>Ga0209639_1001317_pt1 | contig 25551 bp, 21 predicted proteins | sample EPASupsiteHSE605_FD_187268 | JGI IMG/M metagenome (GOLD analysis project Ga0209639, IMG submission 187268) | Bioremediated contaminated groundwater from EPA Superfund site, New Mexico - Sample HSE6-05 (SPAdes) (version 2) | ecosystem: Environmental > Aquatic > Deep subsurface > Groundwater >...
ATACGCGCGGCGCGGCCTCTCGCACCGGTTCATAAGATGTCCCCAGCAGGCGCTTGACGGCATCTACAAAGGAGATGTTTTCCTGCAACATTATAAAATTAATAGCGCCGCCCTTGGTATCGCTGCCGAAATGCTTGAATGTATTGCTGTCCTTGTAAAAATAAAGTCCGCCGCTGTGCTTGGCGTGATAGGCTCTGCGTTCCGTGTTCTCCAGTTCATATCCGTATTGGCGTGCCAGCTCCAGCAAATTTACACTGTTGGCCTGTTCGAGCTGTTCATCGGTAAAGCGCAGACGGCCTCTGGTTGCAGTTGCCACATCAATCACCTCCAAATTAGGATTACGGTTCCATGCCATCACCCAACGCCTTAATACCCAGCATGTTTCGCGCCTGCACTAAATCCTCCAAATCGTTAGCAACGGGGGGCATTACCCGAATTGCAAAACCCGAATTCAAAAGCTCAGACATGTGCTTTACAAAAACGTCCTTTACCGTTTGTCCATCGGCTGGTGTAAATTTTTCAATGCCACCCGGCCGGTGCAATTCTACCCGGTCGCCGTATTCGTAAAGTGTCAGTTTGCCGTCGCCGGCAACCTCTCCCTGCTTAAAAAAATCCACACTGTTTCGGGCAACTGGTAGCGGAGCAGGAGAGGATAGCTGCTGAGAGGACATATTGCCGAAAGTAAGCTGTTCAAAGGAGCTGTTCGGCCAATTCTCCCGTATCACCGGCGAAGCCTTCTGTTGTTCAGGCTGTATCCGTTCATCATGTGAAAGATAATGCTGCAATTTCAGTTCCGCCACGATTTCGTCAAACACGGCGTTTACAGCTTTACGTTCCTCACCCTCCGGGTAGGCTTTTAATAAGTGAGGGGTGCCGTCCTTGTCGAAAGTCATACTAATCGCGCACTCTGCATGTCCGGCAAGGTAATCGGATTTGCCCGGAAGTTTATCCATCACATAAGTTGCAAAGGCTCTGGCTGTCATTTCGGTGTTGCTATCCCAGTAGCCGCCGTCTTTCTCGCAAATTTCGCCCATCTTTTTTGAATTTGTATAATACTCGGTATAGGTTCTGCCAATGGCTGGTTTTGCACGCTCATTCATGGAGCACATCATACCCTCGAACATCATCAGCTTTTCCCGTTCACTTTTGGGTATAACCCGGCCGGTCACGGACTTTTTCAGGTCATTGAGCAGATCCACACTGCCACGCTCACCGCGCAAATATGCTGTTTTCAGATTCTCGTATTTCTCCAGTTCCTGATTACCCGCCTTGCTTTTCAGGGAAGATAAAACGATGGAATCAAGCCATCCCTCGGCATTTCGCCGTAGGCGGGTATCCTGAGCCTCGGTGCGCTTGGCTGCCTGTTCCTGTGTTTCCGGCTTATATTTGATGGTATCAATCAACTTTTGAAATAGCGGATGCTTATGGGTGTTTTCCGATAGAAAGCCCTTTGCGCCCAGCTTTTGACCCATATAATCATCCAGTCCATGCCACCACTCATGCGCCAGAGATCCGGCACCTCTCATTTTTGTCAAGTTAATGACCTGACGCATCGGCTCGTAATGGGCAACAGCATTTCCGCTGCCACGTGCTCCAAAAGCGATTGACAGGCTTCCTTGATAAGAGATGTCTTTGTCGCTGATTTTCAAGGCATCAGCTAAATCCTTTAATGCGTCAAATCCCATATTAAGGGATGCCTGCCTGTCATTTTGGGACATCCAGTTTCCAAACTCGCCGCCCTTAAAGCCAAAGGTATCCAGATAGTCTTGGCCGCCCACATCCCGGCCTTGGCGATAATCAACACCGTCGCGCTGGATATGTTCAAGCTGCGGGGGAACAAACCGTTTCTTTTGACCGTCTGCCTGCGCTCCAGCAGCGGCGTCCTGTGCCCATTTTAACGCAGCCTCACGGCTTTCCAGATTCATCTTGAGGATGCGGTGTCCTTTGGCGACGTAGTAGGTATTCGGCAGCCAATCGTTGTTTTGGGACCAGGAGTTTTTGCCGTCGTGATACAGAACCTCATAGCCTCTGGGCACCTTCTGATCCTTGGGGACGCCAAATTGTTCTTTTATGGCTTTCCGGGTGATTTTATACTCAAAATCCCGTTCAGAAGATACGTGCAAGGCTTGTGCCAGCTTGTTTGTGATGACAGGATTCTCTTGTCCTTTCTCGGTGGCATGGTAGCGGCCGCCGCTGATCCCGTCGATTCGTTCAACGTAGCCATTACTAATAAGGAAATTGTCATATGCGCGCAGGGCGTCAGCCTTGGTTTCGACTTTCTCCATAACGCCCTGCACCTCACGAATGGTATCCACATACTGCTTTTGCCGGGCAAGCCGTTTTTCCGTCGTATCGTCGCTGCGGTAATATTGGGGAGACGTATTAAGACTGTCCCGTACCGTCTTGATGAAGTACACCACATCGGACGGGATACCGCCGTCAATCATGGCCTGATAATCGGGCTTTTTCCACACGTTGTCCTTTTTGACGTACTTTTCAGCCTCCCGGCTATTCATAGCGCTTAGATCGTCAGCGTATAAGCCGCGACCTTGCCAAAGGTCTTTCCGGGCACCACCGATTTTTTTCCCAAAGTCGCCGTGCTGTGCAGGATTAGCCATATGCCTTAACCTCCTTCCATAAAAGAGAAATCAACTTTTGCGGAATTCCGCAAAAGTTGATTTCTCCGCGATATATAAGAGCTTTTAACACTCTTGATGCATAACATTCCTTCATGGCTGCCGGGGATGTTTCTTACCTAAAGTTCCAGTTCATCTTCAGCGTCAGGAAAACAATTATCGGCTAAATATGATTCGCTATAATTTGAAATATCCGCTGTTTCATTTACCTCGGCTGCCTTGTGGTCATCCAAGGAAACTGCATCGTAGCATATATCAGAGGGCACCTGTGGTAGGATACCCAGCTCCATCATTGACTGGTATGTTGTACCAGCGACGATGATATGATCCAGTACACTGATCTGGAGTGGTGTAAAAATAGAAACAAGTTTTTGTGTTAAATCCAGGTCCTGGATAGACGGATTCATGCTTCCGCCCGGATGGTTGTGCGCTAGAAGGATGGCCTTGCAATCGCAGTCAAGGGCTGTTTTCAGTATTGCCCTTGGATAAACGACTGCTTCTGCTACACATCCCTCGGAAAAGTTTCGTACTTCAATAATGTTGTGACCGCTATCCAAAAATGCAGCCAGGAATTTCTCCCGATCCTTGACGCCGCCCAATAAAGCTGTGAAATACTCTCCGGCAATTTTAGAGGAAGTAAAGGATAGTTTGTTTTCATTCTCCTGTAGTTTGAGCAGCCGATACATGGAAATAAATTCGTTTAGTATATAAAGTTTTTCAAACTGTTGTTTGTTCGGATTAATGGTACGCGGATGCTCCAATACATTAAAGAGATTATTTTCAGAGGCATATTTTGTGAGTTTGCTTTCAGAAATCCCCGTAAGACAGGTGATACCTTTTATGAAACTGGAGGCATATTTCTCATCATAGTTTCTTTTCATAGATCACACCGTCTTTCGGTCGTTGAGAATTTTTTGTCATCGGCAATAACTCTTCATTCATTCCATATAAAACCATTCCAACAGCGTCCAGCTTTTCAGCAATATCCGCCGGGAAATCGAAAGTTCTGAAATTTTCTAAAAAACTGCTTACCCCATATTTTTGGATACAGCAGTTAATCTGTTCAATAATATCCGAGTCAACTTCAAAGAGGTCCCCTAAAAGCAGGGAGACTAATTCGTAATCTTTTTGCTTAAACATATTTTTTTGCTCCATGTCAGCCCACCTCCAGCTCGTCTGCCTGCTCTTGCAGAATATCCTCAATGTCGGGATCATCGTAGCGATAGACAAGATTGTTCATGATGCCTTTGCAATCCTCCGGCAGATAGCTCTCGATATCCGATTGCAAGTCTGTAGGGTCGCCTATGAAGCCCCAGCAGCTATCCAGTTCCTCATCGTCCTTGTATAGTTGGAAGCCGTAGCAATCGCCTCGGAGATAGTGGTCGTAATATTCCACTTCGCCTTGAAGCAATGTTCTGGCTTTTTCCATATTTTCAGGAGTTAGGCTTCCATATTCCTTAACAATGTCATCTTCGGCTGCGTAAATCCAGCCGACCTGTCCGCTATCCCAAGGACAGGAAAAGCCGGTGGTATTCATGGTGATCCCCGAATGGTCATATAGGAATAACGGAAGGATCACCAGTCCGTTGATCTGTTCCGCCAGCTTTGTCATTTCCTCCAGCCTTAATGCGGAAAGCATATCGTCCACAAAATGGTCGGGAATGTCTTTGCCCAGGCTGGCCGGATAGCTTGACGTAGTGTACCAATCGTTGCCGGAGGACCAATAGTTATTTTCTAACAACTCCCATTCTCTCGTTGAGCGGTTGTATTCCAGACGGGCTTCTTTGGCATTGCCTTGTTTGATGTAATCGTAGAGCGGTTTGGGATTGACGGAAAAATGGTCGTAGAGAAGTTTGTGCATAAAATCTCTCGGCTCGTTAAAATCATGTTTGTCGCCCAGGTTATAGCGCCTATGGAAGCAGATCATTTTACCGAAGCAGTCATCCGTTTCCCTTGGACTGTCAATGTCCGTATCATCCTTTATAAAAAGGGTGTAGGGCTTTTTCGTTGCAACCATTGGCATAGCAAAACCTCCTTTTACATAAAAATGGCCGCCCGAATATTTGCTGGCAGCGTGTTAGCTGATTGAGTTTTATATCATTAAAATACCAAGATACACAAAAAAACCGATGCACAAAAAGGTTGCCAGTGGAACGTTTCTTTGCCTTGTCGCCTTTGTATAGATACATGCGGGAAGGAGGGCGGCAAGAAGAATAACCGCGAGGGCGTTCAAACCGAAACAAAAGCCTGTTGCTGCGATCAATTTGATATCGCCGCCGCCTACGCCGCCATATTTCAAAGCAAGGAGAAACAGGCACAATCCCGGCAGCAGAAATCCCGCAATCCGCTGGACCAGGGTCGGGTATGGCAGCAAGAAAGCGGATGTAATGCCGATCAGTAGGAGTACAATCCAAGTCCAATCGGGAATGATCCGCTTTCTATAATCCGTGATGGCCGCCCATACAAGAGGAACCGCATAGAGCAGCGGTGTCATATCAATTACCAGTGGTGACATCATCATCATACATACTGCCTACTACATGAATTTTCAGGTCCCCTCCGGTGATCCATTTTGACAAGGTTCCTCCCGGTGTATTTACATCGGTGACAAGGAGCTGTACGATGTAGTCCTTATTATCAGGGAACCAGACAGGAATGTACTGCTTTTTATACCGGAACGGGGATGCGGGATTCTCACGGAAAGTAAAATGATTCGTACTGTCGGACATTAATGGGATGGCGGTTTCGTAACGATATTCAGGTAAATAGCCTTCTGCCGTCTGCGCGGCGGTAATTAGCTCCGGCCTGTCATAGTTGGTGTTCACGGTGGCCGTAACACGGATGGAATAGCCATAGCCTGATTTCAAATAGCCTTTGCTTTTGGTGTCGTAATCCAGCATGGCGCTTACTTGTAGCTCGGCGTAAAATTGCCGCCAGACAAACTGACCGTTTTCGTATCTCTGCTCCCACCACGTCACTTTCGGCTGGTCGCTTCTTTGCGGCGGCTCGGGAAGCGTCTGGCTTTCCTCCGGGTTGTCGTAGGTTACATTTTTGATGACAGCCCTTTGGGTGTAAGTATTGTTGCTGTTGGTAGTTTCGTTGTCTAAAGTTTTATCGGGATTGATAGTGGCAATCAGGGTAATATTCTTGTCGGCCTGCACATTGGGGGTATTCCACTGGAGGGATACGACATTCCAAGTGTCCTGTTCCATGACCACCGCATTTACCTGTTTTTTCAGTGAAAGCTCCGGGATTTGAAACAGGACGGAAACCTTTTGTCCCGGCGTAAAATCCAAACTGCCTGTGTTGGACACCTTGATGGTGGTGATAACCGACTGATTTTCCTTGTACTGATCCGGGGTAATACGCTGTACGTCCAGGTCATAGGGACGTTCTACCACTGCAATTTGAGCTGCGGCTTGGTTATTGCTGGTGTTAGTATCCCTGTAATCCGCAGGCGGCGATACCTGCGCTGCCAAATGAATTATGGAGCCTTTTTCTCCCGCCGTACCTTTCACTACGAAAGTCTGGGTTTCATACGCTTTAAAGTCCGCCTGGGGTGGTACGGTTGAAACTACCTTGCCGTCGATTGAGACATTCAGCCTCACTCCCGACAAGGCTTGATTCGTAGAATTGGCAAAGTAGACGGTGAAGCTGTATCCATCCTGTGCGTAAACCGTAGGAGGGCAGGAAAGGTTCGCCCATACGTCGCACAGCTTTTCCGGATTGCTCGGATTATCGGGGTTATCCGGCGGGGTTGGTGGATTATCGGGATTATCCGGTGGGTTCTGAGGTGGATTGTCGGGATTGTCGGAAGGCTTCTTTACAACCGTAATTTTTGAAACGGCGGTATTGTCTGTCGGGTTATCGTCCCGGAAACCCTCCGGCGCTATAACATTGGCCCACAGGTTATATACCTCGCCTGCATTTCCCGCCGTACCTGCAACGGTAAATGATTTTGTCTCTCCGGGTTTAAAGCTGCCGGTTTTAGGAATTTGGGTCAACGCGACATCGTTGTTTGTCCCTTGTAATAGCACATTTGTCAGTTCCATGCCGGATTGGTTGGTAAAGCTCACTGTAAAGTGGTAGCTTTCATGCTCATATACGGTAGGCGGCGCAAGAATGCTTACGGACAGGTCGCATATCGCCGGAGCTATAGGTGGTTTATCTCCTGGAGGGACGGGGTTATCCGATGGAACCGGATTGCCTTTGGGGCCAGGAGTTTTTGACGGTTCCGGCGCGGGCTTTTCCACCACCCGAATATCCGCTGTAGCTGTGTTATTGCTTAGATTGCCGTCAACAAAGCCGGTCGGCACACCGATATTTGCCCATAAGTGTATCACATCGGCTTTGGTATCGGCGGTGCACTTTATGGTGTAGGTCTTACTCTCATTGGGGGAAAAATCTTGCGTAGCAGGGATTTCCTTGATCGGAACGCTGTCCACCGTGCCCTTGAGAGGTACGTCATAGGCCGGACTTTTTCCGTTGTTCATAAAAGTAACGGTAAAGGAATAGCTGTCTCCCCGGTACACCGTGGCAGGGGCGCGGATAGCAACCGAGAGGTCGTTTCCGTCACATGCCTTGAATTTGAAATAGAAGTCTGTCGTCGGGATTAAATAGTTGATTTTTTGCGTGATGCTTGCCTGAGTCTTACTTTCTCCATTGGTATAAGGAGCGCTTTCCGGCGTGTAATCCCATTCCAGCCCCATGTACTGATAGTTGCGGGACAGCTTTATATCGTCCTTCATAAAAGTGACGGATGTAGTTTGATAGGGGTAGAGCAGCTCCGGTACACCTTTGTCCTGGGCCGTGAGCTTCCCGTAAACCTCCTGCTTATCTTCGCTACACCATGTTGCATCTATGTCGAGCTTGACCGGGGCCTGATAGGTAATTTCCGTGTTCCTCATGGTTTCAAAGGCAATCAAGGTTTTGGGCGTCCATCCGAAGTCTCCGGTCAGAGAGTCAAAATCCGTGTCCGTGTCATATGAGCCATAAACTTTGCCCGTTGAGATATTATGAATCTCCACCACAAGGCTGCCTTTCAGCGTATAGGTGCCGCCATCGTGTCTGCCGATCCACTCGGCAATACGCTCGTTTTCATGGTCAGCTATGGTATTAGCACTTACAAGATCGATTCGCTGCGGCGTTGAGAAGGATTTCAGCAGCGTATCTCCTTCATAAATTTTCTTTACGTTCATGCCGATGGTACGATACCGGGTGTCGTAAGTTGCTTTGACCTCATACACCACATTGGCTGTGACAGTGAATACAGCGCCCTGGTCGGTCTTGGCTGTGATGGTGTAGGGGCCGCAGTGTTCCTTGCTTTCTACTGTCAAAGTATAGTCCTGCGTAATCGGTCGGTTTTCCCCTTGGTATTTCAGTTCAATATCCGTAAGCGTCCCGGTTTGAGCGGTAACGTGGATGTTGATTATTGCCGGAAATTGCTCTACAGCCACCACGCCGCTTTCGTTTTGCAGACTGTCTATGGGAGAGGCGACATTGATATCAATATCGCTGCTTGATGCGGCAAACGCCTTGGTGGAAAAAAGCAGGCAACAAACAAACATAAGCGGCAGGATAAAAATATATCGTTTCATTCGGAACCTCCTTCCGTAATTCTGTTATTGACGCTGGATATGCTAAAGGGAAGCCGCACATCTCCGGGTAAAAAATTAAAGACGCTGCGGGTTTTGATCGCCCCGTCCAGCGTCAGCCGGGGCGGGCTTTCCGTTGTCTGTATGCTTTCAATTTCGAGCTGGTAATCCCATTCTCCACCGGCATATTTGTTTAGGTTTGCATCCAGCGCCATGCTTTCATGCAGATACTCATACAGCTTTTCCTCCGCAACTGCTGTATCCATCCGGGAGTAGCCGTCCATGCGGTAGTCGTCGAGCATGGCGTACTCTACGGCGGTGTTGACACCCCGCTGGAGCACGTATTCTACCTGTTGGTATAAGCTTTCCATTCTAAAATACTCGATTAAGATGGCCGACAACGTAATGATGAAAAAGACGAGAATGATGATAAAAATAAATGCATCGCCTTTACGGTTTTGAAGTATTCGTTTGAGCGTAACCACAGCATCCACCTCCTTTCCGGGTTATTCATTCCGGGAGCTTCCAGTAATGTTCCGACATACCGGTGATGCTTACTTTCATGGGTATCTCGATTACCACCGGTGGCGAGAAGGATGGCGTAAAGACGGTAAAGGGATAACTGTATGTCATGGTAATGGTGAAGGTGTCCCTGAGTTGGATTTTCTGGTCCTCACAATACTCTACATTTTCTACAGTCATTTCCGGTGAAAGGCCGGTCTGCTGTTTGAGCTGATAAAAAACATCATATGCTTGGTCAGAAACTTGACCATCCAGTTCCACCACCCGGACAACACGACGGCAAATATGGTCCAAATTTAAATAAGTAGTAAAAACGCTTAGAAAGGAAACGACCGTTACCATCAGTGTAATAACCACCAGTGTTTTTATCATCAGGTCAAAATAGCTGCTGCCTTTTTTATTAAAAAGCAGTCGTTGAAAAGGTAGAGGGGGAGAAAATATCCCCCTGATACCCCGGTGCCCGCTGTTCATATTTACTGCACCTCCCGCATTACGGATATGCCTTGCTTGGCCTCCATCAGCTTAATAAGCCGGTGATTTTGTCCACGATACTGTTCCAAATGGTTGTGATCGAACCCTGGTAGAGCGTCATGAACACGGCACCGACCACCACGACAATCAAGACTACGATGAGCCAGCCGGTCATTTGGTCGCCAGAGCGGTTCGCCAACACGTTTCTTGTTTTCAGGGCCGCGTTCTGCATTTCACTTTTCAAAGATTTCATAAAAATAACCTCCAATTTTTGTTTTTGATTTTTTAAGGGAATAGGGGGAGCATTACTCCCCCCGCGCCATTGCCGTCCTTATGAGATTAGCTCAGAAGGCCGGTAATTTTGGTGACGATATTGTTCCAGATGGTTGTGATTGAACTCTGGTAGAGCGTCATGAACACAGCACCGACCACAACAACAATCAGGACCACGATGAGCCAACCGGTCATCTGGTCGCCGGAACGGTTCGCCAACACGTTTCTTACTTTCAGGGCTGCATTCTGCATTTTGTTTTTCAAAGATTTCATAAAAATAACCTCCAAATTTTTGTTTTTGATTTTTTGATTTTTAAAAGAATAGGGGGAGAATTGCTCCCCCGTGCCGTTATCTTTCTTCTGAAATTAGCTCAGAAGGCCGGTGATTTTGGTAACGATGCTGTTCCAGATTTGTGTGATCGAACTCTGGTAAAGCGTCATGAACACAGCGCCGACTACCACAACGACCAGGACGACGATGAGCCAGCCGGTCATCTGGTCGCCGGAACAGTTCACCAGCACGTTTCTTGTTTTCAGGGCTGCTCTCTGCATTTTGTTTTTCAAAACCTTCATCATAAAAAGACCTCCATGTTTTTATTTTTGATTCCTAAAGGAATAAGGGGGAGAATTCCCCCCATGTTGTTGCCGTTCTTCTGCAATTAGCTCAGAAGGCCAGTGATTTTGTCCACAATGCTGTTCCAAATGGTTGTGATCGAACCCTGGTAGAGCGTCATGAACACAGCGCCGACTACCACAACGACCAGGACGACGATGAGCCAACCGGTCATCTGATCCCCGGACGGATTTGCCAGAATGCTTCTGGCACGCATAAGTGCGTTGGTGCTCAGTTTCTTCATGTAACTATTCCTCCTTTCCGTAGTAATTGGAATTGCTGGTTTCCGTTTTGAATGGATACCTCCTGAAGATGTATTTTGAAAATGGGTTTTCCCCGTTTTCACATTAAAAAAGGCCCCCCATAGATTTGACCATGTGAGAGCCGATGACATATAGCAGGCAGGCAAGCGTTACAACTACAAGTGGAATGGATGCCCTCTTGACCGTGCCGGGCAATTTATTCAATTTTTTTCTCAAGGCTTCTTTTGCCTTAACATCCATATCCCGAGCAAGATACGCCAGCGCTTCTCCCTGATGCTCACCTCGGTGCAGGCCAATCACGGCATTAACAAGAAAGGACACATCTGTAAGGCCGATGCGCTCATTGAAGTTCCGCAGAGCTGTTTCAATGTCCTTGGCCTTCATCTCCAAAACCAAAACTGATACGTCATAGCGGAACACATCGCTCGCTACCTTCAGGTAATCTTCAAAAATCTGAATTAGGTCCACCTGTACCACACTCTGCCTATCGCCTCTGATATCGTCCAGTTTATAAAGCATGGAACGGACAAAACTTGGCAGCTCAATTTCTATGTGCCGTTTTTTCTCCTTCATCATGTCTTTCAAGTCCGTCATAAAATGAAAATAGACGACCACGGCAAAGATCAGGGCAATAGGTGCAAGATGAGCAGCACCGATAACAAAGAGCAACGGTATCAGCAACAGGGTAAACGAAGCACATAGGATAGCTCTGGCGTAATATTCTTTCGGCGTAAGCTCCAACCCGCCGCGGCGTAACATAGATGCCATTCGAGCTTCTTTAACCGGATCAATGCGAATCAATCGGGAAACCGGCCTTGCGAGAGGCATAATGATACGATTTAAGATCCGCCGTCCGGGTTTCTCTTTTTCGGTTTGCAGATGTTTAATATTTTTCTTCATGCTTTCTTTGGGAATTTTCAGCAGTTGCCGACAAATTAAAAATCCTGCTATCGTCAGCAGGACAAACACAATCATTTGATAAAACAACACTATACCTCCTTATCTATTGGATGGCTTAGTTACCTTCAAAACAAAAAATGCTGTACCGAGGGCGGTCAGCATCATCAGGACTATCAACAGCTTGCCGATAGGGGTCTGTGTCAATATATAAAACCATTGGGCATTGGAGAAGCGCATCATTGGTATGACAGAAAACATAAGGCCAGCGGTCATAAGATAGTCCCGCCAGACCCGTACCATCATGCCATCGCTCTCGATCTGCATTGATTTTGCATCGTTCATAGCTTTGATAATTGGAAACAGGGCAAATTTCAACCGCCTGTCATTGTGGCAAAGGATAAGCGTTTTGACCCATTCACTAAAGTACCGATTTTTAATTTTCATTTCCAACCGATAAAGTCCGTGCTCTATATTGGGATTCACCATCTTGATTTCAGTTATGAATTCGTCAAAGGGTGTTGGGGTTCTAAGATGGGGAGGGAGATAACGATTTTTTTCCTCTAAATAAAGTTCCATCGCTTTTACAATATCATCGCAGCCAGCATAGGCGTTTGTGATGATAGACATCGTATTCTCCAGACCCTCAATTTCCTCCCTTGCTGCCGTTGCGCTTTTTACAGTCAAGTAAATGTATGGGGCGGGAATAACGCAGATAGCCATTACAGCCGCCAAATCGCTTTCGCCAAACAGTATCAAGCCTCCAATAAAGCCGCCTGCCACTGCTAAAACTGTCATCATAATGAATTTTTTCCGTGTCCAGCGGGTACGTCTGAAAAGCGTTTGAAACCGAATGGAAATCCGCTCGGCAATTTTCAACTTTGATCCTGTCAGATACAGGCGGCGCTTTTTAAGCGTGTTCTGCTCTGATATAAAAGGGTTTAGCTTTAGCAGCAGGAACAAAGCTACACTGATAAGCACGAACACAAAGATGAGAGACCATGTTACCAGGCTCATAGGGGGCCTCCTTCCGAAAAACGGCGGATTTCCGTCTGAGGAACGCCGCCGATCAGTAGCCTTTCTGCGAGAGCAGGCGAAATGCAGCCTAAACGCTTATGATTTCCGATGACCTTTGTAATTCTCCCGGAAATGTCACGCTCATAATGGTCAACCACATATTTGAAAAGCGTATTGCCTGCGACTTCTCCATCTTTGACCCCGGTGGCTTCAAAAATTTCCATGTACTTGCGGGATTTGTCCGGGAGCTGCATCTTGAACAACATGAGCGGAAAGGCTTCCATGATGTTTTTCATCAGCCTTTCTTCGGAGAGAGAGGTGCCGGCCTCCAGGCACATCGTAAGAATTCGTTCATAGGCTGTCCGGGCGCTGTTGGCGTGTAATGTGCTTACAATCGTATGTCCTGTCCGGCCCGCTTCCTGGACGGTCAATGCCTCCGCGCCGCGCATTTCGGCTGGTACAAGCACTTCCGGATGCAGTCGCAGTGACAGCTTTAGCAAATCAAGCATCGTGATGGGGTTAGGGGCCTCTTTTGTCAGCAGATGGATCACGTCGTTTGTCATGATGCCGTCTTCATCAAACTTTGCCAACGATAGTTCTCGGGTATCTTCAATCGTGACTATGCGTTTTTCAGGGGGAACGCAGCTTAGAATATAGCCCATATCAGCGGTTTTACCGCTGCCGGTGGCACCGGCGATAGCGACAGATACGCCGTTATTAACACACATACTCAAAAAATCCAGTTCATCGGCTGTGGCGGTGTCCCATACAATAAGATTTTCGCGCGTAATGTAGGAAGGTTTTTGCTTTCGGATAGACGCAATCGCTCCGGCATCGAAGTCAACGCAGGGTTCAATGGCTCCCGACATGCGGACACCTTTGGATATGTAACTGTCTCCGATAGGCTTGCTGCCGTCCAAAATAACATTACCAAATCGGCTCATCTTTCGGACAATAGTGGAACAAGTCTCGGGGCTCCCGAAAGTTTCATTTAGCCTTACCTTTTTATCCTTGTAGAGTACCCAAACGCCACCAAAACCATTGACATTGATTTCCTCCACATCGCTGTCCTGGAGGTATGGAGATAACAGACCCATGCCGGCCATATCATAATAAACAGCGTCAACAAGCTCGGAAATATTCTGCATGTTCTTGGCCACTAATTGCTCGCTGTTCAGGTAGCACATAATCAAGTCTTTGAGCTTGTTTTCGGCTTCCGATGAATACAATACCTGTGCCAGTTCTGCCGAATGATTCTTTGCAATAATCCTTTGCAGTCTGTCGAGGATTTCACTGTAATCTTGGGCCTTAACACTTTCTCCACCATCCGAACGTTGTTTGTTAGCGCGATAGATGAGGTCATTGACTGAAAATTTATTACTCATGCTCTTGTTCCTCCGTAGACTTTTCCGGCGATTCGTTCCAGCACCTTGCTATAACGCCTGCAATGCCGGTCATGGTGAATATACAATGGCGTTCCGGCGTTTTGCAGCTCGCTGGCCCGGTTGACATGGGGCAATTCGTAAGCGAAAGATTTTTCCACCATGTTTTTATAGATTTTGTCATCAAATTCGCCGTTAGGGACCTGAAGGATATGAAGTTGTTTTTCGGCAATGTGCAGTTCCCGTACAAAGTCGGCAACTCCCTGATGCCACATTTGCGCCGCAATAGACGGCCTATGCAATGTGAAAATCTTATCCGCCAGCCAAAGTCCCACACTGGAGATTGGATTATTCATCTCTGCTGAACCGTCAATAATAAGTACATCAAATGTTATGGATGCATTAATAATCAATTGTTCGGCACTTTGCATTGTCACGGTATCGCAGAGTAAACCGGAGTAATGAGTGGGTACGGAAAGGAAAAACAGGTTTTTGATTTCCTCATACTCTATAAATTTTTCGCCCAGGTTGGGGGTATCCTCCTGCAAGGCTTTATACAGCCCTTTTTCAAAGGTGACGCTTTGCCCGAAAAAGATTTGCAGTTCTCCATAAATAAGATTGGAAGAAATAAGGCCCACTAAAAGATCGTGTTTGGAAAGGGCACAAGCCAAATTGACAGCGAAAGTGGTTTTTCCGCTGTGATTTGCGCCCCATATGGTGTAAATTCTATTTTCCATTGCTCATCCCCCGACTTTCAAAAATCAAATGCAGCTTGCCCGTATATTCTGCTTCGACAAGTTTTTCAGCCTGGGCCTCGGTGACAATAAGGGTCACAGCCTTAGGTATTGGATCGCCGGTGGTAGATTGGCCGTCCGTTATCTGCTTTCTTACCTCGGCCGTATCTTGGGTACGGGCATTTTCTACGCTGTAAACCTCTAAGCTGTGCAGCTCGGGATAAATGATAACCTGTGGTGAAGCGCTCTGACCATTAGAGGCTTTGTCAGTAAAGACGGCAACCGTCACAAAATCACCGCTTCTTAAATGAGAGGAAAGTCCTGCGGCGGCGCTTAAAACACTGATAGTTACAAGTCGTTGATTATTCCGGGCGATGCGGTCAAGCTGCTCGTCGGCCAGATATCCGCCGAGCTTTTGTGGGAAAAAATAATCTCCCTTGGCAATATTGGTTTGTGCGACTTTTCCTATGACCTGGCTTTTATCTTTGATGACTTCATTCGATAGGCCATAAGCTCCCACTTCCGCAACCGTAAGACATTTATCCGTAATCTCTGTTCCTGCGGGAATGTCCTCTGCTGCCCGCAACACCATGACTGTTGCACTTTTATTCTCATAAAAGCGAGGCAGAAGTAAAAAAGAAACTGCCGCCGCTAACAAAAGGCAGAGGACGCTCAAAAATATCCTATTTTTTAATAACTTCAATTTTTTTCCTCCTTTTAAAATGGCCACAGCAATGCGGCATGGGTAAATCTTCATATATATAAAGCATGGAGCATTGAGTTATTGCGCGCATTCCTGCTCAATGTATGGCTGCCCTGAAACAGCGGCTATCGGACTGTCGTTTTCATCGAAAATCACTTCCTCCTGTGCGGACAGCTCCTTAAATTCAAGCTGTGTGTTGATTTCGCCCTGCCTACGGGAGTAATTTTCAAGCATCTCCGCATACTGAAAGGGTTTTTCCACTTCAACCTTTGCTTCTTCAAGCTGTGCCTGTATGTCGGCCAGCTTTTTTTCATATTCGCTGCGGATCTCCGGGAGCTTTTCAATCAGGTTCTCCAGCCTTGTGATGTTGCCGAGGCCGCTATCGCTCATCTCCACGGAATAAGCCCCGTTGTTTAACAGCTTTATTTTCTTTGAGTAAAACTCTCTGCTGGCCTGTACCTTCATGCCGCGAAAAAGGCCGATCTCCATATCTATAGATGTTCTTTCCTCCTTCCATACAAGAGCCATGTACTTTTCCAATGCTTCTCCGGCCTTGGCGCGTTCACTGTAACGCACGCCGTTTATTTCTATGGAAAAATCCTTGCTTGGAGCCTGTTCCAACGCTTGAATGTCCAGAGTGGCAAGATTAATGAGTTCGGTAATCTTGGCTATTTCGCGCGGATAGCCAGTTTCTATAGCATGACGAAGGGAGGCCCGTTCATTTTGCCAACTTGCCTGTAAAATCAAAAGGCGGGTCACTTCATTGTCCACATTCATTTTTTCCGCCAGCAACGGGTTATTGGTGGCAATCGCCTTAAACTCGGCGGCAGTCAGCACCGTTTCGTCAATATCCTCGCAGGTACGGGTGATTGCCTTGCCGGTCATCACCTGCGTGATGAAGCGCAGTTTTTGTTCCTGAATCTGCCACAAGTAGCTGTCGAACGTCCCGCGCGTGACATATTGACGGATTTTAATGGATGGGTTTAAGTTGCCTTGACGTTTGCCTCGCCCATTGCGCTGCTGGATATCCGAGGGCCGCCAGGGGCAATCAAGGTGATTGATGCAGTAGAGGCGGTCCTGGACATTGGTGCCCATACCTAATTTTTGCGTGCTACCAAGGAGTATCCGTACATCGCCTTCGCGCACCTTTTCAAACAAGGCTTCGCGCTGGGCGTCGGTCTTCGCGTCATGCACAAAAGCGATTTCACGCTCCGGCACGCCCATTTCAAGCAAGCGGGATTTCATCTCATCGTACACATTGAATTGCCCCGGCTTCGGCGTACCGCTGTCACAAAATACAATCTGCGTCAGCCTCTTTTCCTTGCCGTCCTCCCATGTGTCGAACACATCTCGGATAGCGATATTTAGCTTGGAGCCGGGGTCATTGGGCGCGTCAGGGTACAAGAGCCGGGGGTCAATGGAGAGCAGCTTGGCCTCATGGGTCAGCTTGAGCATATTATCCTCATACGGTTCAACCTCATTTTTTCGTATAGCCTCAGCTCTCTGGATGTAGGTGGCAAGCACTTCCTTTTGAAACTCCGTGGTTTCGGTGACGACCGCCTGCGCTTTACCGCCCTCAACTTCCGGTACGGGCAGACCCAGCATATCCTCAGTCTGAATATCCGCCACAAGGAAAAAGATATTCATCAACTCCGGCAGATTTTGAAACCTGGCAAAACGGCTGCGCATACGGTAGCCGGTTCCCTCCGGCCGGATTTCAAGGCTGGTGGTGATCTGCGCGTAGGTAGCGGCCCAGTTATCGAAAAAGTCAATTTTGCGGCGTTTCAGTTCCTGCGGCTGGAGATACACTTGCATGATAAAAAGCTCCGCAAGACTGTTACTAATGGGCGTACCCGTCGCAAAAGTGACGCCGTGCCCCTGATATTTTTCCAGAAGATAATGGCATTTCAGTTTCATGTCCGCTGCCCGCTGACTGCTGGTCGTGCTGATGCCGGCGACGTTCCTGATCTTCGTATAGGAGAAACAGTTCTTATACATATGGGCCTCGTCAATGAACATGTAGTCGATCCCGAGAGCTTCAAAGTCAATCAGGTCGTCTTTCTTATCCGCGTTCACCAGCCGGTCCAGCTTGGACATCAAGTTTTTCTGAAAGATCACCATTTGCTTGATGCTCCAGTTTTCACCTTTTTCAGCCTTGATCTGGTCGATGACATAGGATAAGTGGTTGATTTCATCCGTGAGCATCTTTTCCTGACGCTCGCGCGACATGGCGATTTTCTCAAACTGGCTGTGGGAAATGATGATACCGTCGTATTCACCCATAGCAATTTTGGATACAAACCGCTGCCTATTCTTTTTCTCAAAATCCTTTTCATTTGTAACCAGCAGGCTTGCACCGGGGAAAAAACGGAGAAATTCATTCGCCCATTGGTCGATGATGTGGTTGGGTACAACATAAACTGGCTTATTGACAATGCCGGCACGTTTCATGTACATCCCTGCGGCTACCATTGCCGCCGTCTTACCGGCTCCGACTTCATGAGCCATCAGCGCGGTGCCATTGTAGATAATGCGGGCGGCTACGTTAAGCTGATGGGGCCGAAGCTGCTCGGTATCCGACATACCGGGAAACACCAGGTGGCTGCCGTCATAGGTTCGGGGAACAACATTGTTAAAGGTTTCGTTATAAATCCTGAGAAGCACATCCGACCGTGCTTTATCCTTAAACAGCCAGTCCCGAAAAGCCTCTTTGATTTGCTGCTGCTTGCCGCGGGCAATCATAGTCTCCTTGGCGTTGACAACGTATTTTTCTTTTTCCTTACCATCTGTGTCAATGTATTTTACCTTGTCACGGACCGTAACGCTTTGAAGGTTAAGGGTATCCTCTAAAATCTCATAAGCATTTTTTCTGCTGGTGCCGAATCCCTTATTGACCTTAACCGAATCCTTTTCCTGCTGTTTGCCGGTTATAAACCACTGGTTGCTGTACTCCATATACTCAACATTGATGCAATAGCTTTCGGTTCCCTTATTGCGCTCATAGGTGCCAAAGGTTTCGTACATGAACTGTGTGTAATACTCAATAGGTATCCAGGGAGTGCCGATACTGTATTCAATGTCGCCGGGAAGCAGGTCTTTGGGCTGGACTGCTTGGAGGGCCTCCACATTCCGATTAAAAAGCTCCGGGGCATCCTCCGCCCGGAGCTTTGCGTAGGCCAGTTTATCCTTGACATAGCCGGACAGATATTCCTCGTCCAGCTCCCAGCCCTCGTAAGGGTTGCCGTAATATTTCTGTGGATTCAGGTAAATCTTAGCGCCCAGCTCCGCGATAACTTCCTCCGGTGATTTCCCGTACATCTTTGCCATAAAAGGGATATCTACTTTTTGCTTTAGATTCAGAGAAATTTGCATTGCCCGCAACGCGGTTTCGGCATGGTCGGGGAGCCGGTTCGGGCGGATGGTGGCGCGGGTGAACACCGGCGATTTGTTCCAGGTATCGCTTTGCTTATCGTAATCCTCAATGGAGCGCAGCAGCGGAAAAGTGTCATCATCGGAAAAGGCAAGAATATTGCCTTTGTCGTTGATGGGGCCGTTTTTCTTCACAAAGGCGTCGTAACGCCGATTCAACTCGGCCTGTGCCGTGCGCAGCTCTGACGGATCGTAGGGCATGTCGGAGGATTGGATATCAATAACCTCTCGCAGAGCATCGCGGATACCGCAAAGCCCGACAATGCGTTCCGCCTTTTTGCCGGTGATATCCTGCGGATGGAGCTTGCCGTCAGAACAGTAATAGATTTTCCCGTCCTGTATCTGATAGGTATAGGTTTTCATGCCTTCGGGCGCTTCCAGCAGGCCCTCGGTGGAGATTTCCTGCTCTTGCTCCGTGATTTCCTCATCCGGCTGCGCTGTAAATTCACCATGCAACTTCCCAACGGCGTCACGCAGCAGAGGATACAATTCCTGTCCTCCGGGAGCTACGCAGGCTTCGGTGCGCCCGAACCGCCCGGAGACATACTTCATATCTCCCAGCATCATATCCGGGTGGTCAAGGTAATACTGGTTCAGGCGCATATAGTCGCTGCGCCTGGTATTCGTAAACACCCAATCGGGGAGCTGCGTTTTCGGCACATTGCGCCTGTGCTCCAATTTTTTGAGAAACAGGATATCGGTTGTAACTTCCGTTCCGGCCAGCGTCTTGAACGTGTTGTCAGGCAGCCGTATCGCACCGATCAGGTCGGCACGCTGGGCGATTTCCTCCCGCGCGGAGGTATCAACTTTATCCATCGTTCCTTTGGAGGTAATGAAAATAGCGATACCGCCCGGTTTTAGGGCATCCAATGCACGAATAAAGAAATAGTCATGGATATAGTAGTTTTCCTCGTAGCGCCGGTCGTATATCTGGATTTCATTGAAAGGTACATTACCGACAGCGATATCATAGGTGTCGTTTTCTACCTTTGAGGTTTCAAAGCCTGTGATCTGCACATCCGCCTTTTGATAGAGCTGCCGGGCCAGCCTTCCGGTAATGCTGTCGATCTCCACGCCGGTCAGCTTGGCATTTTGAAGCTGCTCGGGCAGAACGGAATAAAAGTTGCCTGTGCCCATGGCGGGGTCAAGAATACGGCGGTTTTTCCCGTCTGTGAAACCGAATTGTTCCAACGCCCCGTAGAGGCAGGAAACGAGTTCCGGCTCAGTATAGTAGGCGGTGAGGATAGAGTCCCGCGCCTTTGCATAGTCCTTTTCATCCAGCGCCAGTTTTAGTTCCCGGTATTCCTTATCCCAGCTATCCGCCTTGGGATTAAAGGCGTCGGCAATACCACCCCAGCCAACATACCGGGCTAATATTTTTTGCTCATCGGCCGTCGCCAGCCGTCTTTCGCTTTCGATCCTCTGTAAAAGGCGGATAGCCTCCATATTATTTTGAAATTTTGTCTTGGCTCCGGGTGGGTAAAGATTATCATCGGCAGAGTAATGGTAATTGATTCGTTTAGGACGTTTGGGAGCGGGGGCGCTTTTCCTTGTTTCAGGTGCGGTCGGTTCTATAACGGATTCAGCGGCTTTCGTCCCGTCGCCAACCTCATCGACAGTATCCTCATCCAACACAAAACTGGCGTCCGGCGTTTCGTCGCTGTCGGTATCATTCGGTATAAGATCGAAAAGGCTTATTTGTCGGCCGGCATTTTTTGGAAATTCCACGACCTTTGGAACGGGTACAAAGGTGTCAATTTCATCAAAGCGGGGGATGTCGGTGATTTCAATAAACTGCGCATCATCAATGACGGGAAGTGGTGCTTCCTGTTCAAAATCGGGTTGGCCCTTTGCCCGCTGGAATGGAAAGAGAGTGCCTTTCAGGTCCTGCTCCTGCTCATGCTGCTCGGCTTCGGCATGTTCCTTGGCTTCCTGTTCGCGGTTTTGCTGCTCGGCTGTGACAGGAAAATCTCCTATTTCAGTGAGAGCCTTGATGCGCTCGGTAATTTCCTGGTAGGGAAAATCCAAATCAACATTGTCTACTCGGATAGTGACATGATCTTCAAAGGCAAAACACTCGACGTAGCTATTGCTGATAGTTAAAGGCTTTTCCTCAATATCGCGGAACAAATCGTATATAACGTATTCATCCGGCTGCGCCTTAGCAATTTCTGCCGCCATTTCTTCCTGCCAACCGTCTTGCAGATTGTGGGTAAGGGTAAGAAATTCATCGACACAGGCATACAGTTCTTCGTCTGTCAACTTGTAATCATCATCAATAGCTGTGTCCGGTTCTTCTGTGTCACCAGCCCCGGTCATTTCGTCAATTTCATCGGGAATGTTATAATCGCCAATACGTTCTGCAAAGCTGTCGGCTTCTTGCTCCCGGGAGTCGGGGTAATCGCCGTCCTCAATCATGGCATCAATAATAACCGCAATCTCAAACCACGGCATATAGGTGTAGCCGTTGCCAATATAAAAGGAAATGCCGTCATCTTCGCGGATTACCGTCCGATACAGAACGTCTTCTTGAAGTTCGGCATTGCCATATTCACGGTAAATTTCGCCCAAAGCCTTCGCTTTTTCCGATATTCCGAGTCCTTTGTCAAAAAGATTCCGAATAGCCGTGTACATACTTTCCGGGTACATGGCGGTGCTGGCCAGGATGTGCTCATAGCCGATTCGGTATTCTTCATCGGTCATCTTATGTTTACCGGAAGGTTCGTCTTGAATAGGGGTAGACAAAATTTCAGGCATAGAAAAAGAGCCTTGCGGCTCTTTTTGGGGACCTGGCTGTTCGGTTGTTACCTCGGTTTCAAGACGATTTCCGTCATCACGATTTCCTCCGCTGTCAGGCGCAGGCTGTTCAGGTGACGGGCCTTCACCATTGTGTCCTCGGTCTGCGGCGGCGGGTTCGCCGTCAATAGCTGCTGATAAATCGTTTCCTGCCTCTCCAGAGCTTCCGTGTCCACTTTCCGGGCTGTCGTTTCCAAAGCGCCGGTCATCCGCAGGGTCATAAACCTCTGCCGGTGGTTCCTGTGCAGGTAGTTCATCCAATCCCGTCCGAACCTGCCCACGGGCTGATCGCTGTTCTCCGAATCGTCCTCGATGCTGATGTTCGGGTAAAGCAGGCCATCTTTCTCGGTATATGTCAGGTTCAATTTGTTCTCCATGATTTTCGCTCCTTTCTTTTTCTACTAATTTAATTGTGCGTTCAATTTCAAGCAGAATGTGTTTGGATACTTCGGTTACAATGTTGCCCAGCCGGGCAACAAGGGGAATCGCGTCAAAGTGGGATATCGTTGACAGCGATTGTATGCAGGATTTCGGAGCCGGTGTCCCGCAACGGGAACATATAAATATCTGCGCACTGGCTTCGATGATCTCCTGAATTTGTTCATACAGCCCGTCTTTTGGCAGTTCCGCGAAAAAGTGCCCTTCGATATCCAGCTCAAAGTCCTGCATGTACTGCTCAAATGATTGCTCCATAGCTTCATGCACGAGTTGACCAATAACTATGCTGAGATAGGGATTATCTAAATTGTATCTTTCCGACAGCATAAGTGCCAGCGATGTTTGCATACTTTCGTCGGCTATCCATTGTTTCGGAATGGTGGTGCCCTTGGTTTGAGAAACATCAAAGAGGTATTTCAAGCTGTTTTTGGCATTTTTGTATTCACAGACGGCAATATGCTTTGCTTTTTCAATAGGATCGCGGCCCACACGTTTCCAAATTTCCTTTGTAGCAAGCATAGAGGCACTTAGGTCCTGCACGTAGATCAGTAAAGCGTTATCGAAAGAATATTTATAAATCCGGGAGGCAAAGGCCAAATATTGCGCCCACGCCTCTGGCGTCCGTGTTATCATGGATGTTGCCGTTTCGTAAATAACTTTTAGCCTCTCATCTTCTCTCAAAACAATACCTCCTTTCCGTTTTCAATGCTTCTCGTTTGGAACCAGGCTCAAAAGGTAAGTTTACATTACCTGTTCGTCATCATAATCATGGTCAGCGTCATCATCGGAGAGATAAGCTGCCTGCGGTTCCTGACAGTCGGTTTCCTGCTCTCGGTTGCGATTTTGACTGAAATATAATGCCAGCGCTTTTTCAATCACTTCCTCAATTTCCGACGTTTTTTGATTGGGAGTGAAATATTGTGAATATACCTTTTGTTTAAGCCTGATAGTCGGCGCTCGCTTCTTTTTGGGGGGCTGGCCCATCTCACCGTTCAAAATCAAGTAGATTTTGTCGTCGTCCAGTTTTCCTTTTTCTGAATATCCGCGCAGGGCGGTAGCTTTCTTCACATCCGCCTTAAACCCATTCAACTCCATGCACTTATCTATGGCATTCTGTTCAGTTTCTTTCAGAAAAGAGAGGTCCGCAGCAACCGATAAAGGAAACTCATTGTTGTCCAACCGCACCTTCAACGGCTCAACGAGCTGGTGAACCCGCAGATAAAGTGCTATCTGGTTTGGTCTAAGGCCGTATTCTTCTGCAAGGGCTTTGCGTGTGTTGGAACTTTTGCGGAATTCCGCAGAAGTTGAGTTTTCATTGGTATCTTGCGGGTTTTCGAGCATTTTTAATTCAGCGAGAATGTCATTGCGCTTACCTTGGGAAAACATTTTGGAATGGTACATGGCAAGTACGGCAGCCTTTTCCGAGGGTAACATGTCTGCAAAGGATCGCTGCATCAGATTGGTTTCAATCACGTACATCTGCGCTTCATCATCGGTCAGGTTGTACTTAATGATGACGGGGGCTTTGTCAAGCCCCGCGTCTATGCCGTTGTATTTGCGGTTATGCCCGGACAGTATTGTGTACCTGCCGTCCTCCTTTGCACGGAGGATAAGAGGTTGTAAAATTCCTTTACTCCGAATGCTTTCCGTCATATCATCCTTGCGTTGGCCCGTATAAAGTCTGAAAAGGTGATTCGGGTAATCATCCATTAAGGAAAAGGGCAATATTGTGAAAACCGTATCCGGGTTTGCCGGGGGGACTTCGGTGGACGCCGAAACAAGAGTAGGGCGTACAGGCTGATTGTCGCTTTCTTCGTTTAGCTTGAAAAGTTCATCCAGATTGTTAAGCCGAGGTTTTGGCCTCTCTGCTGCTCTCGTTGCCACGCTGCATTACCTCCTTTGCAAAAGCCGTGTATGCGATGGCGGCTTTATTTCTCGGATCAAACTCCATCACACTTCGGCTGTAATAGTTGGCTTCGCCCACTTTGACGGTTGTCGGGATGTGAACGTCAAAGATGGAAATTTTTCCTTTGTAATACTCGTCTATCAGGCTTTTGGCTTCTCTAAATAGGTTGGTGCGCTCGTCGCACATAGTAAGCAGGATACCTTCTACCTCAATATGAGGGTTGATTTTCTTCCGCACTTTGAGGATGGTTTTAAGTAAATCGGTTAAACCTGTGGCTGACCAAAGCTGAGGGCTAACGGGGATTACAACGCTGTCGCAAGCGGCAAGGGCATTGATTGTCAGCAACCCCAAATATGGGTTGGTGTCGATAATGATGTAATCGTAATCCTCGCGGAGCGGTTCCAGCAGGGTTGACAGGGTGCGCTCGCCGCCCATTTCATCTCGCAGATTGATTTCCGTAATGGACAGGTTAATGTTACTGGGGATGATATCAATTTTATCGCCGTGCTTGATGTACTCGCTTTTATCGGGCAGGTCTTTATCCTCCATGATGTATGTCAGCATGTTGTGCATGGACAGTGATAGCTCATCGGGGTGTTCAATCCCAAAGCTCATGGTGAGATTCGCCTGTGGGTCAAAATCTGCCAAAAGCACCTTTTTCCCCTCACACGCAAGGGCACTGCCCAAGTTGCTCGCAGTTGTGGTCTTGCCCGTGCCGCCTTTTTGATTAGCGACGGCTATAATTTTGCACTTTTCCATATCTCAAAACCTCCTATAATTTTATTAAAATCAGCCGTATTGCTTTTCATATTTATAAAGCGGGGGCTTACGACGAAAGCCAGCACAAACTGTTTTGGAATCTTATATTTAGTACCAACAGTCAAAGATTGGATTTCTTTCTTTTTCAAAAGCTTCAATACGGTGTTATGGTTTAATCCTGTCATTTCAGAAACATCGTATGGTTCGACAACATCGGGATAATCAGCATAGATATATTCAAAGTAGCTTCTAAGCACACTTTCTGATTCAGATGAAAGTATGGCTGATAATGAAACTCTTGGAGATCGGGGAGTACGGGAATTTACACAACCCCGTGGTATCATACTGTTGAGCGTTTTATCACGCTTTTTTAAATAGACAATTATGTCATTCAAGGCAATCCTGTATTTTCGTGTCTTTTTCCCACTATTCTCGCAAGGGATTATGCCATTATCCAAAAGATACTTAGCGCTCCGTTTTGCAATATGGCAGATTTTATACAGTTGACTTTCAGTGACATATTCGGGATATTGCTCCCGTAAATATTCGTACTTTCCTTTTTTCATAGCATCCTCCAGGCGTAAGCCAGTTTTTTTGTCAATGGTAGGTGATGCTATTTTTAAAAGTGTTTTTTAGTGATGTCTGTCCTATGTCTGTCCAACGTGCTAAAAATTCTGCTAAATCGGGGTGACGATTGGAACCCGCTAAATTTCACGGAAAAACAAATAGGGAACCTCCAAAACCCTGTCCCGTCAAGGTTTTAGAGGCTCCCTATCTTCGTTTAACTTATATCACTTTACTTCATTTTCCACGGAAATCATGGCACTCGAAATGCGGTTGTCCGCAAGGGCACGTGGGTTCGAATCCCACCTTCTCCGCCACTGAAGATAAAGCTTCATCGCAAGATGAAGCTTATATTAAGTGCGCCCGGCATGGGCAACAACTCGGCGGTGAGAGTCCGCTGCACGCTTGGTAGTAGGAAGTGCTAGCCGAACGGCAAGGGTGTCCATCGTGAGGTGGAATCTAAAGGAAGCCGTAAGCAAAGTCCTGAACCGACGAACAGAAACCGCATATAAGGCTGAATCAGGGTGGACGAGTTTGCTTAATAAAACAAAGTC
>Ga0209639_1001318_pt1 | contig 25533 bp, 21 predicted proteins | sample EPASupsiteHSE605_FD_187268 | JGI IMG/M metagenome (GOLD analysis project Ga0209639, IMG submission 187268) | Bioremediated contaminated groundwater from EPA Superfund site, New Mexico - Sample HSE6-05 (SPAdes) (version 2) | ecosystem: Environmental > Aquatic > Deep subsurface > Groundwater >...
AGTTACCCCATACCGTCCAAGACTCGCTATGAATGGTTTGCTAAACCTTGTTCAGCAGGCTTCCCACCCGCTATATGATGTACCCTTAGCTTGGCGCACGGGACGGGACTAGAGTGTCATCTATTAAATTGTCAAAAAGGTACCATCCCCACTGACACCCCTATAACACCACTATTTTTTCTGTCTATATGGTTCTATCATTTCATTCTGTAATACAGCCACATAAATAGAAAAATGCTGACAACTGCCTGCTGTCAGCATTTTTCTATCTCACTAAGTATTATTAGTCTCTTAACATATCAGATAAATGACACTCTAAAGGCAATCGTCGGGAATCGGTTATAGGGTTGAGCGGCTTTACGAAGGACGCAAGCGATGTCCTATAACAGATTCCCAGCAGACTAGCATATAGCATTCACTCTCTTAACCCATCAGATAAATAACACCCTATTTCTTCTCTCCATATATATCCTGCAGCAATGTGGTTTTTCTTAAATCTGCACACCCACAGCTTTGATCATGATCGAGATTGTTAATGGTATCTAGTAAAATATGCGCAATCTTATCTGCATCTTCATAAAAGATTTGGCTAAGATCACTATGTTCCCAGTCTTTTACAACGCCTTCGCCATAGTTAACAATCGTATATAAGCCTGCAAAGCAAGCTCCAATTTCACGCGCCAAATATACTTCAGGGCAAATACTTTGTCCTACAATATCAGCATGTCCTTTTAGCATCGCGACCTCTGCAGGACTTTCAAAATGACGTCCATCTGTCACAGCATAAACGCCTCGTCGAAATACTCTGCCTAGTGGCCTTTTCTCAGCTGCGCGAATTAATTCCTCTCTCATGTGCGGACAAAGAGCTTGCCTCATGATCAAAAGATAATGTCCTTCGAGTCCAACATCTTTACGCATCGATTGATCAATATAATCCGATGCGACGACCATATCGCGAAGATCTAGTAAATGATTGACAGAACCTACGCCACCTTCTGCCAATATATGTTTTACACCAACTTCGCGGAAAAGCCAAAAGATCTGCCTAGAAGCATCCGCACGGCTAACTCCGGTACGCCATCCGTGCATCCGACAAGTCAATACATTTTTATCACCAAGCCGAAATAAAATAAATGGTGGTGTTTGTCCATAAGGTGTATCAAATACTAAATCTCTGTTAAGAACTTCTACATCTTCTCTATTTAGCGCCGCTGGAAAGTCCATCGACAAGGTACCCGATCCTCCAATAATAGCAATGCTCGCCTGTGGGATTTTGTTCATACTGCTACACCTCCTACTTTAAAATGTTTTTATACTGTCATATGCTGTATCTCGCTGCACTGGGATTTTTCCCGCAGCACGGATCAGGCTCGTCATTTTACCAATCGACATATCATACGCAGTGCCGGCAGCTCGAACCACATTTTCTTCTAACATAATACTGCCTAAATCATCTGCGCCAAATGCCAATGTTAATTGCCCAATCGATTGTCCTTGTGTTACCCAAGATCCTTGCAAATGAGAGATATTGTCAAAATACAGCCGAGCTACAGCCAATGTCCGTAGGTAATCCCAAGCAGAAGCTTTTTCTCCCCCTAGCTCAGTATTACCAGGTTGGAACGTCCACATAATGAAGGCACGAAAACCGCCTGTACGATCCTGCAATTGTCGAATGACTCGAAAATGATTGATACGTTGCTGATAGGTCTCTCCCATACCAACCACCATCGTTGCAGTGGTACCAATGCCCATCTTTTGTGCTTCTTCCATTACATCAAGCCATTGCTGAGCTGTAATTTTAAACGGACTGACGCGCTTGCGTACCTCATCATCTAGTATTTCCGCCCCGCCACCCGGCAATGAGTCTAAACCGGCAGCTACTAAACGTCTTAGCGTTTCCTCTACACTAAGTTTTTCCATTTCCGCCATATGAATAATTTCTGCAGGAGAAAACGAATGAATGGTAATCGTAAATCGTGCTTTGATTTCTCGTAATATATTCTCAAAGTATGCCAGCCGTAAGTCAGAATTGAGGCCACCCTGCAGCATAATCTGAGTACCACCGGCAGCAATCGTTTCTGCAATTTTTTCATATAACTCAGCATCATCTAACAGGTACGCATCCGGTGCATCTTTGGTACGATAAAAAGCACAGAATTTACACTTACTTTTACAAATATTCGTATAATTAATATTACGATCCACAATAAACGTAACATCTTGCCCTGGATGCTTTTGTTGACGAATTTGATCAGCAGCCCTGCCTAATGCCAATAAATCTCCTGTGCCTAATAATTCTAATGCCTCATCATCTTGTAACCTATTGCCTGCAAGTGCCTTATCGATCATTGCCTGACATGTATCCACTACCATCACACCTCCAGAAAATTGAGTTCTGGTATTTCGGCAATATGTCCTAATGCCTGGGCACGCCGATAATATTCCATCAAGCCTTGTTGATATTCTTGATCAAAACCAAAACGCAACGTAGTAAAATACGCTTTTAAGAAGTTTGCATCAAATACTTCCCACCGCGCCGCATCTTCCGCTACTTGATCTACATGCGTAATGCTATACTGCATGGAATCAACAAAAGAGTGTTGCACATCTCGAACTAATTGCAGTTTTTCCTGTGCAAATTTTTTTCGGGCAACCCACACAGCAAATACCATCTTTTGCTGCGTTAACGCCTTCCACTCCACTCCTAAATCATAAGCATATAGCCCTTCGGGAGCCTTATAATGAATAGCCAGAGCTTCATTACCAATTAACAGTGCAGCGTCCGCATCAAGTAGCATCGAGCCTAAATTAGGTGGGGATTCCACATACTCAGACTCAATATGATATTTATCGTGCAAAATAATTTTGAGCAATACCTGTGATGTGCGTGAAGTATTGGTTAATGCTATCTTTCGACCATTTAATTCATGGATCGGTACCTTGCTCACTAAAAAAATGCTAGTCACCGGACCATCGCAACTGACAGATAGCCCCGGCAATAAAACTAATTCACGCCAATGACGCGCATATTCAATTGAGGGAATCGGACAAATATCTAGCTTTTCTTCCATTAATTTGTGGCTCAATTCGCGAGCGGTATCCTTAGTCAATTCTACATCCCAAAGAACTTGTTTTTTTACCAGACCATAATATAATGGCAAACAATTAATAAATTCTATATGTCCAACTCTAGGTCTCATTTTTTCTCTCCCATGTCATATACTCGCACTTCTCCATAGAGAGTATCTCTTTCTACAGGAATATTGCCCGTTTCACGAATTAGGCCAATAATATCTTCTTTGTTGATCCCAATTGCTGTTTTTGCCCCAGCAGCATGAAGAATTTTTTCTTCTACAACCGTTCCATCTAGATCATCGACTCCAAAACCCAAAGAAATTTGAGCAATCGGTATTGTCAGCATGATCCAAAAAGCTTTTACATGATCAAAATTATCCAGCATCAGACGACCTAGCGCTAACATTTTTAATGCTTCCCACGATGTTCTTCGTTTTATCTCACTCAGTCCCGTATTTTCAGGATGAAATGGGAATGGGATAAACGATTGAAAACCACCTGTTTCATCTTGCAATTTTCGCAATGTCAGCAAATGATCAATTCGTTCTTCATCTGTTTCCACATGACCATACAGCATGGTTGCATTGGAACGTAATCCTATACTATGAGCTGTACGAGCTACTTCAATCCACTCAGCAGCACTAGCCTTATTCTCACATATAATACTTCGCACTCGATCATTTAATATTTCCGCACCACCGCCCGGCAGTGATCCTACTCCAGCTTCCTTCAGCGTTACTAATACTTCACGAATTGACTTTCCTGTAATTTTGGCAAAGTGAGCAATTTCTACAGCTGTAAAAGCTTTGATATGCAAGGTAGGAAATTCTTGGTGAATGCGAGTGACCACATCTAAGTAATATTCAAAAGGTTTATCAGGATGTAGTGCACTGACAATATGTAATTCTGTCATTTCCGGTGCATCCTGAAATGCTTTCCGTGCAATTGATAATGCTTCCTCCACATCCATTGTATAAGCCTGCTTCGCATCCGCATCACAACCAAAAGCACATAATTTACAGCGAGCCGTACATATATTGGTCAAATTAATGTGTCGGTTGACATTAAAATATACCTTATCACCTGATTTTCGTCTTTTAGCCAAACGGGCCATCTCGCCAATTCTAAGTAATTCATTCGAATGTAACAGAAACAAGCCATCTTCTCTCGTTAATCGCTCTCCATTACTTACCTTTTGTTCAATCAAAGTTAATTGATCCAACGAAATCATCTCCTTATCATAAAAACAATCTATACTCTGAACTTTGATCATAATATGTAATATTACACTTGTCAAATTTCTTATATCATATAACCACATAAAGTATTTTACAGACTCTCGACAAGAAAGGCTATAGAGATAAGTCACATCCTCTCAGAAGCAAACTCAACCCGATAGCCTATTTTCTAGCAAACTAACAATCGATGCACATTTCTTGTATCTCATCTATGGTAGCCTATTCTTCATGGCAATCGTCGTGGCTGCCCTATACCCCAGCCACGGCAGACTAACAATATAGCTATCATTTGCTTAGTGATACATACTTATGTATTATCGTCGATTTTTCTGATTGCATCCTTAACTCTCGTAAAGACATCTTGCCATTTACCCGCTTCTTGTTGACGGAAAATGCGCATAGTGGGGTACCAAGGACTATCCTCACGCTTCAGTTGCCAGCGCCAATCCGGATTGCGTGGCAACAGTAGCCAGGTTTCTTTGCCCATCGCCCCTGCTAGATGAGCGACTGCTGAGTCAATGGTAATCACTAAATCAAGATTTGCGATTGCACCAGCCGTCTCAAAAAAATCAACTAGTCCATTTGATATATCAATGATTTTATGCTGGGTTTGACTAATGTCCTTTGCTCGCTCCCCTACTTGCAAACTAATCCAACTGACTTCATGAATCTCAAATAATTGCTCCATCATACTAAACGCAACCGAACGATTGCGATCATTTTCATGCTTAGGATTTCCGGCCCAAACAACACCAATGCGGTAAGGCTCTCCACCATCTAATGCATTGAGTTTTTCATGCCAAGCCGTTACACATTCTGCATTCGATTTTATATAAGGATTTTTCTGTGGAATACTGTCCTTAGACGTATGAAACAGATATGGCAAACGTGATAATGGGCATATAAAGTCATATTGTATTGTAGGTACACTTCCATCAATATGCCGCGAACAAGACTGTATGGAGCTTGCAATAAGCCTCTCCAGTGGTTTTTTTGCCCAGATACTCGTCTCATCTGCTAATATAGCGACCATATCCGCATATCTTAAAAACTGTATCGTATCCCCAAATCCTTGATCACCAAATAGTAAAATTTTGCGTCCCGTTAAGTCTTCGCCTTGCCAATGAGGAATATCGGATTGGAAGCCTTCATTTTTTTTCACCATAGGTTCATAAAAAGAACTCCACTCACTATACTTTCCCCAGCCTTTTTCATACTGTTCTTGCAATAAATATAAATATCCGAGAGTGAATTCTGCCTCCATAAAACCAGGACGAAGTTCAATGGCGTGGCACAAACAAACTTCTGCTTCCTTTAATTGATCAGTATCTTTGAGCACTAATGCCAAATTGTTATATGTCTCCGGATCATTGGGATTTAATTCGATAGAATGACGAAAACAAACGGTTGCTTCCTCTAGGCAATGATTATCTTGCAACACTAACCCTAGATTATTATATGCCTTTGAGTAATCCGGTTTCAATTCAATCGCACGCCGAAGACAATCCTCAGCCTCGTCTAACTGATTATTCAGCCTCAAAACCGCTCCTAAATTGTTATATGCTTCATAAAACTGAGGTGATAGTTCAATAGCACGACAGAAATGCTCAATGGCTTCATCGAGCATTTTCATATCCGCGTAGATGACTCCCAAATTGAAATAAGCCTCTATGTAATAGGGATTCAGTTCTGTAGCGCGACTAAATGCCACTTCTGCTTCTGGTAATTTTTTTAAATTCAATTGTGCAATGCCTAAATTGAAATACATCTCTGGATTATTTGATTTCAATTTGATAGCACTAGAAAAGGAGTGTATTGCTTCATCCCAAAGGTTATTTTCACTTTGAGCAATTCCTAAGTTGTGATATCCATCTGAACATCTAGGATCTATTTTAATAGCTTGCTGAAAAGCTTTTATTGCCTCTGGAACGTTTCCTTTGTTCATCAATTCAATTCCCTGATTCATATACATCATTACACTCATCTAAGTTCCCCCCACTCCCACCTACAAATAATCAAATATCGTACCAGACCGATTAGGTGGAATGATTAAATAGTACTTCCACTGTCGTGCCTATGTCTTTTGTACTATGAATATGGAGAGATGCCGCGTGGCGCTCCGCTATTCGATAACATACAGCTAGTCCTAATCCCTTTCTTTGAAATTTAGTAGAAAAAAATGGTGTTCCAATCTTTTCTAAATTCTCTTTTGAGATGCCATATCCTTCATCACATATACTTATACCCAATTGCTGGTCCCGTCTAAAGGTTTTAATCGTTACTATTCCATTGTTCCTAGTTGCCTCAATGGCATTGGTTACTAAGTTTAAAATTAACTTTTCAATTTCCTTTTCATCTAGCAGTAGGCGCGGAAGTGTTTCAAGCTCAGATTCAATCTGTACCTGTTTACACCTGAATTCTTCCTGTAGTCTAGGAACTATCTTTTTAATAATTTGATTTAAATCCAATATTTTTAGGTTTAATTTGCGATTTTCTGCTAATGATAAAATTTCACTAATAATAGAATTCGCACTATCAAGTTCTTCAATCATCAGACCTAAGTCACCAGCGTATTTACTAAATTCAGGTTTCGTATGAAAAAATTGCAGGAAGCCCCGAACTGTCGTAAGAGGATTTCTGACTTCATGACCAATACTAATCGCCATTTTTCCAGCTACATTCAGCCTATCTAAACGACTCATTTCTTGATTTTGTTTATCCATCATGGTAGCGATACATTTAGTCAACTTTATAACTTCATTAATTTTATTAGCAATAATATCTATATTATCACTTTTTTTCTCTGCACCACTATGATCGTCCTTTACCTTCTTGATAAACTTTTCCATGTGTTGCATTGCCAGATATATTTCATCTACACTATAGCTCATTATTTTGGATCGTTTTACTAATCTTTGTTGATTATATTCTATGGTTGACATACTATTTGCCACTATGTAGAGTACATTCGCAGCGGCTTCCACACTTTCTCGCGATAATTGGCGAATTTCCTTTACTGCTTTGATGTACCCCTCTTCATCAGTCCCAATTTCTTGCGCAACTTTCCGATATTTTTCTTCATTTGGCATCCCAGTAAGCACTTGACCACCTAAGACCGTCCCGATCTGTCGGCCTTCTAATATGATCGGGGCAGCAAAATCAATAAGTCCTGCATGACATTCATATATAACTGGCTTACCAAGGCGTGCTGCTTCTTCTCCGCCCTTTCTATGCGACTTTGCACATCGCTTATCTCCAGCTTCTGTTGCATGAGTATAGTTCATACAGAAGCTGGTATAGCTACTAGGATGGGTAACAGGATTTCCATCAAGGTCGACCACTATACTAGCCACTCCTACGCCTTTGGCAAAATCATCTTGTAAACGTTGTATAATATCAATATCTATAACATCTGCTAATTTAATATCATGTATAGTTACGTTCATTTCCTCTTCAGTATTTGAATAATCCAGTGCAGCTCTGTTTTGAGTCATGCCTATCCTCCATATTGATTTGAGTCTGATCCCGAGTGCCATGATTAAATCACATATTGTAAAAAATTTTATATTCAACCTATAATTAGGCAAGGTATGCTTCTTCTCTATTTGCTCATATATCTCCTGCAAAATAATTACATATTGTTGTAAATATTTTATTTCCATATTAAGCACTAAGAAAATAATAGGCATATTGTTAATCTGCCATGGCTGGACTAGAAGGCATCGACAATTTCTATGAAGAAGATGTAGTGATATTTATAAGACAGAAAGTTTGTATTGGCTCATAACTTCCAAGAAGGAATTAGTCTAAATTTATCGAAATTGAGGAAGATAACCAATGGACTTGCTATTACATACTATAGGAGTGATGATGTTGTTATACAGAAAATACGGTAAGACAAATGAAATGGTTTCCGCTCTAGGTTTTGGCTGTATGCGACTGCCTATTATCGGTAATGACCCTCGTAATATCGACGAAGAACAATCCATCAAGATGATTCGTCATGCTATTGATGCCGGAGTTAACTATATTGATACAGCCTATCCATACCATGGAACAGGGATGGGGCATGGAGGAGCTAGCGAACCTTTTGTTGCCAAAGCATTAAAAGACGGTTATCGCGAGCGTGTAAAACTAGCAACCAAGCTTCCTAGCTGGCTAATCAAAACACGAGCTGATATGGACAACTACTTAAATGAACAATTAGAACGTCTTCAGACCGATACCATCGATTTTTATTTAGTTCATACACTCAGTTCTACGACTTGGCCGTTATTAAAAGAATTAGGTGTTTGTGAATTTTTAGATCAAGCTATTAAAGATGGAAAAATCAAACATGCCGGATTTTCCTTTCATGAAAGAGTTGGCCTCTTCAAAGAAATCGTCGACTCTTATGATTGGTCCTTCTGCCAAATCCAATATAATTATTTGGATGAAAACTATCAAGCTGGTAAGGAAGGCCTGGAATACGCAGCTAAAAAAGGACTCGGGATTGCCATCATGGAACCACTCAGAGGCGGTAAACTTGCTGATAATCTTCCGCAAGAAGCTCTTGATTTTTTTGCCCAGGGTGATGTGAAAAGAACTCCTGTTGAATGGGCTTTGCGCTGGGTATGGAATCACCCAGAGGTGTCTATTGTATTAAGTGGTATGTCAACAATGGACCATGTTACAGAAAATCTAAAAATAGCCCAAGAAGCGCAGGAAAATTCTTTGACAGAAAAAGAAATTTCTATTATTAACCAAGTCAAAACCATTTATAAAGAAAGAATCAAAGTCAATTGTACTGCCTGCGCCTATTGTATGCCTTGCCCCGTCGGTGTCAATATTCCCGGCTGCTTTACCATTTTCAATGATTACTTTATCTTTGGTGTTAGCGCTGAAATGAGAGAACGCCATAAATTTTTATACAATTTCCGTCTAACAGCTGATCAACATGCCTCAAAGTGTATCGAATGCGGAAAATGCGAAAGTCATTGCCCACAAAGCATTTCAATTCGCGAACAATTAAAAACTGTCAAAGAGTTATTCGAATAAGTCATAAAAAATCATTTTATGATAAAGTATTGACATATAAAACAAAAGCATGCTACTATAAGTAAAAATTACATACATTCATCAAGAGTTAGCTGAGGGATTGGCCCTATGAAGCTACGGCAACCATCGCATTGCGAAATGGTGCTAATTCCAACAGGAGTAATCCTGGGAGATGAAGACAGCGATTTTAGTTAAAAAAATCCTCTTCGCCTTGCGAAGAGGATTTTCTATTACAAAGGAGTGAATTTCATGAATCACAATGTACAATCCCCCCAAGCATCACTTAGATATGCTTCACAAAAGGCTAGTCAATTCACTGAATCCGTAATCCGAGAAATGTCCCGCATCGCTGCCGCTCATAATGCCATCAATCTAGCACAGGGTTTTCCGGATTTTCCTGCATCTGCTGAAATCAAAGAAGCAGCTGTCAAAGCCATTTTAGATGACCATAACCAATATGCTATTACCTGGGGAACCAAAGCACTGCGAGATGCCATTGCTGCCAAAAACAAGCGTGACTACGGCCTGGATCTTGACCCAGAAAGTCAAATCACTGTTTGTTGCGGTTCAACCGAAGCGATGGTAGCAACACTGCTCGCAACCGTCAATCCTGGCGATGAAGTGATTATCTTCCAGCCATTTTATGAAAATTATGGACCGGATGCTATCCTTTGTGGCGCAACCCCTAAATATGTACAATTACATCCACCAGAATTTAGTTTTAACGTAGAAGAATTAACTGCTGCTTTTTCGGATCGTACACGCGCCATTATCATCAATACCCCAAACAATCCTACTGGTAAGGTTTTTAACCAACAAGAGCTTAGCATAATTGCCGAGTTATGTATCAAGCATGATGCACTAGCCATTACGGATGAAATATATGAACATATTTTGTATGATGATGCAAAGCACATCCCCCTATCCACGCTGCCTGGCATGGCAGAACGAACCATTACTATTAATAGTATCTCTAAAACATACAGCGTAACTGGTTGGCGTATTGGTTATGTCATTGCCTCTGCTGAAATTAGCCAATCCATTCGTAAAACTCATGATTTTCTAACGGTCGGTGCAGCAGCTCCCTTGCAAGTTGCAGCTGCCCATGCAATGGGTTTTGCCGATAGCTATTATCAAAAGTTAGCGACTTTTTATGCAGAACGTCGCGATTATATGATAAAAGAATTAACGGCTATTGGTTTTACTTGTATGAAACCCGCTGGCGCATATTACATCATGGCCGATATCACCTCCATGGGATGGAATAATGATATTGAATTTGCTCGCTATTTAGCGGAAAAAATTGGGGTTGCTGTCGTACCTGGTTCTAGTTTTTATCGAGAAGATGCCGCTGACAAACATCGCTTCATTCGATTTTGTTTTTGCAAACAAAAGTCTACACTAGAAGCAGCAATCGAAAAATTACAAAAGCTAAAATAAAAATATTGGAGGCATTATGAATATGAAAAAATCAATTCAATTGATTACAACCCTCGCATTCCTTATCTTTTCCTTAGGTTTGCTCGCTGGATGCAGCCAACAAGGTCCAGCTAAAGCGGATAAGGTATTGAAAGTCGGCGTTACAGCTGGTCCTCATGCCGAAGTCATGGATGCAGTAAAAAAAGTCGCTGAAAAAAACGGTTTGAAAATTGAAGTAGTCGAATTTAATGACTATATCCAGCCTAACGTCGCACTAAATCAAGGCGATATCGATGTAAATAGTTTCCAGCACCAACCTTATCTTGATAATATTGTGAAAGATCGCAAATACGAATTGGTATCCGTAGGGAAAACGATTATTTTCCCAATGGGCATTTATTCAAAAAACTTCAAGAATCTTAGTGAATTGCCAGAAGGAGCAACGGTTGCAATTCCAAATGACCCTACCAATGGTGGTCGTGCACTGTTGCTTCTTGAAAAACTCAATTTAATAAAAATCAAACCAGGAGCTGGTTTTACAGCTGCCGTTACCGATATTATTGAAAATCCTAAAAAACTTACGATTAAAGAATTAGATGCCGCCCAGATCCCTCGTTCACTCGCTGATATCGATGTTGCCGCAATCAACACCAACTACGCAATGACAGCAGGCTTAGTCCCAACAAAAGATGCGATTGCAATTGAAGATTTAAACTCTCCTTATGCAAATATTATTGCTGTTCGCACCAAAGACAAAGAGGACCCCGCAGTACAAAAACTACTTAAAGCATATCATTCCGACGAAGTGAAAAACTTTATCCAAGAACACTTTAAAGGTTCTGTAGCTGCTGCTTGGTAACAAGTGTACTAAAAGAGGCCACCATTCCTTGTCATGCAAGGGATGGTGGCCTCTTTCATATATTTATAACTTGTTAATAATACTAGCAGTATATGCTGCCCCAAATCCATTGTCGATATTAACCACACTAACACCACTTGCGCAACTATTGAGCATCGATAACAATGCAGAAATACCACCGAAATTAGCACCATAGCCGACGCTTGTCGGAACAGCGATTACCGGCTTGTCCACAAGCCCGCCCATAACACTAGCAAGGGCCCCTTCCATACCGGCAACAACAATGATGACTTTCGCTCCTCTAATGATATCCATCTTGGCAAACAATCTATGAATACCAGCCACCCCTACATCAACTACTTTTTCTACTCGGTTGCCAAGAATTCTAGCTGTTTCTACTGCTTCTTCCACAACAGGCAGATCCGAAGTCCCCGCGGAAACAATCGCAATATAGCTATCCGTTACGACTTGCTCTTTTTTCTGGATGGTAATTGTTCTCCCCAGTTTATTATACCTAGCTTCTTTACAAATTTCTTTTACCGCATTGTATTTTTCTTCACTAGCACGAGTCGCTAATATATTATTATCTTTCGTGAGCATAAACTTAACAATTTCCGTCATTTGTTCTACTGTTTTTCCTTCAGAATAAATGACCTCAGGATATCCTACCCTGATTTCCCGATGATTATCAATCATCGCAAATCCTAGATCCTTAAACGGTAAATCTTCAATGACCTGCATTGCATCTTCTACTGCTATTTCATTATTCTTTATCGATTCAAGAAGTTTTCTTATATCTATCTTATTCATCAATTGCCTCCTGAAATACCGAATATATCTACATTATTTATTGCTTAAATAAACTCTTAAAACATTTGGAATGCTTAGCTCTCTATGCCCTATTCCATACCCGATTTTATCAATTGAGAAATCGATGTGATCCGTAAACGTTTCCACACTAGCCGCTAAAATCGCAGCACCAGTCGGTGTAGTCGTCTCAAAATTTACGACGCCCGTTTTAACAGGAATACCTTGTAATATTTCTACAGTCGCTGGCGCCGGAACTGGTATTAGACCATGAGCGCACTTTACAAAGCCTCCACCTAATTGAATCGAAGATGCCATCACTTTATCGACCTTTAAAGCATCTAGAGCAATTGCCGCTCCAACAATATCGATGATCGAATCAGTAGCTCCTACCTCATGAAAATGTACCTCATACAGAGATTTCCCATGAACTTTAGCTTCGGCCTGCGCAACTTTCATAAATATCTGTAAGCTTCTTATCTTTACTTGCTCACTCAAACTACTTGCATTGATGATATCTTCAATATCTTTTAAATTGCGATGTTCATGATGCGGCTGATGATGGTGATGATGCTCTACTTGTCCATGATGATGGGAGTGATGATGCTCGGCTTCCTGACTAGGGGTATGAACATGGGTGTGACTCTCAGCTTCCTGACTATGGGTATGAACATGGGTGTGACTCTCAGCCTCCTGACTATGGAGATGAGCATGGTTGTGGCTATGCTCAGCCTCTTGACTATGATGTATATGGCTTTCGCCTTCACTCTTTACCACTACATCCACTCGAGTTCCCGTGATACCTTTTTTAATATCCTTTTTAATAGTAAGCTCATATTCAGAATCTAGATTTAATTTTGAAAGTTCACGCCGTATATAGTCACTGTCAACACCCAAATCAAGAAGTGCTGCTAAATTCATATCGCCACTGATTCCACAAAAACAATCATAATATAATATTTTCATTGTAATCTCTCCCAGTAGTTTTTCATTGTCTCATTGAGCAAAATTATATAACAATCTCTTCGATAAAACAATCAAAATACAGTCGACACGCTAAAATATTCTATATATTGTAGCTATTTGAATATATCGCCTAATAATATACCATTTTTGTGCAATTTGGGTGATAAAAAAGATTGATTTCCTCTAAAAATCAATGTATTATATAAACATTGTTAGCACTCACACGTCGAGAGTGCTACTAACATAATGATACGAATAAATTACTTATGTAAAAGGAGAATTCCTATATGACACAAACAATTAAAAAAGAAACAAAAACCTTCCAAGCTGAAACAAAACAATTATTGGATCTTATGATCCACTCTATTTATACCAACAAGGAGATTTTTCTACGCGAACTGATCTCCAATGCCTCCGATGCGATTGATAAACTTCGTTTTGAATCATTAACAAACCAAGACTTACTCGAAGGTGACTCCGACTTTGAAATTCTGCTTGTACCCGATGAAACTACCCATACCTTGACGATTTCTGATAATGGGATTGGCATGACCTATGAGGAAGTAGTAGAAAATATTGGTACGATTGCCAAATCAGGCACTAAAAATTTCTTAGAAAAGCTGAAAGAAAAAGAATCTGCGAATGACAATGAATTAATCGGTCAATTTGGTGTAGGTTTTTATTCTGCCTTTATGATCTCCGATAAAGTAACGCTAATCACTCGCGCTCCAGGTCAAGAAAAAGGTGTGAAATGGGTATCCGCCGGTGATGGAACGTATACGATCGAAGAGTGCGATAAAGAAAAACGCGGTACTACGATCATTATAACTCTTAATGAAGATTTCCGCACCAGTGGACAATCTGATCAAAACTTTTTAGAACGTTATACCATTGAATCATTAGTTAAAAAATACTCCGATTATATCCGCTACCCTATCAAAATGAACTTCATTCATGAAGAAAAACCACTAGATGCCGATGGCAAGGAAATCGAAGATGCAGAGCCAACGCAAACAGTTGAAACTCGCACGTTAAACTCCATGACTCCATTATGGACTCGTAACAAGAATGACATCACAAAAGAAGAATATCAACTCTTCTATAAAGATATCTTCCATGACTGGGAAGAACCAATGGAACTCATTCACTCCAAAGCAGAAGGTACTGTAGAATATACGACTCTACTATTTATTCCTTCCCGCGCTCCATATGATTTTTATAGTCAACAATCTACTTCTGGTATTCGTCTATACTCTAAGCACATCTTTATCATGGATAATTGCAAGGATCTTCTTCCTGAATACTTACGATTTGTACGTGGACTTGTTGATTCCCCTGATTTTTCCCTTAACATTTCTCGCGAAATACTCCAACACAGCTCACAACTTAAGCTGATTGGCAAAAATCTAGAAAAAAGTGTCTTAAAAACCTTAACAACAATGCTTAGCAAAGATCGTCCACAATACGAAAAATTCTGGAAAGAATTTGGTAGAGCACTTAAAATTGGTGCCTATAGCGACTATGCAAGCCGAGATAAGTTAAAAGATTTATTACTCTTCTCCACTTCTCATGCTGCGGATGAACTAACAACGTTAGCTGATTATGTCGCACGGATGCCTGAAAACCAAAAAATTATCTATTATGCAACTGGTAAAGACCAAGCTTCCGTAGAACGCTTACCACAAATGGAGCTTTTGAAAGAGAAAAACATTGAAGTCCTTTACCTATTTGATCAAGTCGATGAGTTCACAATCGATGCCTTGAAAGAATATAATGACCATAAATTCCATTCTATCAGTCGTGGAGATTTAGAATTAGATGACATTGATGCTCCCGAAATCAAAAAGAACACCGAAGCCATCTATAAAGAAAATGAATCGTTAATCAAAGCAATCAAAGAACTGTTAGACGGTAAAATTGCCGATGTAAAAATCAGTAATCGTTTGAAATCAAGTGCCGTTTGCCTGGTAAGTGATGACAAAGGAATTAGCTTATCCATGGAACAAATCTTATCCGAAATGAACCAAAACATGCATAAAGCTAGCCGTATTTTAGAATTAAACCCAAATCATGAAGTGTTCACCACATTACAAGGCCTACATCAATCGGCTCCTGGCTCAGATTCCTTTAAAGATTATTGTGAATTACTCTATGTCCAAGCATTATTAATTGAAGGAATTCTTCCAGAAGATCCAATTGGTTTTGCCAATAAAGTAGCGAGCTTAATGGCCCGTACCGGAAAGTAAGTATAACCACTTCTGAAAAACAGAGGACGGTGGTATGACACTGCAAACAAGACGCACCACCGTCCCCTGTCTTCACGTATAATGGAAAAGGCTTTGGACCATACTCACATGGTTCAAAGCCTTTTTTTATATACTACGAAAAGCTACTTTCTTAATACTCTGCACTTTACCTTTGATCTTTGTTTCTTGAAGCTGCTCTATAACATAGTCGCCTTTCCCGCCAAGAATCTCAACATAGCTGCAAGTATCTTGTACATCGATAATACCTATATCATCACCAGTCATTGTTGGTATACTGCTAATTGCTCCTAGTATATCGCCTGGGCGCATTTTATTCTTTTTACCTGAATTAATGCGAATTCTAGTAATCTCCTGATTCAATACTTCACTTTTATCAATCTTTACAATGGCTTTTCTATTCTGACTACTTTCAAAAATAAGCTTGCCTGCTGCCACTTCTTCCTTTGTCGGAAATTCTTGTTTTAGAATTGTACACTGAGTGTACTCTTCTATTTCCTGTAAACTCCTACGCTCATTTTTGCTTACAAAGGAAATAGCGATTCCAGTATTGCCCGCCCGCCCAGTCCTACCGATCCGATGGATATAATTTTCTTTCTCGAATGGCATGTCATAATTAATCACTAATGATATCTGATCAATATGAATACCTCTCGCTAGCACATCAGTAGCAACTAAGAAAGGAAACTCTCCTCTTTTAAAACGTTGTATGGTATCAAGCCGATCTCGTTGTTCCATGCCACCATGCAATCTTCCACAAAGGTGTTCGTTACGTTCTAGCGTTTCAAAAAGAAAGTCTACCTGTTCCCTCGTATTACAAAACAAGATACAGCTTTCTGGCCGCTCGATACAAATCATCTTCTCCAGCAGCTCTACTTTCTCATGTTCTTCTACCTCATAATATCGTTGCTCAATTTGTAGCTTGGTAGGAGCTGCCGATTCAATATCGATTTTCACCGGATCTATCATATATTGATTACATATTTCAATAATTTTATCAGGCATCGTCGCTGAAAATAACATCGTGACCCGCTTACCTGGTAGCATCGTAATAATGGCTTCTACCTGCTCCAAAAAGCCCATCTCGAGCATTTTATCTGCTTCATCGATAATTAGGTACTGAATCTCTGATAGATCCATATTTTCCCGTTCTATATGATCCGAAACCCTTCCAGGTGTCCCCACAATCATATGTACCCTTTGTTGCAGCTCTCTGCGTTGTATCTCAATCGGTTGCCTGCCATAAAGAGCACTGCAGCGTATTCTCTTAAATCTTCCGATATTTGCAATATCCTGTTTTAATTGTACTGCTAACTCGCGTGTCGGCGTTAAGACTAAGACCTGAGGATTTCGCTTTTCAATCTCCACCTTTTCGCAAATCGGAATGGCAAAAGCGGCTGTCTTTCCGCTTCCCGTTTGGGATCTGACAATAATATCATGACCTGTAAGCGCTAACGGTATCACTTGCTGTTGAACCTCCGTCAACGTTTCATAACCGAGCCCTGTTAATGCTTTTACGATTTCGTCGCTTAAATTATAATCTGTAATCTTGTTATCATCCATACTTACTAGACCTCATTTTTATTTTTCTATTGATTCTATTATATAACAACCACACAAAAACACCTACGAAATATCTGTAGGTGTTTCTGTTCAGTATACCACTATTTATTGCATTTCATCACATTATATATAGATATCACTAAATTTTCTTCATGGCAATCGTCGTGGCTAGGCTATAGGGTTGAGTGGCTTTACGAAGGACGCAAGCGAAACCCTATAGCCTAGCCACGACAGACTAACAATATAGCTCTCATTATCTTAATGCTTTCTAGTGCTTTACACTATGCTGACTTTGAAAATACAGCCCTGCAAACATCACCAATAATCTTTGCATACAGCATGACCATTTCAACGCCATCACGAAAATCATCGACTGTTTCCATGAAATTGTTCTGCAAAGAACCAAAAGCACTATTGGTTTGTGCCGCTGTTTCTTTTAAACTAGCCGCAAGTTCATTCGCAGTTTCCAATGCTGCGAGTAACCCTGCAATGATATTCCGAATATCTTCTGCATGACCATCAAACGTCTCCCGAACAGAGCCCAAAATACCAAAAAAGCGATGTAAAACAGCAATCAAATAACCACCAACAACCATCACTATCATAAAAATAATAAATAATCCTAAGTCATATAATGAGATATACATCTGCATCCCTTCTTTCCATCTAGTAACAAACGGCCGAGCATTGCTGCCCGGCCGCTCATCTTGTTTCATGTCAATCTATTATAACTCGATTTCTTGTCCTTCAACATTCTTTCCAGTTTTTGCTTTTATTGCTTCTTTAGCTTCTACTACTTTTTCTTTTGTCTTTTCAACGATGTCCTTCGCTTTTTCAGGAAGCTCCTTAGCTACTCGGACAATATCCTCACGACTTTCTTTACCAGACTTAGGTGCTAAAAGGACTCCAGCTGCAGCCCCAATCGTTGTACCAATAGCAGCTCCAATTGCTACATTTTTCAATACTTTTTCTCGGGCTTTTTTTTGGCGATTCTTTTTACCTTTTTCAATTAAATCCATAATGGACATTGCATACACCCCCAATAGTTTGATAAATATTTCCTATTTGTTATTTATTGTTTTCGACAAATATTAGAAAACTCCTCTTATATATCGCAAAATTTCCTGTAAGTATTTTCTTTTTACAATACAAAAGCATCACTCAAAATTTCAGGCACAACCTCCCCTATAATAAAAGTGAGGATACACCCTAAAGAGTGCATCCTCACTATAACATTAAACTCCTTCAACCCGATTGCGACCGTTCTTCTTTGCTTGATATAGAGCATGATCTGCTTTCTTAAGCAAACTGCTTGGCATCATATCTTTTTGAGGAATCACTGTAGCTACCCCAACACTTACCGTCACATACGCACTTACCTCTGACATTGGATGGGCAATTTGCAAAGACTCAATCTTTTTACGCACTATTTCCCCAACCCGAACGGCTTCTGGTAGCATGGTCGACGATAAAATAATGATAAATTCTTCTCCCCCATAGCGAGCAACTAGTTCTCCGCCACGTTTTATGAATTCCTTTAAAACACTTCCTACTTGACGAAGACAATCATCGCCTGTCAAGTGTCCGTAATAATCATTATAATTTTTAAAGTAATCAATATCTAAAAAAATGACAGCTAACTCTTCACCTCGGCGTAAAGCACGTCTCCACTCTTTATCAAATACTTGATCAAAATGACGTCGGTTCGCAATACCCGTTAGACCATCAAGTAACGATTGTTCTTCTAAGATATCTCGATACCGCTTTAATTCTAAGTGATTTTTGACTCTTATCTTAACAATTGCAGGGTTAACAGGTTTAAAGATATAGTCGATAGCACCCATCTCTAATCCCTTGGTTTCATCTTCTACATCACTCATCGCTGATACAAAAATAATTGGAATATTCTGCGTGTTATGAGTTGCTTTTAATCTCCTACAAACCTCATATCCATCCATTTCTGGCATGACTACATCCAATAAAATCAGATCTATGCGTTGAGACATCGCAATCTTTAAAGCTTCTTTTCCAGATGTTGCACAAAATATTACATAACTATCCGCTAATATATCTTTCATTATCTGGATATTCATGCGTGTATCGTCTACAATCAAAATATTTTGCATGATTGGTTCCATATCATCATCCTTTGATCTAATCATTGATCTAATCACTGTTATACATATTCTTTCTTCTTTTTATAAATCCTTCTGATAAAACTACTATTCTCAAATAAATTACGACAATACTATCTATTATACTATATTATTTTTCAGCCACTTTGTTACGTTAAAATTTAACACCCCATCTGTAAAAGTTATCCATACTTTTGCAGGAATATAATGTTTACTCTAGAATGTATATATCGATATGTAACATACTAAATATTTTGCAAGTCATTACTGCAACTAGGCTAATAAGATTGCCGTAATTTACTTAGTACGTCACATATAGTAGTTATAAGTACAACAACAACAAGGAGGCTATATTATGACAAAAAAAATCTTATTGCTTACTGGTGATTGTGCCGAGGACTATGAAGTAAAGGTTCCCCAACAAGCTCTAATGATGCTTGGGTATGAAGTAGATATTGCAGCCCCTAACAAAAAAGCCGGCGATACGCTACAATTAGTAGTTCATGATTTTACATCCTTAGATACATATATTGAATTAACTGGTCATCGCATTCCCGTAGACATCGCAACCTCTTCTGTCAATCCAGATGATTATGTTGGTCTACTCATTCCTGGTGGACGAGCTCCCGAATATATCCGCATGTATGATGAAACAATTAAAATCGTTCAAGATTTTTTTAAAGCCGATAAACCGGTTGCTGCTGTATGTCATGGCACACAGCTACTCGCTGCCGCTGATGTATTATCAGGCCACACCGTCACTTCCTACCCAGCCTGTGCTGCAGAGTGCCGCTTAGCCGGTGCTACTTGGAAAGACGAACCCGTCGTAACCTGTGGTAAATTAGTCACTGCACAAGCATGGCCCAATCATCCCGCATGGCTTAGAGCCTTTGTAGATTTACTCGGAGCAAAAATCACTCTTTAACCCCATGCCCTTTGGAGGAATTATGAAAATTGAACGGCCGAAAACTGACCATTTGCTCGAACAAATGGAACGCCTCTCTCGCCATTTAGAGGCTTTACGGATTGCTGATTATATCGAATTATTGGAAAAACCGTGGAAACTAATCACCACCAATTTCATTGCCGGTATATCGCGTGGCGTAGGGTTTGCTGTCGGAACAACGATTGTCTTTGCACTGATTGTAGAAGGTCTAAGACGTATCATCTTAATCAATATACCTGTTATCAACGATTATTTGGTAGAGATTTTTAGACTTATCAATGCCAAAAAGTGATACATCATGATTCAATTACTACCAACTTTGCTGCCATGTCGGTCGCCCCAATATCACATGTTACAGATTACAACTACAGCCATTCAATTTAACGATTCTTACATTTCTCACGAATTTTGTATACATTTGTGCAATAAGAAGATGCAAAAATACTTATGAAAAGCACAAAATAATTGTTGTATTTTGTCTTATCTAGTATTATAATAAAGACAAGAAAAAGAAATATTTTCTTAAAGTAAGAAATCGAAGAAAGAAATGGGGTGTTTCCATTGAATAGTTTAGATACTCCACCTAATCAGCATATCGTAAAGGTAGTCCCACTAAATCAAGTCATGGAACTCACAGCCTTATCTATAAGTTATTGACTAGTAGTTACCAACCATGAGTGATTAACCACAAATCGAAGGACTATCCAAAAGTAGCAAAAAACATTTCGTGAAGAAATGGGGTGATTCCATTGTACAGCTTAGATGGTATACAATGTCACAATCACAAGGAGTTGGTTCTATTGCAGAGTACTACATTGGAATCTACAACTTCATATAGTTTGCCTGAAAGTGTGAAATACACACTTAATAGTACAATCTGAATTGTACTGAAAAGATTTTCGTCTTTTCTACTCGGTTCTACGGTTGGCGATAAAAGTAATATGAACGATATCTAATTGAAGAGACCTAGCACAGCATGTGTGCTAGGTCTTTTTTACTGCTATTTTATATGACAAGTATCATTTACTAACGACACGATTGTCATGCCCTCAAAATACTCAATTACATTAATCGCCGTGCTGTCTTGCCGCAGCGACCATATCTTCTCGATCGGAAGTCCCAAGGCATTACACAGCGCAACGCGCATCGCCCCTCCATGAGATACAATGACAATGGTCTCATTCTGATGCGTCTTGATACATGTTGCCATTCCTATCTCTACACGTTTTGTTACATCATCAAAGCTTTCTCCGTCTGGTATGCATATAGTTCCCGGCTTAGAATAAATAGCAGATAATTCATCTGGCCAAGTTGCCATGATTTGCTCATACGTTAACCCTTCCCATAAGCCAAAATTCACTTCACGTAACTCTGGCATGCTGATAACTGGCAACGAATGCTGCATAGCGATCAACTCAGCCGTCTTTGCTGCACGCATTAAATCACTGCTATACACTGCACTGATACGTTCCGTGGACAGTCGCTTTGCTACCGCCTGCGCTTGCTCTACTCCCTTTTTATTTAAAGAGATATCACTATGCCCCTGATACCGTTTGTCAAGATTCCACGAAGTTTCCCCATGTCTTACAAAAATCACTCTCGTCAAAATATCACTCCTTACCAAAACTCTTCTCTGCCATCCTCTGTAACTATCGAAGGGTTGTTATCCTCTACCCCTACATTGTAGCTCCATATAAACTATGTGATAATAAATATAAAAAATACGAGGTGAATTAAATGACTACTTACAATACCAAAATCACTCACTTATTTCATAGTGGTTATGCTGTGCAAACAAAGGATCATTTTATGCTCTTCGATCATTATCAGCCATTAGCCCCCAAAAAACAAGGACTTTCGAAAGGAATCGTCACAAGCGACTATCTAAAGACTAAGTGAAAATTACGCATCCAGGACAAGAAATCTTTTTCTGAAACATAAATAGTTCTCCTGTTAAGTGGAATAATAAGAATGTATTATTCCACTTAACGATTGGAAAGGAGAGTGCTTATTATGAAAAAATCGAAGCTAGGCTATGCACCAAACAATAGAGGTTATTTCGAACAAAAGCCACGACTCTTTAAAGCCTATTCAGCTAAAGATTATACTTTATTGCCTGATCCAGTACGAGATCCTATTGTTGCCAATAACATTTCGAATGCTGAATTTGATTATACCTATGACAGAGGAGACCAGATATAACTGGTCTCCTCTAGCCTTTATCTATCCTTTTCTTCGCTATTAGGACTTTTACGCTCCAAATTAACAATTTCAATTAAGTGACATAATTCTTCATCATTTACCACTACATTAAACTGCTGTTCTAGTCCACGAATTGCTCTTTTGATTGCAGCATAAGTAATGGAGTTTTCACTAATAAATGCTTTCGTATCCGGATAACTAATTCCTGCTTGTGTAAGTAGTCGCTCTACCATACAAGCAGAATGTACTAGCATACGGACAAGACCGGAAGAGGAAAAAGGAACTTGTAGTTCTTCCTCTAAATTTCGAATACAAATCATCAATGTATCTAATACTTTCCTCGGATTGACAAATGTCAAAAATTCATCTAGCATCCCGGCAACCATGCCCCGCATCACTTCCCAGTCCATCCCTCGATCCGTATATCGATCCGCAACATTTGAGGCTTTTAGACCGTCCGTAAGTAGGCGCCGTAGTTCACTACCAGCCCCGCCCTGAATCAATTCATCAAGAGCGATATGAGGTTTATCCATAATTTCAGGATCAATACTCCCGACACTTGCCACAATGTCATAAGAATGCAGTAGTGACGTCAGCCGACTTTCTAGCACATTCCGGTCACCCGCCTCCACTGCTATGACACGGATATTGCTTAATTGCCACTGATTGAGTAGTTTCTCTAACAATCCTTTAATCTTTACAGCTGTGCCTTGTCCCGTCAAACAAGTGGTTACGATCGCTTGATCCCTGCTGCCAGTGACAAGTTCATTCGTTGGCAATACATCATGCGTCATACTCCGCGCTGTCCATGCCGCTCGATACACTACATTAATATCATTTTGTGGCAACATGGCTTTATGCAGTACATGTAATAACATTAATGTACTTACCATTTCTACACTTTTCACTACAATTTCAGTTCGACGGGTAATGGCTTTCGCTACACTTGATAACGAGCCCATATCGACTAACAATATGATTCCTTTCCCATCATCAATCTCTTTTGCTACTTCGATCGCTTGCTCTATCGCCCAATCCACATTTTCTTCAATTGGCATATCAATCGCTCGCGCATGATCAATTCCTAATAGCTTATTAGAGAAATCAACCATACTACTTGCCGTAGAATTGCCATGCGTAATCACTAATACTCCGACTCGTCCTTCTTCTTTGTTATATCTCTTATCAAAAGTCGCTAACATCAAAGCAATAAAACTGATCTCATCCGGGGGTATCTTGACCTCCATCTGAGTACCAATGCATTGTGCCATTTTTTCTGCAATCGTATATTCTTCGGGATATTTCATAGCAACTGACTGAACATTAGGGTTAATAATAGGCAGTCCACTACGTATCCGTTCTACAGTAGAAGCTACGTGAATCGCTAGTGCATAATACAAACGACGACTTAACATTTTTCCTTGTTTCTCAACCTCACTACAGGCCTGATCAAAAGCTTTCAAAAACTCCTCTGGTACAACCGTCTGCAAATATTCTTGTGATATCTCAAATTGCTTTGGATTTAATTGTTGAAAATAATTTTCCACATCCATTTCAATACACTGAATAATCTCAGACTGCCCGATTCCCTGAGATTTCAGAAACTGGATTCGGTCGCTAATGGTTTGATAAAAAGCTTTTGGTAATGTACGATCTCCTTCTCCATCAGCTGCAATACCATCTGGTTGAACTACCATTTCACTTCCGAGAGTACAAAGAATCTTACTTGCTCCAAGCCTCGCCTGAGGATCATATACGATGGCTTGTTTAATTTGCGGTGATAATGATTCATAGGTTATTTTAACAGGTTTCTCCTTATCCGTTCGATGTAAGAAAGCCTTGGCACAGACCAATTGCAAATCATTGCGTAGTTGTCCAATATTTCCTATACAGCGGTATAACAGTAACGCCCATAGTGCCTCTTGGCTAACGATTACCTTTGACTGAATATGAACTGCCTCACGCGCCAATAAAAATTTGATCAATTCAAAACGTTCTTGCATGGGCCTGGCTGATAATTCGGGCAGTTGTACCAGTACAGGAATACGCCGTAAAAACGTTTTCAGCAAAGCTGAATCTGGATTTTCAGTGGTTGCAGCTACCACTCGCACCTTTACATGTCTGATTTTATCGCTATCTCCCATACGCCGAAAATCTCCACGATCTAGCAGATAAAATAGCATCTCCTGCCCCTCAGGTGGTAAGCGATGTACTTCATCTAAAAAGAGCATCCCACCATCGGCCTTTTCTACGAGCCCTACTTTATCTTTATCAGCACCTGTGAAAGCTCCCCGTACATGTCCGAAAAGTTGTGACATCAATAGCTGAGGATTATTCGCATAGTCAGCACAATTAAATACTACAAACTGACCGCTAGGAGAAATTTTGCCTTCACTACAGGCAAATTTATACATATATTCAGCAAATAAAGTTTTACCAACGCCAGTCGGTCCAACTAGCAAGGTATCTAGTCCTTTAGGCGGATATAATACACCAGCTTTGGCTTGCTCAACTGCTGTTTTTAAACTTGTGTAAACACCAATTAATCCCGCGAATGGATCGTCCTTCTCTGCTGCGCCCTCTAATACGTTTAAGGTTACCAAATGAGCAGCAGTATCAATTTCACTTGGATCATGGATCATACTAACCGATAATTCTGTAAATTCTCGTTGGTGACGAACCATTTCCGGTACTTTATTACTAAGTGCGGGGAAGTTTTTTTCTACCCACTTTACAGTTATATAATAAGTAGATCGGCTTACTAATTTTACTACCATCTTTTCTCGATGCAGTGCATTTAAATCGCTACTTACATTGCTACGAGAAAAGCCAGTAATTTCTGCTATTTCTTCTGCTGTAAACCCGATGGGTCTATACTGAGATACCATAGCAGCATTCAATTTTTCCGCACATAATCCATCTAATACTTCTAAGATTTTTAATTGTCGTTTCATCTCTTCGCTCTCCTTCAGGGTAGCACCAACCAAAACCAACATTGTATAAATTATTATAAATCGTAAAG
>Ga0209639_1001320_pt1 | contig 25517 bp, 22 predicted proteins | sample EPASupsiteHSE605_FD_187268 | JGI IMG/M metagenome (GOLD analysis project Ga0209639, IMG submission 187268) | Bioremediated contaminated groundwater from EPA Superfund site, New Mexico - Sample HSE6-05 (SPAdes) (version 2) | ecosystem: Environmental > Aquatic > Deep subsurface > Groundwater >...
GAAGAATATCGTCCATAGAGTATTTTCTTTCGATATTCATATCAATCGAGTCGCCATCAAGAGAAGAATCCGATAGTGATGATGGTAAGCCGGTAAAATCGCGAGAAAAAAAATGAAAATTATTCATTAAAAAGAAAAAAAAGGGGCGATCCGGGAATTGAACCCGGGACCTCACGCACCCTAAGCGTGAATCATACCACTAGACTAATCGCCCATGACATAATCACCATTCAAGAATTTATTGGTAATTTTAAGTTTTTCTAACGATTATTTATCACACAATATTGATCCATTTGAAGATCGACCATAATATGAGAAAAAGCGAAAAGCTAGGCAGCTATAAGTTTTTTCATCTTACAGACAATTCATTATATTACGAAACCTTAGAAGGCAGTAATATATATAATTTTCCATTTGAAATGAAAGAGAACGTTTTGGATTTTTCCATTTCTGATAATGGTCATTTAAAGGTGTTTACTAAAGATGGCCAAGCTGTTGTTATTAACGTGAAAAAGAATAGCATTGTTTCAAATGTTAATTTTTCGCAAAAGTTTTATAACGCTTCAATATGTAAAGATGAGATTTTGGCAATCAAGGACCAGGTTTTTGCTCCTGTTCTTTTGAATTTTGATGGTAAGGTTATGGAAACATATACAGATATCTCGAAGAAAGTTAGGTTTTGCATATTTACAACTCAATTACAAGCAGTAGCTGATTCATCTTTATTATATATTAAAAAAGTAGGGAATGATGAATGGAAAAGGTATAAGTATAGAGAATTCTATATAACCAATCTTTTTAATGTCAATCGGAATACTGAGTTTGGGCTCACAACACCACACAATACTCGTATATTTAGGAAACATTTTCAGTCTGTTTTTAGATCATGGGCTCAGAATACAGTATGTTTGCTTCAATGCCCTTGTAGAAAACATTTCTATGCTCATCTTGATGCTGATGGACTTCTTCGTGTTGGAGATAATGAAGGAGAGTATTCCATCCAGGAGAATCAAGTATCTGGAATTTGTTGGGATATGGGTATGCTTTGGGCTCGTTCAAAAGATGGAAAGTGGAGCAAAGTTGCTTTGACACATGAAGATCAAATATTTGATCTCAGAGCCACTCATCTTAATGGACTTGAGGCACCTTTGGCAATTAAAGACAATGGCAAAGTTATTGATATTCTTGAAACTCTAATTGAAAGACCAGCTTTATCTCAAGAGATAATGAGGGTTTTACCTCCAATCGCACAACAACTTAAGAATGGTATCATTGTTCGTGAAGCCCAAAAATCTCTCGAAACATATATTAATAAGTATCAGATGATTGAAGAGGTAATAGGACAGATTGGTATGATCGTTGATGGTTACAGTGAAAGTCATTAATAGAATAAATACAGTTTTTTATTGATTTAGGGTGAGCATTAGGCTAATAAGAATTATCATGACTACACAAAACACTTCAATTACCATGATTGATACTAATATAGTCAAAACGTTTTGATTCTTGAAAGTTTCTATGGTTTCTTTATGTTCATTAAAAATGGAATCAATGCTCTCCTTAAATACTTGGGAGAGTATATCCACTTTGTTAATAGTAGTAATATATGATCTATTGGCATAATGGGAAAAATTGGATGCCATGAAATTAACTTCAAAGCACATTATATCAAGAATTCTCTTGGCTTCGGAGACATATCCAACAATTTTTTGTGTCCTTTTTAACCAGTTTCGTGTGTATGGGTCGATGGTATTTTTAATAAAAGTATTTAGATCAGTATATGTTGCTACACCATTTGACACCCTATAAATTTCTTCAATAGCATTAATCACATGACTAAATGTAGTTATGTTCATATGGCTTAAATCTCCATTACATTTTCCATATTGCAATATCTCTGTTCTCATTGATATTAATAAGGGATTTCTCAACATATGATGGTTATTAGGAGTATATTGAGAATTGCCAATATTCTTCTTCTTCAGAATTGTAGAATTGAAAAATGATGCATTCTGAATGAAAAATAAATCTACTCTATTAATAATAATTAAACTTGAGTATTCATCAGACTGGGCTGTTATTCCTAACCAGTTGTTAGATATATTAATGTATATTTTCTGAATAATATGTTCCTGCTTATCTTTTAATTGAAACTGAATATCCATATATGACTCGAGAATAGTCAGTTTAATTGATATATTTTTGAGATTAGCAATAGTTATATTGTTGATATGTGACTCATCAATATAGACACCTGTTTCATTTGATTGTACCAGCTGAAAAAATAGTTCATTATCTCTAATATCACCTAAAAGAACAACGCCATCATATTTTTCTGGTCCACCATGATTGGATCCCATTGCTCCATGTTCTTTAATAATCCAAATCGCAAATCCTCCACCGCCTGTTCCATCGTATATTGACAAATCAAAACTCGCAGACCAATTTGCATCAGATATACTCTGATCAAGCCAAGCAGAACCATGATGATACTGCGCAGGAGGAACAAGAATCACATAATCTTCATAAATTCTAGATGATCCTAAAAACTCCCAACAACCAATTCTGTTATTTTCATCAACTAAAAATGGTGAAACTAGGCTGTGGTTGACTAAAAATAGAAGAGCGAAAATCATCATGTAAAGCATATGTAAAGTCTCCAAGACGATTATTCCACGTTATTTATGAGCACCCAGTCCATAGTGATTGATAATGGATCAGGCTACATAAAAGTCGGATTTGCTGGTTCAGAAACTCCTAGGTCCCTATTTCCTACGATTGTTGGAACTCCAAGTTCTGCTCAATTGATGATTGGTGGACAGAACAAAGACTTTTTTGTTGGCTTTGAAGCTGTAGCGAAGAAAGATCTTCTTAACATTCGAAATCCGATTGAAAATGGAGTTATTAATAATTGGGATGATATAGAGAAAATCTGGCACCATTCTTTTTATAACGAGTTACATGTTGTGCCTGAAGAATTTTCTGTGGTTGTTACTGAGAAACCTTTAATACAAAGATCTCATAGAGAAAAATTAATGCAAGTTATGTTCGAAACATTTAATGTGAAAGCATTTTTTTCTTCTATACAGGCGGTACTTTCTTTGTTTTCTCTTGGGAAAACAACAGGTGTGGTTTTCGATGCTGGAGAAGGAGTCAGCCATACAGTATCTATTTATGAAGGGTATGGACTTCCACATGCTATCCAGAGAACGTCTATATCAGGGTTTGACTTAACAGAGAATTTGAGAAAGTCACTGAGCGCATATAACATTGATCATGCAACAGCTCAAACAATCAAAGAGTCTTTATGCTATGTTGCATTAGATTACACAACATCTTTGCAAGAAAAGGATGATCCGGTACAATTTAAGCTTCCAGATGGGCGTATTATCAAACTTGGTACTGAGAGAATCACATGTCCAGAGGCACTATTCCAACCATCTATTATTGGAGCGAATTGCTTAAGTGTTCATAAGTGTATTACGGAAGCAATTGAAAAATCATACTCCGACATTAAGAGCGAGCTCATATCTAACATAGTTCTTGCCGGAGGATCAACAATGTTTCCAGGTTTCCCAGAGAGAGTCAAAAAAGAAATCGTAAGTGCGTATGCACAAGCATCTAATAGCAATGTGATTGCGACAGCTGGAAGGAAAAATTCTGCCTGGTTAGGAGGAAGTGTAATTGCATCTCTTGAAGCATTCCCAGCAATGGCTATTGACAAATCAGAGTATAGAGAAGAGGGATCACAAATCATTCACCGAAAGTGTTGTTGTTAAAGATATTAAAAGACTCTTAAAATGATTTTTAGCAGCACCCAGTTTTAGTCTTCTTACTGGATGTAATCACAGCAGATTTGGGTTGGGGTGCATCAGCTTTCACTGCTTCAAGGGCAGATTTTGCAACCATACTAAGGAGTTCTTCGACTCCAGTTCCTTCCATTGCACTTACTTCGAAATATTCAGCTCCAATTTCTTTGGCTAGTTCTCTACCGTCTTCTTTTGATACAACGCGATTATTTGCTAAATCAATTTTATTTCCGACAACAAACATTTTTGGAATCTGACTTGAACTCTGTTTCACCGAATTAGCCCAGAAAACAACCTCTTTCTTTGAATCAGTATCGCATACAGAGAAAGCTAATATGGCAACCTTAGCACCTCTGAAATACATCGGAACAAGAGTTTTGAATTTCTCTTGACCAGCAGTATCCCAAATTTGTAATTTTATCGTTTCTCTATCAACAGTCACTATCTTAGATGCATAACAAGCACCAATCGTCGATTTAATTGATGGATCAAATTCCCCTAACGTAAACTGAGTTACTAAAGTCGTCTTTCCAACCATTGTCGCTCCTAGCAAAACAACTTTTGCTTCAAGAATCCCTTCTAAAGACATATGACGCTATAAACCATACAAAGTTTCAACAGTCAAATTACATTTTTACAAGACGTTTGCTATAGAATTTTTGGGAGGATTTCAATTGAACCTCTTCGCCCTGTGATTGTTACAAACTCATCAATTTCTTTTGACACAATTTCACCAGGGGCGCACTTGAGTGAAAGAGAAGGTGAGGTGACAAGGTATTGATTGTTATCAATGGATAGAATGGATGAGGGGATATATCCACGATTTTTAGCCACCGGGTCATATGCGCACACCCATTCTAAGGCAGGGGTTTCAAAAATATATATCTTTTGATATTTCCGAACAGAAATTTCGTTATTATGTTCTGCATTGAAATCCTGAATGCAATTGGCAACATATAGTGGTAGGGAACCTTGATATGGTTTGAAAGTTGACAATGGAGGTGGGGTGAATTGGGGGTCATCAAATTTTAAGTGTACTTTGCAAAAATGCTCAAGAGAATATGGAAATCTCACTATTCCATTCTCCTGTATGTAAACAGAAAAGTCATTGTTCTTTGAAAGTAGATTAGTTGATGATGCTGTTTCAGCATCATTAAACGACAAATTACGAAAGAATGTCGCTGTAGGGAAGAGAAGGGTGTAGTATTCCCTTGTAACGTCGTGTCTTACTTTGATTAGAGAATTGCAAGCATTTGATATATTATTGATCAAATTTTTGTATTCTGTGTTCATTTTTTCTTCATTTTCACTATAAATTAATTGGGTTTGCCTGAGTTTACCAAGGATAGTCACAATATCATCACATAGCTTCTTCTTTTTCAGTGGTTTGTTTTCATTAACCATCTGATCTCTGAGCTTTACAAACTTCTTATTGAGATCTTCCAGGATAGATTTTGTACGAGAAAGCTCATTCATAGAAATAGCATATTCTGCTTCAGACTTGCTAACAAGAATCAGCCAATAGTTTCTTGATTCACGAATCATGCTCAGAGTTCCTTCCAAAGGAACAATAATGGTTTGATATATCATTTCTGTCAAAATAAAGTATCTTTTAAACACAGAATCAGTAATATCAGACAAAAATCCCAACCAATTAGAAAATGCCCCAGGTAAACCCGGTGCAACACAAACAGTTTCTTTCTCATCGCTACTTATGCTCAACAGAACATCGCTAGTAAAACTATTGGTCCTATTTCCGCAATTTTCGCAAATATTCTTTATATTCACAAAAAACTTGATCATTGCTTCAATCCTAACCTCGCTCAGATTAAGGGCATATGATATTCCAATGAATTTCTTTTTAAACTCAGTGACCAGGTCGCTAAAATTAACACCCCCATTAGCTGAAAACATTAGACCGATCAATATAAACTTTTTACAAGCTTTCAATGAATAATTTCTGAATATTGTTGAAATCATCGTTCATTTGAAAGAAGAAAAAAAAATAATTTCACAAAAAAGATTTTTCATTAAATGGAGTGTAATTGTCCCCATTTTACCTCAACATTGTTCAGTCATGGATATAATCAACCAGAGTTTTTGGGCAAAGGGTCTTATTCATCGGTATTTAAAGTTCATTCATTGCAATATAAAAAGAGTTTTGTTGTGAAGGTAATTAAGTATAAGAAATGTGATGAGGGGATGAATGACATGAAATATATGAGAGAAGTAAATGCTTTATCATGTTTGAATCATCCAGGAATTATAAATTTTTATGACAGGTTCAATGATGAGAATTTGATGTTTATGGTACTAGAATATTGTCCCAATGGAACATTGGCTAAGCAAATTAAGACAGGAAAAACATATAATGGTCCGTTTTTTTTGAAACTGGCAAGAGACTTAACATTAGCAATGAGTCACTGTCACCATCGGAGTGTATTCCATAGAGATATCAAGCCAGATAACATTCTTATAGACAAGTTTAATCGACCCAGATTAGCAGATTTTGGATTATCTCATCAAGGATGCCAAAATGACAAAAACAGAGTAATTGGAACATTGGCTTTCATGCCTCCTGAACTATTCGGCAATTCCCCAATCATCGATTTAGCTAAGGCAGACGTTTGGTCACTTGGTGTGACTTTGTACAATGCCCTGACAGGTTCACTTCCATGGTTTGCTGGAGATGACAAAGCAATAGAGGCACAAATCAAAGAGTGTATCATATCTTTCCCACAAGAATCAGATAAATTCTGCGTTGATTTGGTGAAAGCAATGATGAATCCCAACCCTATCACTAGACCCACCCTTTTGGAGATTTTAGATCTTATTTCTTCTCATGAGGGTAAAAAAATAGAAGCAAGCAGATTGAATTATTCCAAGAAAGTCTCAATGAAGAATACCCTGATATTCTCAAAGAAAAGGCAACTCAATGACGAGGTGCCTTTTTTTAAACCGGACCCGTGCTTTTCACAAACATTTATGTAAACTGTACTTTATTTCATAAACAATTCAATGATAGGGCTTATTCAAAAGAGAGTCTATTGAGATCTGATTCGCAATATCGTTACTTGAGGAAGATGAACCCTCATCTGATTCCGCTCCGTATCTATTCCTTAAAACTGTATACCATCTATTCTTGACTGAGCAAGATGTTCTTCCTGGAAGTTTTAATGCAATTTGTGTCCATTTGTTTCCGATAGCCTTTTTTTCATGATATATTAAATCATCTTCCCATTGTTCGAATGGTGTCTTCTTTAGTTCTGGATGAAGGCGATACATCCATCTTTCTCTGCATTGTTTGGGTGTTCTCCCTTTGACAGCTTTTGCAACAACATCCCACAATACAGGAGTCGAGCAAGCAACAGCTCTGCGCAGTATATCATCTTCTTCTGGAGACCAAGCTCCCTTAACAGGACCAACGCGTTTCATGAACTGTAGCTTTGGAATTGCAGGATTATAGCATTCATATTTTTGGAAAAAAGCACGCTCAATAGCGGGCAAAGGTAATTCCGTAATACTTGGAAGAATGGATATGGGATCCATGTGTATTAATGTTTCTGTAGCACATTCAATTCCATTTTTGAGGTGATTTGCCTCAATTTATATTTGAAAGAAGCACCGCTGTTTGAAGGCAGTAGTTCTGAGCAATTTATTATCAAAAAAAGTGCGAGTTTATGGGAGCCGCTGTTTGAAAGGAATCACTTATTTTTTTGAAAGGGGATTCATGTATTTTGTAAACAACAAAATTTTCTGACGTTTATTGGTTAGTGAATTGGGTCAGCGGCAATAATTGACTCAATATCTGGGATATCTTGGGGATTGTTGAGTGTAGCTGGATATGGAACTTTTTTACCAAGTAGCATATTCTTGAGCATCAAACGGATGATTTTAGCGCTATTTGTTTTGGGAAGTGCTTTGACAAAATAGATCTTGTGTGGTCTACCAATTGCGCCGAAATTATCTGTGACGACTTTCATTACTTGGGCTCTCATTTCCTCTGATTCATTTAACGAAACTACAAATGCGACTATTGATTGAGCCGAGATCTTCGATGGGACTCCTACAACTGCAGCATCTTTAACATCATGAAGCTTCATGATTGCACCTTCCACTTCTGCTGGGCCAACTCGATGACCATTAACACATAATTGGTCATCAATTCTTCCTGTTATGCGAATGTCACCATCTTTGTCAATGGTAGCAGTATCGCCTGTGCTAAAGAATGATGTTCCTGGAACAATGTACTTATCTTTGAAAGAACTGCTCATACCAAATGATGCGTTGGCAAGACTTGGCCACGGTGATGAGATACAAAGCAAACCTGTGAGATTCTCTTGTGGAGGTGAAGCACGAGTTGACGCAACTATACGATGGTTATCATGATCAATCAAAACGATTTCAGTTCCAAATAAGGGACGTCCGACAATACCTGGTTTTTGATCAACACTTCCAGGAACATTAGTGGCAATAATGGATCCTAATTCTGTTTGCCAATAAGTATCAACAATCCAGCATTTCCCTCTACCAACAACATTATGCAAGTATTTCCAAGTTTCTTCATCAAGTGTCTCTCCTACAGATCCAATAACTCTCAAATTAGATATGTCGAAATGTTGGATCTTTTCAACAGTGCCAATTTTGGCAGAGATTGCTCTTGCCGCTGAAGGCGAGGTGTAGAAATGCGTCAAGCTAAGTTGCTCAATTAGCTGCCAGGACCTTGTCGAATCTGGGAAGAGAGGAGATCCTCCAAAAATGAGAGTTGTGCAACCATTAAGGAGTGGACCATAGCATACATAGCTATGTCCAGTTATCCACCCTAAATCAGAAGTGCAACCAAATATATCACCAGGAACCACATCAAATACATATTTAAAGGTGAGGAATGTTGCCAAAGCATATCCACCGCATCTATGGATGATACCTTTTGGATTTCCTGTTGATCCAGATGTATATAGAATAAATAATGGATCCGATGATTTCATTTGCTCGCATGGACAGTCATATGAAGCATTTTCCATAAGTTCATGAAGCCACTCATCCCTGGCAGTGAATTCTGGAAACTCGTCTTCTAAAAGTTTGGCAACAATTACATGTTTAACCGAAGTGCAGCTATCAATGACAATGTCCAGGTTCTTCTTCATTTGAATTCGCTTGTTGGCGCGATAAAAACCATTAGCGGTAATAACAACTTCAGCTTTGCAATCAGATATTCTGAAGCAAAGCGCATCACCACAAAATGCGCCAAAAATAACAGAATGGATAGCGCCGATCCTTGCACATGCAAGCATTGAGATTACTGCTTCAAAACAAACTGGAAGGTAAATCGCAACAAGGGTTCCCTTTTTAACGCCTTTCGAAAGCAAAACATTAGCCATTCTCGAAACATGATTCTTCAGTTCCATAAAAGTCATTGTTTTTCTTTCACCAAGGTTATTGCCTTCATAAATCATAGCAATCTTATCAGGGTTTGCAAGCGCATGACGATCAACAGCATTATAACATACGTTGATAACACCGCCATCAAACCAGAAACTATTGCCCTCGCCAATTTCCCCAATAACGTTAGTAAAATCAGAGCTAATCCAATCAAGGGAGCTCTTAGCAATGTTCGACCACATTTCAACAGGAGATCTGATGGCATCCTCGCAAAGCTTCAAGTACTCAGAGTGATGAGCTGAGGAAAAACTCATTTACAAAATAAATCGGGAGGTTATTGATATCATCGTTGGGAGCTGATGTGGGTTAAAATAAACCCTTTGTCAGTTTTGGATGAACAAGACTGACAAAGGGGAAACACAGGATAAAAAGAAGATACAGTCGATGCCTATTACGTCCTCGAGTACTGTTCCATTATTACCCATGTTTTCACCGTTAATGGTTCCAGAAATTGAAAATAAGCTGGTTTTACCGAGAATAATGCGAATTAAGAGTTTTTCAGAGCAATATTCGGGGAAATCGAGAGTATTTTCTGATAGCGTGGATGAAAATATGCTTGGAATTCTTGGAATTATTGCGAATGGTAACGATGTGATTAAATTGTGTTCAAAAAGCGATGGGAGCATTTCAATAATGCAATCTAGTGTTCCCGGTGTTTTTAAAGAGATAGAAATGAAAAATAGACCAATTGTTAGGAACAAATTTGCATATACATTTATAAATCCATCAATGTTGGTGATAATTGGAGGGAAAGGACCAGATGTAACCGGTAAAAGTATTATATTTGCGGATTTGGACAGAAAAGAGTGGAAAAACTTCAGAATTATTGGGAAAGATGATCAATCTCACCATCATAACGTTGCTTTTTCGATAACAAAGGGAAATTTGACTATAATATATACATTTGGCGGATATATCAATGAGAAAATCTCCAATCAACTTGATATGTATATATTCGATGATACAATGATAAAAAAAGGGCATTTTATATGTTCTCATTCGGTTCATGTTCCCGATAATACATTTCCTTCTCCAAGATATGGTCATTCATTGATACATTTCTCAAATAAATTTGTTCTCTTTGGTGGCATTGATTCCAATGGGAATTCCTTGAATGATTTATGGGAGTTTTGTTATTCATCATCATTACATCCTATATGGAACCTAGTGTCTGCCAGTGGAATATTGCCACGTTCTTTTCATATTTCTTATATTCACAATAATAAGATATGCATTGCTGGCGGATTTGACTCTTCAGGAGAATCGATGAATGACGTTTGGGCTTTTCAGAATGATGAATGGAGTCAAATTTCTAATTATGAAGCAGATGATATGCTGTACGGATGCGAAAGTGGATTATTCTGTGTTAATAATGCTATCTCTCCTGTTAAAGAAGTTAAATACTCTAAAAAACTCCTAAAAAAGTTTTCAGAGTTAGGGAAGATACAAACCGAGTATATATCGGTTATTACATCAGTTTTGGTTTCCAATAAATCATTGAGTGAATACATATCCGAGGTTCATTGTGCTTTGGCAAGCATTGGAGGGAAAATACCACCTGATGAAGCAATTTCGTCCGCTTTTTCAATGGTTAACTCAGGTGCGTTTTCCAAAATGGAAAATGAACTTAATGAACTTCGAAAAGACTTTATTTCTTTGGCCAATTCCTACATAGATTTGCAATACCATAGCCAGGCTCCATCAAAGCCGATTTCTAGGCTAATAGAACTCCAAGCATATTATAATAAAAAGATCCAAAAAGCGAAATCGACTAAGAAAATATCCAATGCAAAAGAATACTATTCACAGCGCAATACCCAAACAAAAGCGGAAAATAGTTCAAGTTCTCAACTAATTGATCCATATGATTTTGATACATTTCTTTCATCAACAAAAGCAATTGACAAGCATAGAAGAGAGCATTCTCTTCATTGCTATTTAATGCTTCAAATGCGATTATTTGAAGCCAATCAGCGTACAATTATTGAATCTCAAAAGAAAGAGCAAAAATATCAACTTCAGGTTCTAGAAAATAAGTTCAGGTTAATCGATATCCAAAAAGAAATTAATGATAGATGTGATAAGGTTTCCAATTTTGACAGGCAGTTTAAGACAGTTGGAAAAATTGCATCTGAACAGAATTCTCAAATCACAAAACTATCCAAATTTGTATCTGCTTTGCATGAGGATGAGTATAATATGACACAAAGGTTCATGGAGATTGATCAAAACAAAGATATAATGGTTAAAGAAATCCAAAGTATCTTTATTAACTTTTGCCAGAACCAAAAGAGTCATATTGAAAGGTTATTTGAAATATCAATGCACTTAAAAAAACTATTCAAAGTTGATCCTTCGGCAAATGAACAGCTTAAGAATCTCGTTCCTGAGATCAGATCTTTGGTTGAAAAACTAAATTTGTAATTAAAAAGAATCATTTATCCTTTAATAACTCCAAGTGGAAGCAAGCGTGCAACTTTTCTAGATATACCAACAGAATGGCATGCCTCAACAACCTGTTCAATATCTTTATATGCATCTGGAGCTTCATCTTGAACAGTCTCCTTACAATTTGCTTTTAACAGAACTCCTTTTGTTTTCAACTGATCATAAACATCACTGGCTTTTAGCGACCTAATTGCTTTGGATCTGGACATCATTCTTCCTGCTCCATGACAAGTGGATCCAAATGATTCATTAAGTGCATCTTCAGTACCAATTAAAATATATGAAGCGGTTCCCATTGAGCCGCCAATTAAAACAGGTTGACCAACACCTCGATATTTGATTGGAATCTCTTCTCTTCCTGGTCCAAATGATCTTGTGGCGCCTTTTCTATGTACAATAAGTTGTTTTTCTTCTCCATTAACCATATGTTTTTCAATTTTAGCGATATTGTGAGCAACATCATAGATCAAATGTGTTTCAACAGGTCTTTCATCGCCAAACACATCGTGGAAAGCTTGGCGAACCCCATGCATAATCACTTGACGATTACACCAAGCGAAATTTGCTGCTGCTGCCATTGAATGCAAATATCTTTGACCCATTTCACTATTGATTGGAGGAGAGGTTAATTGCTTATCAGGAAGATTTGGATTTGGATACTTTTCCTGCATTGAAAGGAGAAATTCATCAGCGACTTGATACCCAAGTCCCCTTGAACCTGTGTGGATCATTACAACAATCTGATTCTTTTTAACCCCCATCACTGCAGCTGCTTCTTCGTCAAAAATATCATCAACTTTCTGAATCTCAATATAATGATTTCCTGCTCCAAGAGTACCTAATTGATCAACTCCACGTGCAATTGCTCTTTCAGAAACCAAAGAAGGCTCAGCATAAGATAGACAACCATTTTCCTCACAGTTTTCAATATCCTCCTGTATACCATAGCCCTTTTCAATCGCCCATTGAGCTCCCTTTGCCAAAATGTCAGGAATATCACCCTTTTTCATAATTCCTTTAAGCTTTCCTCCCACACCAGCTGGAACATGTCTATAAATGGCATCAACAAGTGCTTTTTTGACAGGTTCAACTTCTTCTGGTGTCAAATCAGTTGTCATGCATCTAACTCCACAGTTAATATCATATCCAACACCACCTGGTGATATAATAGCCTCTGGATCAGCCATATCAAAAGCCGCCACGCCACCAATGGAAAAACCGTATCCACTATGCATATCTGGCATTCCAAAAGAAGCTTTAACAATGCCATTCAATGTTGCAACATAAGCAATCTGCATAATAGATGGGAGCCCAGAGCTCTGGTTAGTTTTCCAGTTTTCCAGTTCTTGAAAAGCAAATGCAGCAATATCTTCGGTTGCAAAAAATCTTCCTGGAACTTTCATATTTGGAACAAATCCTATGGGAATTTCCCACACACACGGAGATATTTCCTTGATCATCGAAGTATCAACACTCTTTGTTGTCTTCATAAATTTGGTTGATTATTTACATGGCGGATTTTTTTTCCCTTTATGGCAATTATTGAATGGAAGACATCCATACAAGAAGGATGAAGATGCAGGCTGAATGGGCAGCAAAAGCCACACAATTAGAATGGAGAGGAGACATTACTATGGAGGAGGTAGAAAAACATGTGACTAAAAAAGATCTTTGGGTTGTTTTCCAGGGAGAAGTGTATGATATTACTCAATATGTCTTAGCCCATCCAGGTGGAAACATGTGCTTTTTGCCCCCTAATCCGAGGGATATCACAAGAACTTTTATGTCTGTGCATAGGCATGTTGATCCAAAGATATGGGAGAAGTTAAAAATAGGTAAGTTGGTATAAATAAACGTGCATTTTACATAGTTTATGAACGCTCCAGCTTCATCTATAACTAAAGTAGCCAAATACTTGTGTTTTGCGACTGCTTTTGTCTCATTTATGGGTTGCTTACCGGTTTTTGCCCCATATTTTGTTTTTAAGCCCAATTCGTTTGTTTCTGGTGTGCCCAAATTCTGGATTCTTTTGACTTCATCATTTTATTGCGAGAAATTATCATCTACGTTCTTTCAGTGTTTCTTTATTGTTATGTGCTCAAGAACTTTGGAGCCTATCCTTGGATCTAGAGAATTTTTGAGAACATATTTAATTAACGCATTTTATTCCAACATATTGTTAATAACAGTAATAGGAATGTACTATTTGTTTTCTAACGATGGAAGTATGGGAAATAAAGTGTACGATGTGTCTTCTGCCCCATTATCCGCACTTTTTATTGCTTTAGCAAATATTTATAGGAAAGTAGAGATTCCAACACCATGTGGATCTTTTCCGCTTCGATATATGGCTTTCATTTCGTTTTGTATAAGTGCATTAACAACCCTTGTAGATTCATCTGATTCTTTTCTCTCTACATTTATAGGATCGATTTGTGGTTTTATATATGTAAAATGGTTGCAACCCCACGAAAATGTTCGTGGATCTCCTGAATTCACATTTTTATCTTTGATTCCTGGCTGCAAATGTTGCTCTCCTCAGGCACCAGATGAAGAAATCCCCGAAAACAATGTTCCACTGAACAGAGAAGCCCCACGCCCTCCTCAGGGTCAATCACCATTTTCAGGTCGTTCTAGAACGATAGGAAATCTATAAGCCAATTTTTTTGGGAGCAAAACGCCAAAAAGTGAGAAACTACCGCCAATTAATATATCGTTTCACCTCATTTTATGTCTGGTAGAGGTAAAGGTGGTAAAGGTCTTGGTAAGGGTGGTGCTAAGAGACATCGTAAGGTAATGCGTGAAAACATCCAAGGTATCACAAAGCCAGCCATCCGTCGTTTGGCTCGCCGTGGTGGTGTCAAGAGAATCAGTGGAGACATTTATGAAGAAGTCCGTGGAGTTCTTCGTCACTTCCTTGAAAACGTTATCCGTGATTCAGTCACTTACACTGAACATGCCCGCAGGAAGACAGTAACTGCAATGGATGTTGTTTATGCTCTCAAGAGACAAGGCAGGACTCTCTATGGTTTCTAAAAAGTTTTGTAAATTGTTTTTCGGTTTTGACAGAATGCACCAAGAAGAAAAGCTATATTTCCGTAAGAAGATGGTTCTTGGAACGAACGATGTAATAGCGAGTTCTAAAAACATTTTTGAGCCATTAGTTCCAATCAATCAGAACCCTGCAATTAAATTTGCTATGTCCCTAGAAGGGATTATTGACAGAGCACCAGAATATGCACCTCATATGGATCAAACATTAGAGAAATCTAGAGATTCTGTGAGAAATTTCATAAAAACAGCATCTCAGCTCTTTGGTAAAATTAGCAATAACCTGGAATCTGTATAAACTCTACTTTATCATGATTATTTCCCGATTATTTGTAAACATTTATTTGTGTTGATTATTTTGGTTTTTCTTTCAAAAAATAAAATGCATTTCAAAAAAAAACAATGAATCCATCAAAGTTTGTGCTCAGTGGGTACAGCAAGATTTTACAAGTCCGAACAACTGATATATTGGCAATTGGGAGGAGTATTCCAATTCCCATATTTGAGGAAGAAAATCTAAATGATTTGGCTCATATGGCAATTGATATATTTCGAGATCAGCCAACAATGTTGAGGATAGATGATCCTGTCATTATTGTTGGTGATCTGCATGGTAGTTTACATGACCTTTTGAGGATATTTGCAGAAAATGGATTGCCTGATCAGAGGAAATATCTATTTCTAGGTGATTATGTGGATAGAGGACCCTTTTCGCTTGAAGTTATTACTCTTCTTTTTGCATTTGTATGCAAATTTCCGAGAAATGTGTTTTTGATCAGAGGGAATCATGAGTTTGAAAATACAAACGGTCAATATGGCTTTAAAGATGAAATCATTAACTCAGGATATTCTGAAGATCTGTGGAAATTGTTTAATGATGCATTTTCCTATTTACCATTGGCTTCATTATTATATAATTCTTTTTTGTGCCTTCATGGAGGGATTTCACCACATCTGAATAACTTATCTCAAATAGAGTCTATTGTTAAGCCAGTACTAGATTATGCGGATCCTTTAGTGTGCGATATTGTATGGGCAGATCCTTCAGAGACATATCAGCTTTATTCAAAATCGACGAGAGGCAATGGAAACCATTTCGGAACAACTGCAGTGAATATTTTTATTGAATCAAGCGGAATCAAAAAGATCATCAGAGCTCATCAATGTGTGATGAATGGATTTGAGCTATTTGCACAAGGGGCTGTGATAACCGTATTTAGTGCTTCATCATATGATAAGAATTTATCGAATAAGAGCGGGGTTTTGAATGTAGTTGATTCCAACTTTATAAAACCCCAAGTCTATGATGAACTTCCAATCATCACAAGAGTTGGGGTTATGTTTGAAAAACCTGTGGTTCGAACAAAGAACTGTTATGAAACCAGTATTGGTAGATGCTTACAAACCAGGAATGGATCATGTAAAGTGTGCTCGGGAATGGCGAATCCATATATTTCTGTTATGTGGATTAACAGAAAAAGGAGCAATTCTGCTAAGGAGCTATTACAAAATTTATCCAAAACACAACTTTTAAAGAAGAACACTGGTTACTATTGACTGTCTGTTAATATGATCAACAACATTTTCTTTCATTATTCCCGTCAGGATTAATTCGTTAATCGAATCATTAGTTTTAATAATCAAATCTTTAAGCTTATCTGCATTTGTTGTTAATGTTGATGACTCAAAACATTCACTAATTGTGAATGAAATTGCTTCAACAATATCGGAAGATATTTGATAAATTATATCCTTGTGAGATCGAGATATACCATCGTCTCCATGTAATTCATGAACACTTTTTGATATACTCTTTGTTTTCTCACTCAATAATAATAAATTTGTTTTCAATTCTAATAATTTTCTCTTACTTTTTTCCCTTTTCTCATCTAACTGAACCAGTTCAGCAGATATGAACGTCATTTCATTAATAATGGTCTCCAAACAATTGATTTTTTGTTCAATTCCAATATTCTCCTGATCAATAATCGCACATTCATCGAGCAACTTCGATTCTTTTGCTTTCATTCTAATAACATCATCAGTCAGTAACTTCAAGAACTCAGTATTATCCATAGGAAAAGATTATTTAATCGTCTGATTAAGAATCCAATTTTTTTTGGTTACCATAATTCCCAATTGGAGTATCAAAAGAGGAAAGATAGAGATTGATTTTTATCATATTTTTCATTTGATTGGTACATAATCTTTCAGCATATATTCTTGGAATAGTGTATTTCAAAGTTACTTTTGCTGTTGATCTTTCAAATGTCATTTGGTGGGTTTAAACTAATGATCTCATTGGAAGAGGTATATCGGTATGACAATGAAGTGAACTAAAGAATTGTATTTGATATGTCATTTGATTGTAGAAGAAATCTTTGTTGTTGATACTGTTGATGAAGTTGAGAAAGATAATGATGAATGATTATTTAATGAATGAAGCACTTCAAGAGAACCCGAATATACACTGAATAAATAGTTTGAATTATTTTGGAATCTTCAGTACATTGACTTTTTAGGTCCTTCTCCATCTACATATACAACTCCATAATATGGGCTATTGTTATGGATGATGTTAGCATATACCATTGATATTTCCCAAATGATGATATAAATTGTATACAAAAACAATTTTCTGCCTTGTTATTTGGGAAAGAACAGTATGAACTTGTGAATGATGATGGACTATATATATAAATACCAGAACATTGGTATGCATTGTTTATTGAACTATTTCTATAGTCCATTCTCTGAGAACATGTATCAAATTGAATTGAATAATACTGGATTCTTAGATAGGAATAATTTAGAATTGATAGATACTCCATTTGATTCACTTGACTAGCCATATTATATGCAAAATGAAACTGAGAATTTGCAGAACATCCATTGCCACATACCATTCTCATATCCAAATATTTTGCTTGGAAATAAATTGCCCCACCATCAACAGAATATAAACAGTTATAGAATATTGAATAAAACACTCTCATCAAAAGAGTACTGCTTCATATGAATACCACTCCACCAGATCCAGAGTATTGTACAGATCACATTATCATAGATTGGACAAAGTAATAATGAATAATGGTAGAAAATGATATTATTCATAAATATTTCCAGAAACCAATGAAAATCAAATCATGAAACTTGTTGTTTGAGAAAGGGCAGAAGGATCTTGTGAATGTGGATGGAGAAGAGATAATAATACCATGAATCTGAATAGCATTGTTCATTGAACTGTTTGTGTTTTCAACTCTCTGATTACATATTTGAATCCAAATAGAATTATATCCGGATTTTGTTTGAGAGCAATATTGCTACTGCAAAACTTAAGGAGATAGTGTTTTTGTATGTATTGAATATTCAATACATATTCTTTTTTTTTATCCTGTTCAATTGACACTTTCAACAAAAAATTTTGTAATCATAGTATTGCTTTTTGCAATGTTACTGAGGTAGATTAAGGTATTATATTAACAATTTTAGATCATTGCTTTTATATAAATCCAGTGTGAGATGTAAATGATGATAGCAAAATAATATTTATTTAAATATTATTAGGTTTGATTGGGTCAGAAACATGTCCATCTGATTGTGAACTTGATTTATTTGAAATTTCAGGTTTGGAATCTTGGATAAATAGGAAACCATATGCCAAACTAATTATTAGTACAATAATCGAAAGTGTAACTATCCCTACCATAATAATAATTACACTTGAGCTATTCTTATTAATTTCTTGAGAAGAAATCTTGGGTGTTTCTTGGGGAGTATCCATAAGTGTTTCTTGAGGAGTATTAATGAGTGTTTTATCAGGAGTATGCATTATTGTTTCTTCATGAGTATTCATAAGTGTTTCATCAGGAGTATTCTTGAGTGTTTTATCATTTAGAGGAATATCAGCATTACAAAAAAGAGAATTGAAGAATTGTAATTGATAAGTCATAATATTAGTCAATGAATTATTATCTGATGTTGATACTGCTGTTGAAGTAGAGAATGTTTCAGAATGATCTATAAATGAATGAGACACTTCAAGAGATCCTGACCATACACAGAATAGAGTGTTTTGATTATTATAGAATATGCAATACATCATCTTTCTTAATCCTCCTCCCCAGACTGTTACAACTCCTTTTGAAGATGGACTGTTGTTATGAACAATGTTAGCATATGACATTGATATTGTTTCCGTGGTAGAATATAAGTATATGCATATACTATCAGATACCTCGTTGTTTGAGAAAGTGCAGTGTGAGTTTGTGGATGAAGACGGAGAATTGATTTCAATACCAGATCTTCTAAAAGCATTGTTCATTGAACTGTTAGAGTTTTCCAATCTCTGATCACCAGAATCTATACAAATTGAAGAATATCCAGATGTAGTTTGAGAACAATTTGATACTGATAGATACTCCACATGATTCATCTGAGATGTAGAAAGATAAGCAAAATGATCATTAGGAGCTGAGCATCTATTAGCACATATCATTCTGAGAGATGAATTAGTAGAGTCAAAATATATTGCTCCCCCATAGTTAGAACATATACAGTTATAGAACATTGTTTCATTTATACTCATCGAGTAAGATCCAGCACTCACATATACTACTCCACCACTGTTAGAATATGATGAAGATCTTAAGAAGAAACAGTGAGAAATATCGATATTAATATCTGAATAAGACCTTCCTTGATCTATATTTTCCATATCACATCCAAAACCAACACCCCAAATAATACCATTTATATACAGGAACAAGTAAATGCTACTTTTTTCCAAAATTAGCTTGGTTGTTGCATATGAGGTACTTGATGGGACCAGCATTAAAAAAATAAACCGGTTTTTGTGTAATTTTTTTAATTTGATAAAGATCATCACAAAACTACAAATATTTACAGATTTTCTGATAAAATATAATCATAACTGTATTCACTTTGTTTTGATAAAATCATGATAAGTTCTCAATTTTTGAATGTTAACATTGTTCACAATGTCCAGGAACAAACGGAAAAATTATATCAATCCTTGGAAACATTTCCCACTTTGATTAATTATTAAAAAGAAGGGGCAGATTAATGCCTTCTGCAGATTTTCTGAACAAATTCAAATTATGATAACCCCCATTCATAAGAACAAAATTTTATAACGATTATTTGTTAAATATTCAAATCCTATTTATGTAACGGCTATTTGTGATTAGCTCAATATCCATTATCCATTAATAATGACGTTGATTGACATTCTAATAGCCATTATCAACTTGAATTGCAATTGGGATTACAATTAAAACATTAGTTTGTAGAAATATCCTTTTTTTTGAATTTTTTACCAAACAGATCATCGAGTTAGCCAAAACAAAGGATAAATATATTCAACATTTTCTTTCCAATTCAACACTATATTCATTTTTTTGAAATTATTGTCCTTAATGAGTTTTGCCCGATTAATTACTAGTCCAAGAATGCAACTTAAGGATATCGAGGAATATTATTTTTGCGAAGTAAGAATAATTCATACTTAGTTATTCCTCATACCATATAATTAGAATGCACTCTCAGAATCGCTCATTATTTTTATATTTGGTATTAGGTTGTTTCTTCTAAATAAAACTCCTTCAAAATCAAGAAGGATAGTCATATACTGAAAAAAGTGAATAACAAATCCTGTATATTATTTTTATTGAGCATTGTCCCCATTTTTGCGAAATGAGTTGCATCAATGAAATATATCCATGATTATAATACATGGTTTGGGGATCACCGACAAGATTGATGTTTATTCTACAAAATTTTGTTGGACTTGGGTTGAGAGTTGCATGTTCTGCTTGGTCTTGGGTTTTTCTTCTTTGTGGGATCTTTTCGAATAATCTTCGATTAAAACCCGATTTCCACCTAGATCAATTTGCATTCTTTTTTATATTGAAAAATTCCATCAATTTATAATAGTATTAACAGAACTTCCCGAAAGATGTTTATCAATAAAGAGTCCATTTGGGATCGTAAATCCTATGAAATTTAGTAGATGGTATTCTTCAATATCATTTGTTCGGAAAAGGGCAGAAATTCGCGAATTACTCAATTTTTTGTGACTATTATAATTCTAATGAAATAGTTTTTTTCCAAGAACATCATAAATTGCATCCGAAAAATAGTTACAATACAAACAAATTGAATGTGCTCTATTTTAAAGTCTCAGTTAACTTGAGAATGAAATGCTCAAGAGATATATATGCATGTACCAAAAATTTGAAACTATCAGAAAAAGGTAAACACATTTTATTTTGTTGAAAAATTAGCTAAACAAATAATATCTTTGAATGAAATTTCTGCTCTTAATCTATATAAGGGACATAACACATGATTAGCTTTCTCAAATTAGCTTTGGTTCATGACCCCCAAGTGCCCCCATTGATTTATATCTTTGGTTTTTTGATTTCCTGTAGGATCATCAGAACTAGTATCTGATTCAATTTCACAATCATTAACAAATCCAATGAACTCCTCAATTAGATTCTCAGTGCAAACTTCCACTTAATCAATTGAACCATCGAGCAAATCTGAGAGTAAACCAAATTCTGGGAGTTACCTCATTTTTTGATCATCTATACAATAGAAAGGTGAAAAAGTCCAATAGTTGGCAAAAGAAGGCAAAATTATCTAGTCAACTCTTGATAAAAACAATTCCTTGTATAATATTGATATATACTTACATATTCGAGAAAGATTGTAGTTGTTCTAATCAAGGTTTTTCGCTTCTTTTTCTACATTGCCACATTCATTTCACCATAAAAAGATTTACGATTAACATGTTTATGCTTTCCCATACACAAGCTCTGTGGAATTAATTGATATAATACCAACATCACCATGAATTGTATGGATTACCATGTTCTGCTTTGATTTGTTAACTTCAATAACGGAAAACAAATCTCCGCACTTAATAGATATTCCTTGAATCTCTCCAGGATCAGGATCTTTGATTGCCACAGCCAATGCATTACCAATTTTTCGCACGTGAGAGCTCGGAACAAATCCAATATCTTTGGAGATTGGATCCATAATGTGAACCCAATCCATTGTAGTGTCTTCTAAAAGGTAAATATGTCTTCCTTTTTTAAGAGGGATTTCATTTGGGCCTTCAGGAGAGAAATTGGAAAGAGAAAGGGCCAAAGCCATTGGGAATGCATTTGGAAAATATGTTAGAGTTGGCTTTTCTATTCCCTCAAAAGCTGCACTATCAGTATTCACGAATTCAAAAGGTCTATTTCGGAAATCATACCTTATAATCTTATTGTTTCGGATGTAACTGGAAAAATCCCCTTTAAATTCAATCGAATCAACAGATTCAGTAATAATTTGCGCATTTCGATGGAAGCTCGTAAAAAATTCGATGTAAGTGTCAGCTAAAAACTTAAAAAGTCCTAAAAGCATTGTGTTGCGGTCTAGGATTACATCCAAAACTTTTGCCCGAGATTGATTAATGTTTTTGATATTGATTTGTGACGATGCAATCAATCCTTCCCTGTTTGCTTTCAAAGACTCTCTCTTTTTGACGATTTCTTTAAGAGCAGAAGACATCGAACTCTTAAAAAACCAAGAAGATGTGCTTTTGGCGCCAATTTTTTCAGCCATTGCTCGATTAAATTTGGAAGAGAGATCCAAATTTGGTTTAGTTAGCCCCAAAAGCACAGGTTCCAAGTTGCTCTGAGTACAGAGCGCACTTGTGAGTGTAACGAAGTGCTTTTGAAAGCCCAGCTTTCTCCTTTCTTCTAGACTGTTCAAACCACCCAAAAAAGACGAACCAATAATTTTCGAGTTCGTTATAAATTCTTTGAATAACACCTGTAGCGTTGCCGAAACACATAATATCGCATTTGTAGATGTGCTAGGATATATTGTAATCGGTGTTTGATCAACAGGACTATCAATCATTTTATGTATAGTATTTGGAACAGAATTTGGTAAATTCAAAAATGATTTGGTCATATTTTGAATAAATACCAAGCATTCTTTTAGATCTTCTCCCCCAAATTGATCTATACATGATAAGATCTTCAAAAACTCTTCATCATTCATTCAAATTGTTTTAACCACCAAAAATATTCAATACTTTATATTAATTTACCAATTGACCTTTTGAAGTTACCCTTTTTCACAATTTGGATGGGGGTACTTTTCCACCCTATTGACTCCAGGTTTGAGGATGTTGTGTGGATCTTCCTGCCATCCTTCTTATTCAAGATCCATATTAGAATAAGAAGGAAAGATATAACTGCAATGATAGCAGCTGCAATATAGAATATGTTTGTTTGGGCATTCTGTGATGCATATTTGATTTCCTGTGCTCCATGCCATTGTTTTTTGTCGAAAGAAAATGAGATAATAACTACACCTGGCAGATGAGGGGGAGCTTTGCATCTTACCAAGCCTGTTTCATCGCAGAAGCCTCTGACTATATCGGTGCCGAACCGAATATAGCAGAAACCAGGAGAAGGGGGTGATATATAGAACTGGATGCTAGAATAACCCGATGCCGGGATTATAGCGGGGTTGGGCGGTGTGATTATTGAGTATTTGGCATCAATAACTCCTTCAGATTTCTTAAACTGAGGTTTTTCAATCACCTCGGGAACAAAATCGTCATCCATCTCGACATCCTTTCTTTTCGCTTGGAATTTGATTTCTCGATGTCCAGCATGCAATTTTCTGTTGGGTTTTTTAATATTGATCACATCATTTTTTGGTTTTTCGATATCCATTTCATTTTCATCAATAATGTCAAATTCATCAAATAATTCGGTATTTACTGGATACTCTGTGATACTTTCGGTTGAAACACTGCCATCTTCTTTCGTTTGGGCAAAAATAAGAACAAAAAATACCTGGATCATAATGAGACGATTATAATGATCCAAAAAATGCAGAGAAATGTCTCTTTATCATGAATGCAAATTAAATGGGTGTATTTTCAGAATATATATGGGTTTCTACCATAATAGACGGAATTTTCTCTTTTCTCTTTCGTATGTTCATTGCTTGTTTTAGCAGCTGATTGAGATGATGAATCTTTTTTATTTCGTATTGCTTTCGCAAATAATATTATAAAAACTAAAAGAATAAGAGATAAAACGATACATGAATACATGAAAAATAAATAAAGAGACTTATATGCTGAATTTTCGATGTTAGTGGTTTGGTGGAGTGGGGACAACATTGTTCCGCAGTACTCGGAATTGAATTGAATATCATAGGATTCATGGCTTGAGAAGGAGTTATTATTCACAGTCATCACTGAAGTGGAAGTGGTGATTGTTCCTGAGTGAGAAATAAAACTATGAGAGATTTCGAGGGAACCAGAATAAATACAAAATAGAGTATTTTGATTTGAATAGAAAACACAATATTGCATTTGATAAGATCCACCCATTTCTACCCGAACTATTCCATGTGACGGAGACTTGTTATTGATGATATTTGTAAATGACATTATACCTGATTGGTAAGCAAAGTTCAAGCAGGTATTATCTGCGGCTGAATTATTGCTTAGTAAACAATATGAGCATGTGAATGATTGAGGACATGCAATATATAGACCAGAAATGATATATGCATTATTTAATGAACTATTTATATATCTTGCTCTTTGGGACCCCTGATAAAGCTGTAAAGGAAACTCACCAAAATCTTTTGGAGAACAAAAAGCAAAAGATACATAGTCAACATAATTTTGTGGTGTACAAACAAAACAAAAGTGTTCACAAATCGCCGAACAATTACAAGCACATACCATATTTAATACAGATCTTGAAGATGAAAAATATATCGCTCCTCCTCTATCTGAGCAACTACAACAAATAAAACTACAACTTGAAATGCTCATTGAGTAAGAACCTCCATAAACATAAATCACCCCACCATTTCCACCAACGAATTTACCCGATCTAGAGAAATGGCAATCACATACATCGATATAGCAATTATTATATGATCTACCTTTAATAATGTTCTCGCTATCACAACTAGATCTGAAATGAGCTCCAATTCTATCAAATAATCCGTTCTTAAAAAATACAGAATCAAAAAATCCCATAGAAAGAAATGAAATCATAATACAAGCCAAAAAATACTTTAATATTGGAAATAATTTGTGGATCAATTTAAACAAACTATCCCTTCCCATTCTTCTAAAAAAATGCCACCTTTATTTATGGATTTCCTTGAAATTGTTTCTTCTTCTCCATCAATGTCTATATTAATAACAATGAATATATAATGATTTGATGATAAGATGGGCAAATAAATCAATAGGAAAAAATGAATATAGAATCAATTATTAGGGAAATCGTTTATATAATTGTCATTTTGATTAAATAAATCCAAATACGGTTAATAAATCCTATTAATATGTGTTCCAAGTTGGTTTGAGTACAGAGTTCATTTGTGAGTTTAACATTTAAAGTCCAACCAACAATTCATAAAGTACACAGAAATGAAATTGTTTTAAAGTCACCCTTTTTACTATGTAAAACCTTTTTTACTGTGTAAAAATTATTTTCAAATTTTTTCAAAATTTTTCCAATATTCTTGGTTTTTCTCGATGAATTATTTGTTTATAAAACTTTCTTTTTCAACATCATATTCATCATACTCTCAACTATTTGGAACCAATCAAGACTTATAGATTTGATGACTAGATGGTCTTCAAAATTGGTATCACATCAAATAATTACTTTGCATCTTTTTTATGTTTTTCCTTTG
>Ga0209639_1001322_pt1 | contig 25494 bp, 10 predicted proteins | sample EPASupsiteHSE605_FD_187268 | JGI IMG/M metagenome (GOLD analysis project Ga0209639, IMG submission 187268) | Bioremediated contaminated groundwater from EPA Superfund site, New Mexico - Sample HSE6-05 (SPAdes) (version 2) | ecosystem: Environmental > Aquatic > Deep subsurface > Groundwater >...
CCTACGACGCCATCACACTCGAATTTGACTTTACCGTTCAGTCCGACTTTATTCAGTTTAATTACATTTTTGCTTCGGAAGAATATCCGGAATACGCACCACCACAAAGCTCCAGCTACAACGATGTTTTTGCTTTCTTCATTTCAGGCCCGGGCATTACCGGCGAAGAAAACATTGCATTGATTCCGAATACCACGACAGCAGTCGCCATCAACAACATCAATGCGATCACCAATACGCAGTATTATGTGGATAACACCGGCGGAACGGATGTTTCGTTCGATGCGTTCACCACCATGCTTACCGCGCGCAGAGACGGGCTGACGCCCTGTTCGACCTATCATCTCAAGCTGGTGATTGCCGATGCCGGCGACCGGAAGTATAATTCTGCGGTATTGTTGCAGGAAAACAGTCTGGTGCAGGGCGTGGTTGAAGTCAATACACAAACCATCAACTCCGATGCTGTTGCACTCGAAGGCTGTATTGAAGCCAGTTTTACGTTTTCGCTCGATCAGGCTTCGGCCACCGATAAAACCATCAGTTTTCAGATTGCAGGTACTGCCACCAACGGGGTAGATTATTCACCCATCGCTTCCAGTCTCACTATTCCGGCCGGTCAGACCCAGGCTTCTGTTTTTATTCATGCCATATCGGACGGTATTCCGGAAGGACAGGAATCCATTCTGATCATTTACAAACCCGAAGTGTGCTCGGACTGGGATACCGCCTATCTTTTCATCAACGATGCGCAGCCGATTACGTATTCGCTCGCGGGCAGCAATCTGGATTGTTTCGGCGATCAGTCCGGAGAAATTCTGATCAATGCCAGTGGCGGATTTCCTCCATATACCTATCATATCACCAACCCATACGGACAGATCAATGAATACACAACCAATCCGGTCACGGGGCTTGATGCCGGACAGTACACGGTATATGTGTACGATTCCTATGGCTGCAAGGCAGAAGCACTGGTCGTTGGCGGATTGTTCAATGCCGGTACTACTTTTCTTCCCGACGGATCAGGTGTGACTTATTCATCCAGTCTGAACATAACCGGTTTTAATTCGGGAGCTACCCTTACGTCGCTGAGCCAGTTGCAGAATATCTGTCTGAACATGGAACACAGCTATCTGGGCGATTTACTGATTACATTACAGGCTCCGGGAGGTCAATCAGTTCAGCTGAAAGGCGCTGGTGGCGGGACTTGCGATCTTGGTGAACCCATAGCAACATCTCAGGTTGATGGTTCTGCAAGCAGTGTTCTGACTGACCCGGGAGTAGGCTATGACTATTGTTTCAATAGTTCACCCATGTATGGGACAATGGTTGGTGAATGTTATAATTATTACAGAGATTACACCGATTCACAGGGACATAATTATTACGACGAATATCTTCCTGCAGGCAGCTATACATCAGAACAAAGTCTCAGCAACTTGATCGGTACGCCGCTGAACGGCAACTGGACAATCTTTGTTACAGATCAGTATTATCTTGACAATGGCTATATTTTCAACTGGACCATCAGTTTTGTGAGTGATCTGCCGGACACGGTGGTGGTTCTCGAAGAGCCGGATTCCATCGGGATTAGCAGCTTCATCACCAACGCTACTTGCGGTTCGTCAAACGGCGCCATCAACATATCCGCCAATGGTGATTTCCCTCCATATACCTATTTGTGGAATACAGGCGCTACCACCGAAGATATCAACGGATTGGCCGCCGGAGCCTATTCTGTGACAGTGACCGATGCACACAGCTGTCATGATTCGGCATTTTTTGCAGTCAGCAATACCGGTTCCATGTCGCTGACCTCGGTTGTTACGCCCGTTTCGTGCACAGGTGGCAATACCGGTGCGGTGGATATCACTGTTTTCGGAGGCACGCCATCGTACACATACAACTGGAGTAATGGCGCTGTAACGCAGGATCTGACCGGTATTGCAGCCGGCAGCTATTCTGTTACCGTTACCGATGCAGGTGGATGTCAGATGGTACGACTCTTTCAGGTCGGCACTACGCCTCCTGTTCAGCTATCTGTGCTGAATCAGCAAAGTGAATTCTGCTCAACCGGAAATGGTTCAATTGCATTGTCAGCATCCGGCGGAAGCGGCTCGTATGGCTATTCCTGGAGCAACGGAGGAACAACATCCACCATAACAGGATTGCATACAAACACCTATTCGGTTACTGTTTCCGATGCCAATGGCTGCACTGCAACCGGTTCCTGGTTTATTCCCAACGATGTTTCGAACTGCGAGGCCTATTGCTTTCTCAATATTTCTCAGAACACCATCAGCAACGATCAGTGTGGTCAGTCTGTGGGAAGCATTGATATTTCAATCAATGATGCTGTACAACCTTATCTGGTGCAATGGTCCAACGGTGCAACTACCGGAGATATTTCCGGATTGTCGCAGGGAACCTACACTGTAACCGTTACCGATGCCAATCAGTGTGTCGTTTCTGAAACATATACCGTTGGCAACAATACCGGAACACTGGCTGTTTCAACCAATAGTCTGCAGAACGAAACCTGCGGAAGCCTCAATGGCAGTATTGATATTTCGGTGAGCGGCGGTGCATTGCCGTACAGTTACTCCTGGAGCAATACCGCATCAACACAGGATGTTTCGGGACTTGCCGCAGGCTCGTATCAGGTGACTGTTTCCGATGCCAATCTTTGTAAAGTTGTAAAAACATTTTCCATTCTTAATGATGTCGGAACGCTTCAGGTCACAGCTGCAATGACACATGAATCGTGCGGAGCTGATAACGGAGCCATTGATCAGACCATCACCGGCGGTTTCGGCACCAGCACCTATCTTTGGTCAAACAGTTCCACACAGCAGGATATTTCAGGTCTTGCCGCTGGTTCATATTCATGTACCATCACCGATGCAGGTGGCTGCTCATTGATCAGAACATACAACATCATCAATCTTGCGGGACCGCTTGCAATCACAAATACAACGGTAACCAACGAACAGTGCGGCAATGCGCAGGGCGCAATCGATTTGACTGTTACTGGTACCGGATTGATCTATCACTGGAGCAACAATGCTACAACCGAGGATTTAAGCGGATTGCAGGCAGGTACCTATACATGCACGATTACCAATTCAAGTGGATGTTCATTGGTTTCAGGCCCTGTACATGTGTTTGATGCACCCGGCACCATTGAAGTATCGACACAAAATGTGGTGGATGAAGTCTGTGGTAATGGCAATGGTTCCATCAATGTGGCTGTCAGTGGTGGTTCCGCCCCGGTCACTTATCTTTGGTCGAATGGTTCCACTTCGCAGGATATTTATTCACTGCATGCCGGAAGCTACACCATCACTGTTACTGACAATGCCGGTTGTTCTTTCGTGTATACAGAATCAGTGGAAAATGTGCAAGGCACGCTTGCATTGCAAAGTGTTGTCACCACCCATGAAACCTGCGGAAACAGCAATGGCGCCATCAATATTTCAATCAGTGGCGGAGCTGCTCCGTACAGTTATTTGTGGAGCAACAGTGCTGTAACCCAGGATCTGAGCGGAATTTCAGCAGGTGTTTATTCAGTCACTGTACACGATGCCAACGGATGTTCTTTGTTGCATACCGAAACGGTAAACAACATCGCCAACAATCTGAATGTTAGCTGGCAGGTCACCAACGAAATCTGCGGAAATGCTTCTGGTGCTGCAGACCTCACTGTAAGCGGCGGAACAGCGCCCTATACTTTCCTTTGGAGTAATGCTGCAACGTCCGAAGATATATCATCGTTGTCAGCAGGTAATTATTCCTGCACCATCACCGACAACAGCGGTTGCAAAATACATACAGGTTCCATTACGATAAATGATTTTTCTGCAGGCATGACGGCAACAACTGTTGTTACCGATGAAACCTGCAATCTGGCCAATGGTGCCATTAACCTGAGCGTAAACGGCGGTTCATCTCCATGGTCATATGTCTGGAGCAATGCTGCTACAACGCAGGATCTGAGCGGACTTTCAGGTGGTACATATTTGTACACGGTCACCGATAACAATGGCTGTTCAGTAAGTGGAAGCGCTGTTGTTGGTTCTACGTCCGGCAATATGGCTGCCAGCGCCGTTATTACAGATGAAGTCTGTAACAGCAATACCGGCGCAATCAATGTAACGGTTTCAGGTGGTGTGGCTCCCTATACCTTTTTATGGAGCAATGCGCTGACAACCGAGGATCTGAGCGGGTTGACAGCAGGGCAGTATCATTGCACAATAACGGATGTTACCGGTTGTACATTCATTACTCAGAATTTTAATGTGACAGATAATCCCGGAACGCTCACCATCAGCGGGATGGCGGTGACCAATGAAATTTGCAACCACAACAATGGCCGTATTAATTTGACTGTGTCAGGCGGAACAACGCCTTATACATTCAACTGGAGCAACAGCCTTCACACCGAAGACCTGAACAATCTGACGGCCGGATTGTATTCGGTCACTGTCATTGACGCGACGGGATGCAGTGCGGTTTCGCAGGCAGTTGTCTACGATGATAACGGATCTTTTGGTATCACCAATGCGGTTGTCACCAACGAGCATTGCGATGATCAGTCTGGTGCGGTCAATATCACCGTCAGTGGTGGAACATTGCCGTATGCCTATCTCTGGAGTAACAATGCAACTTCGCAGGATATTGCTTCGCTTACGGCCGGTGATTACATGATTTATGTAACAGATGCATCGGGCTGTTCCGACAATCAGACATACACTGTGCAGAATCAGGGTTCGGATTTGCTCATTACAGGAGCGGTTGTTACACAGGCAGTTTGTACAGCCAATACTGGTGCAATCCATGTGTCATTTTCGGGAGGTGTTGCACCGTATACATTTGAGTGGAGCAATGGAAGTCATCAGCAAAACCTGACCAATGCAGCTGCCGGCAACTATTCGCTTACCATTACCGATGCCGGCGGATGCAGTACCACCGGATCATGGAATATAGAAAATCAGCCCGGGACGCTCGTTTCAGGCAGTGTGTCCGTAAACGAATATTGTGGAAATGCGGCCGGTAGTATTCACGTAACAACGTCCGGCGGCGCTTCTCCGTACATTTACAGCTGGAACAATGGTGCGACAGTGGAAGATTTAATCCATATGCACAGCGGAAATTATTCCGTTACGGTCACTGATCAATTCGGATGTTCCGTTGTGTTGTACGACACGGTGCAAAATGTAACCAGCGGACTCAGTGTTGTACAGGATTCATTGTTCAATGAAAACTGCGGTCAGGGCGACGGTGCAGTATATGTTTCCATTTCAGGTGGCACAGCGCCATACACCATTCACTGGAATACAGGTGCCACAACCGATGACATTACCGCTCTCAGCGCGGGTTCGTACACATTGACCGTTACCGACGCCACTTCGTGCAGTGTTGTATTGAATGCACCGGTGACGAATATTACAGGCGGAATGGCCATTTCATTTGTCAACACACAAAATGACTATTGCCACAACGCTGATGGTTTTATCGACATTGAGGTTACAGGCGGCTCTGCGCCTTATACGTACGCTTGGTCGAATGGCGGTATAACGCAGGATATTACATTGCTTACGCAGGGAAATTACGTTGTGACTGTTACAGACAACAACGGATGTGAGATGTCACAATCGTTTGGCATCAGTAATTCAAATGGTGCAGGCATCACTGTTGATGCGGTGATAGAAAACACCATGTGCGAAAACTTCGACGGATCGGTGAATTTGTCGGTCCTCAGCGGGTTACAGCCGTTCACGTATCAGTGGAGTAATGGCAGCACCAATCAGGATCTTACTTTGGTTGGAGAAGGAACTTATTCCGTAATAATGACCGATGCAGCCGGGTGCAAGGATACTAGCGCGTTTACAGTAGGTAAAGATATCAATGAAAATCTGGACTTTTATTATGTGATTACCGAAAATGACTATTGCTGGCAAGGCCAGGGCTACGTGTACTGGGACGGCATGGGGGCTACCTATCTGACTTATTTCATCGACGGAGTTTACAATGTAAATGGGTATGCGCCTTCGCTTACTGCTGGCTGGTACGAGGTTTCGATCATGGATGAGAATGGTTGCCAGCTCGACAGTACAGTATATGTTGATAATCTGGCTAGTTTCAGTACTTCCGGAATTGCCACCAATGAAATGTGCAACGGGCATGATGGCGCCATTGATTTGTATGTAACCGGGGCCGGCCCATTTACATACTGGTGGAGCAATAGTGCTGCAACTGAGGATTTGAGCGGACTTTCAGCGGGCACCTATTCTGTTACGGTTTCCGACGGAACCTGTGCCGATGATTATTCCATTGTGGTTGAGAATGAATTTGATTTTTCGGCAAACATGTCAGTCAGTAATGAATATTGCGGCGACGGAACGGGTAGCATTGATCTTACATTGAATCCATATGTGTCCGGTGCCTACAATTATGCATGGAGCAATGGTGCTTCAACACAGGATATCAGTGGTCTGAACGCCGGTGTTTACACATGTACCGTAACCCGTATTCAGAGCGGTTGTACACAGGTGATCAGCGACACCATATTTTCAGTTTCCAGCGGGCTTGATATTGCCGCAATGGTTGAATCCGATTCCTGTTCACTTGGTCTGGGCAGTTGTCAGATTGTGTTATCAGGCGGCTCGGGCAGTTATGATTATTTCTGGGGGCATGGTCCAGTCTCACTTTCGCTGAGTAACATGACAGCCGGCAGTTATACATTTGTCGCCATCGATCAGGGTGATAACTGTTCAACAACTGAATTCATTGAAATTCCGGACATCAGAACATTTCATGCGTCGGCTGTTGTTACGGATGCCAGCTGCTCATCGTGCAACGACGGAACCATTGATGTCGTTGTTTCCGATGTGCCCGGATATTACAATAGTTACACGTACGAATGGAGCTATGGGGCTACAACGCAGGACGGTATTTCCCTGACGCCCGGCGTGTATTCCGTTACCATAACTTCATCTTCGGGATGTGACACCACCATGACTTTCGAAATTTTCTTTCCCGATGCTGTTCCGGAAAACATTGCGGAAAGCGACATGCTGCAGATCAGTCCCAATCCGGCTGACCGCGAATGTGTCGTCTCCTGGATTCTGAATGACGGAGTGTCAGCCACGTTGCAGATATCGGATATGAAATGCAGAAAAGTGTTTACATGGGTTGTGACAGATGACAACAGTAAAATAGTGAAAACCGCTCTGCTGGCTCCTGGTGAATATGTGGTTGCCCTCATTACCAATGATAAAGTCATCCGGAAAAAGCTGGTGGTTGCGAGATAATTACAGTGGTCAGTAGCCAATAGTCAGTAGCCAGTTCAATTATGGCACTACCTAAAACTCACCACTGACTACTCACAACTGACTACTCACAACTGACTATCCCAACGTTTCGGTCGGAAATTCCATCTGGCCACTGGCTACTGGCTACTGACCACTGGCTACTGACCACTGACCACTGACCACTGGCCACTGACCACTGGCTACTGTCTACTCTTTAACGATTTTTCCAACCTGCATTCCATCTGCTGTTTGCACTTGCAGAAAGTAAATTCCGGACGGAAGGTCGCTGACTGAAATGCTTCCGCTGGTGTAACCCGATTGCAATAATTGTCCGGATGAAGACATGATTGAGTACTGAAGACTGGCTCCCGAAGCGGTGTTGAGATAGATAATATCGTTGGCCGGATTTGGATAAAAACCGATGGAGTTTGGTTGTGTATTGTCCGCAATACCGACGCTGACCGGAATAATATTAAGCACAATTCCTTCGAGCACGCCCATGGAGTAGGGGAACGACGGATCGGGAACGAGCCACCAGCCATCGTTTGAGCCACCCCAGCCAAAATTGATATGAAAATATCCATCGGCGCGGTAGCCATCCACCACCACATTGTGACCGACACTCCAGGCAGCATCAACTACCGCCAGATGAGCCGGCCAGCCGTTTTTCATGTTGCTGATCAGCGTAGCATACATCACCGAATCGGTACTTGTGAGCAGATCGCAGTTGGCAAAACCAAAACGCTGATAGGCTGCATAAGCCTGACTTACGGCGTATGTGCCCGACCCCTGCGACGAATACACCTGTGTGCATGCGGTTCCGCAGGCAAATACAATGGCTGCCGCTGTGTACGTTGTTGCGTCCAGGCCCGATTGATACAGGATATCAGCGGAATCAAGCCAGGTGTTGAGCACCGGAAATGTCGGAAAACCAAGTGAATCTGCATCATCGTCGATGTAATATTTTCGGGTGCCGTAGTTGTGATAATAATCGTCACCATCATCAAAGCGTGTATTCTGTGTCGTTTTCAGATAGTTGATGATCTGTCCCATGGCAATGGCCGGACAACCGGCATAGCTGCGGGTTCCGGAAACAGGATCCATCGGACACATCTGATTGTAAGGCGCTGTCTGTGTCCAGTGTGTTTCGACCCAGCCGCCGGTGCTGGTTGTGCCCGAATCGGGCCAGTACTGCATTTTCGGATTGCGGTAGATATTTTCTTCAAATGATTCCCATTGCTGTTGAATGCCTGCTTTCTGCGATCCGCTCAGCAACGACGATTTGGACATGCGGTCGGCAATATCGCTTTCAAGAATCTGAGCAAACGGCATAGACTCATCAAACTGCGAGGTTGCTGACCATGCAATCACCGGCGACACCTGTTCGCTGGCAGCCACAATGGCATAATGCGCCGGTGCAGCATTGATCATATAAAACATTGTATCGCCGGCAGCATTGGTATGCGGTCTGACCGATTCAATCGTACATGACATATTCTGCGCGTTGAAAAATGCCTGTGCCACAGCCTGCGCTTTCTGCAGCGAAACCTGTTGTGCAAAGCCCGAAAGCGCGCACAGCGACATGATAAACAAGAGCCCCCTTTTCATAATATTTTTTGGGTGCAATGTAGAAATATTTTGTGTATTGAACGATGTTCTGTCAGAATAATATACGAAATGGAATATTGGATATATGAAATTGGGAAACGGTTATTGGTTAATGGTTATTGGTTAATGGTTATTGGTTAATGGTTAATGGTTATTGGTTAATGGTTAATGGTTTATGGTTAATGGTTAATGGTTAACGGTGGTTCATAGTTTACTTTTTCTTTCGTAATTCCTCCGCCTGGTCGTTGAGCTGCGCCGCCCTGAGCTTGCCGAAGGGTCGAAACGCGGCGGATTCCTTGTTCATGATTCATTGGAGGTTAACGGCTTTTGGATAAGCAGCCATCAGCCATCAGCTTTTAGCTATCAGTCCTACGCCGCGGCGTAGCGGCGGATCAGCATTCAGCAGAATGTCCTGACCGACAGCGTCGGGGCCATCACTCCGCACGCCCTAAGCTTTAACGTCGCCTTTCAACTTGATAACTTGATGACTTTCTACTCGCAAAGCGTTGTGCGTTGCGCGTTATGCGTTGAGCCCTATGCCTCATGCCTCATGCCTCAAGCCTCTTACTTCTCGCTCGTCAGTTCCCGGTCGCAGATGCTGCGGATAAAATTCAGAATATTGGCTGACTCGCTTTCCCAATACGTATAATCGTGGCCGAAGTCCGAAGGAAAATTTGATTCCGGTTTTACGTTGTCGGCCTTTATCAGTGCTTTGTACAGCAACTCCGATTGTTCGCAGGGTACCACCGGATCCTGTTTGGCATGTCCTATATATACCGGCAGTTTCCATTCGGCGGCACGTTTAAGCAGATTGTCTTCGCCTTTCCAGCGCTCGGGAAATTCTTCGTAGCTTCCATAAAAGAAAGTCATAATATTATCGTCGGACATGCGTGTCTGATCGTAGTCGCCCGACAGCAGCACAGCGCCATCGAACAGATCAGCCTTGTCGAGACCAACAGCAAAAGCGCCACGTGCACCGGTGGAAAGTCCGACAACGAAATTTTTTGTCTCTTTCGTAAACACCTGAAAAGAATCACTCAGTATGACCAAAACCGTGTCGGTGAGCCACGAACGTAATGGCTGTTCAGCCATGGTGCCCATGGTTTCGGGATAGCTGCGTGTTGCGTACAGACTTTTTCCCATGTCAGGAATAATGATATTGAAGCCTGCATTGCGCAACGAATCACACAGACTTGTCTGCTCGCACCAGCCTGATGGAGACAGATTCCAGCCATGCAGCAATAATATATTTCCGCGGCAGGTCAACGAATGAGCCGGCAATAAAATCACTTTACGTGTGGTCTTTTTCCAAACAATGTCGAGCGTGGTATCAGGAAGCGTATTTAACTGTAATGCATTGCGTGCAGTGGAAGTGCTCTGTTCGTTGGTTTTGTTGCCACATGAGGTTGCAAAGGCTGCCAACATGAGTATCAGACAGAGTTTCGTGAATCCGGAAATTTTTTGCATGGTATAAAAGTTATCAACAAGACGATTTGAACGGGTAAAAATATATATTTTTATCGAAACGAATCAGAAGTCATCAAAGGAAAGGTTTTCATGTCGCAGTTTGTTCATTTACATCTTCATACCATCTATTCTGTTCTCGACGGAGCTTCAAATATCAAAAAGCTCGTCAAACGTGTCGGCGCTCTGGACATGGGTGCTGTAGCCGTTACCGACCATGGCAACATGTTCGGCATTCTTGAATTTTACAGCGAAGCAAAAAAAGCCGGTATCAAACCGATTCTCGGTTGCGAAACCTATGTGGCGCGCAACAGCATGGACCGCATGTCGGGCAAGGAAGACCGCAGTGGACATCATTTAATTTTACTCGCCAAAAATCAGGAAGGCTATCACAATCTGGCGAAAATGATTTCCATTGCCAACCTGAAAGGTTTTTTCTACACCCCGCGTATTGACAAGGATTTACTGACCAAATATCACAAAGGACTCATTGCATCATCGGCTTGTCTGGGTGGCGAAATCCCGCAGCTGATCATGAATAAGGGCGAAGAAGAAGCCCTGAAATCCATTGACTGGTACCACAATTTATTTGGCGACGATTATTATCTCGAGCTGATGGATCATGGATTGCCGGAACAGAAACAGGTAAACGAAGTCCTGATCAGGCTTGCACGCGAGCGTGGCATCAAACTCATTGCGACCAACGATGTCCATTATGTCAATAAAGAAGATTTCGAGGCGCATAAAATTCTGATCCGCATCAACACCAACAAAGATGACAACGATGATCTGATGTACACCGGAAACGAGTACCTGAAGTCGTTTGACGAGATGCAGTCTTTGTTTGCGCATGTGCCCGAAGCACTCAGCAATACAGTTGAAATTGCCAATAAAATTGAAGAGTTCAGTATTGAGCACGATGTGATGTTGCCGGTGTATCCGACTCCGGCTGAATTTTCGGGCGACTTTGATTACATGGCGCATCTGGCGCGCGAAGGCGTAAAAGCGCGTTATCCCGAAATGACTGATGAAATTACTGACCGACTTGAATTTGAACTGGCGACCATCGAGAAGATGGGCTTTGCCGGTTACTTTCTGATTGTGCAGGACTATATCCGAAAGGCGCGCGAAATGGGCGTTCTGGTGGGGCCTGGCCGTGGTAGTGCGGCTGGATCCATTGTCGCTTTTGGTCTTGGAATTACGAATATCGACCCGATTAAATACAACTTACTGTTCGAGCGTTTTCTCAATCCCGATCGTATCTCCATGCCTGATATCGACGTCGATTTTGATGACTACGGACGCGATTCGGTTATTGAATATGTCATTAATCAGTATGGTGCAGAGCGTGTAAGTCAGATTATCACCTTTGGTAAACTTGGCGCCAAATCTTCGATTAAGGATGTTGCACGTGTTATGGGCGTTGACCTCGCATTGTCGAACCGTATTACAAAAATGATTCCCGATGGTCCCAAAGTCACGCTCGACGACGCGATGCGAAACAAGGATTTTGAGGAATTATACAATTCAAATCCGGATGTAAAAAAAGTAGTCGACATTGCGCGTACACTCGACGGAAACGTGCGCAGCACCGGTGTTCATGCGTGTGGTGTGATTATCGGAAAAGACGATTTATCGAATCATGTGCCGATGGCGCGCGCCAAAGATTCTATTCTTCCATTGGTGCAATACGATGGCAGCGTTGTCGAAAAGGCTGGTCTGCTGAAGATGGACTTCCTTGGTCTGAAGACACTTTCCATCATCAAGGACGCATTGGAGCTCATCAAAGAACGACACGGAAAAAGTGTCGATATTGATACGATTTCGCTTGAAGACGACAAAACATATAAGCTGTATCAGAAGGGCGAAACCGTTGGTACATTTCAGTTTGAATCGGAAGGAATGCGTTCGTGGCTGAAGAAACTGAAGCCTACCTACATCGAAGATCTGATCGCCATGAATGCCTTGTTCCGTCCGGGTCCCATGGGTTTTATCCCGAATTTCATTAACCGTAAACACGGCGTCGAAGCTGTCGACTATCCGCATCCGCTGGCAGAGCAGGTTTTGAAGGATACCTATGGGATTATGATCTATCAGGAACAGATCATGTTGTTGTCGCAGCGACTCGCCAACTTCACCAAAGGTAAAGCTGATGAGCTTCGCAAGGCCATGGGTAAAAAGAAGATGGACATTATTGATCGTCTTCGCGGTGAATTTATTGAAGGATCAAAAGCCAATGGCATCGAAAAGGCGCTTGCCAACGAGATTTACGACACCATGGCGAAGTTTGGTGAGTATGGTTTCAATAAATCGCACTCGGCGGCGTATACGGTGCTGGCCTATCAGACAGCCTGGCTGAAAGCCAATTACCCGGCCGAATACATGGCTGCTGTGTTGGGACACAACCTGAATGATCTGAAGAAAGTAACATTTTATACAAGTGAGTGCCGCCGCATGGGCATTGCTGTGCTGGGCCCCGACGTGAATGAGAGTACGCTGAAGTTCTCGGTAAACAAAGACAATCAGATTCGTTTTGGTTTGGCTGCTTTAAAAAATGTTGGTGAATCTGCGGCACAGTCTATCGTCGATGAGCGCAATGCCAACGGCATGTACACCGATGTCAATGATTTTTTCAAACGAAATAATTTTAAAAACGTCAATAAACGTTCGCTTGAGTCGCTGGCCATGGCAGGCAGCTTTGATGGTCTGAACACGCACAGGGCGCAGTTTTTCGTACAGCCCGATGCATCGGAAGCGACTCCGTTTCTGGAAAAGATGATCAAGCATTTTACCATGGTGCAGGAGAAATCGAATTCGCAGCAGGCTTCGTTGTTTGGCGAAATGGAAGAAACCACTTTCCCTGTGATGGAAATGCCCGAATGTGAGCGCTGGAACCACGATTATCTGCTGGCTCGCGAACTTGAAGTTGCGGGCTTTTACATCAGTGGTCATCCGCTCGATGAGTTCCAGGGCGAAGTGACACATTTCAGTACACATACCATTCAGGAAATTACGGACAATCTCGAAGGCATGAAAGTGGGCACTGAGCTGTTGTTTTCGGGTGTTGTGAAGGATTTGCAGGACCGGCGCGACAAGAATGAGCAATTGTATGCTTCGTTTGTATTGTTTGATTATTCAGGCGAAATTCTGTTGCGTCTGTTTAAGGACGATTACGCCAAATACAGGCAGACACTGGATAACGGGCAAAAATTATTTATGTATGCGCGTGTCGATGCAGGCCGCTTTGGGCGCGATCCGGACTCGCGCGAAATGCGCATTCAGCAGATTCACAAACTGGCCGGTTGTTTTGACAGCAGCATTTCGGAAGTGATTTTTCATCTGGCTGTAGCCGAAATCAATGCGGATATTGCTTCAAGGATTGAGAAAATCACGCACGAAAATCCGGGCAACATTCAGGTGAAATTCATGCTGAATGATGCACAGAACAACAACATTGTCCGTCTCAGCAATCCTTACCTGAAGCTGAGTGTACAGGGTGTTGTAAAAATGGCGGATATCGAAGTTGTGAATAAATACGATGTCCGCAACATCATTACAAGCGGCATCATGACGTATATGCGCAAGCTGACGGATGCTGAAACCGAGGCTGTTGATATTGTGGAAGAAGTGGCAGCTGATGAATATCAGGATGCATGATAATTCCCGTTTTTGAACACGGATCCTCACAGGATTTAACGGATTTACACAGATTGCAGTGGTAGCAAAAGCCGCTTGAAGCTGTCTCAAAATTCAAACATCAGTGTAAAAACAACATTCCATCGTCCGATGCGACGCAGGAGCAATAGGACATGGAACCGTTGTTTTTGCTGATTGTTTCGACGGTTCCATGTTCCGGCATAATATATCAAAGCGAAAGCCGGAACGGTGGAATGTCGAAACAAATAGCTTTTGAGACAGCCTCATTACAGCAATTTGAATTTGTAAGCTCTGTCACATCTACCACGCATGGTGTCATCCTGAACTCGTTTCAGGATCGACCATGCGTGGCTCATCATCCGCCGCAGACCCTGAAACATTGCGATAGCTATCGCAATCAGGGTGACACGGTGGATGATGAGTTGCGACTTTTCATTTATGTTGCAATATCGAATAAATCCGTGTTCTGTTTTAGTCTACTCACAAAATTGAATAAGGCTGTTTTTATTTACCGGAAAAACGTATATTTGTACAACAAAACAATCATTAAAAATTACACGATATGGCACTTCATTTTACCGATGCTGAATTTGAAAAAGACGTTTTACAGAGCGACGTTCCTGTTATTGTTGATTTCTGGGCCGAGTGGTGTGGTCCCTGCCGTATGATCGGTCCGATCATCGAAGAGCTGGGCAACGAATATGAAGGAAAAGCAAAAGTCGGAAAAGTAAACGTGGATGAAAATCCGCAGATTACCTCTCAGTTTGGTATCCGCAATATTCCTACAGTTTTGTTTTTCAAAGGCGGTCAGCTGGTTGACAAACATGTAGGCGCTGCTTCGAAAAAATTGTTTGAAGAAAAACTGCTGAAACTGCTTTGATCGATTGGAATGACAAACGTCTGCAGCAGTTCGGTTATCTCGGACTGCGCGCACGACAGGTTGTAGAAGGATTTATAACGGGGCTTCACAAGAGCCCCTTTCATGGTTTTTCGGTGGAATTTTCCGAACACCGTCAGTATAATGCGGGCGAAAGCACGCGTTTTATCGATTGGAAATTGTATGCGCGCTCCGAAAAATTATTTATTAAACGTTTCGAAGAAGAGACGAATCTGCGCTGCCGCATAATCATTGACGGCTCAGCGTCGATGCTGTTTCCGGGCGATACTTCGAGACCACAGGAACAGCAGACAAAATTTGATTTCGCTGTTTTTGTAGCTGCGGTTTTCATGATGATTTTCCGCCATCAGCGCGATGCTGTTGGTTTGTCGCTTGTTGAAAACGGGCTCGAGACGCACACTTCAGCCAAATCGACTTTTATTCATCATCAGTTTCTGATGAATATTCTGGAGCAACATCTTGAGAAAGTGAAAAAAAGTCCGTCTCCCGAAACGCGCCTGGTGCCTGCGTTACACGAGATTGCTGAGCGAATTCACCGTCGCTCTATGATCATCATCATCAGCGATTTGTTCGATGCTGCCCACAATCCCGATGCTTTGCTCGATGCGTTGCAGCACCTGCGGCATAATGGAAATGAAGTGATTATATTTCATACGCTGGATAAAAAATTCGAAGAGGATTTTGCATTCAGCAATGCACCGCATAAGTTTATTGACCTGGAAAACAAAACGGTTATTAAAATACGTCCGGGAGAAATCCGCGATGTATATCAGAAAAAATTCGCCGCTCTCATGCGCGATATCCGCGAAAAATCACCGCAGTATGGTGTTGATTATGTTGAAGCAGACATCAATGCAGGACTCGAAAACGTGTTGTTACCTTTCTTCGCGCGCCGCAGGGTCTGATGCATGTTGTTTCCTGACTTAGCCGCTGGAACACCCATTTGGGCGTTCTAAAAACACAGGAAATAATATTTCAGACGTTGAATACCTGGAATTTTAAATGCCAAAGTCAGGAAGATATTATTTCTTTGCGTCCGCATTCTTATATATACTTGGTGCTCATCCCGTAAAACGGGACAAGTCGAGCTCGTGCTTTTCAGGCCCTTCGGTTCACAGACCCGCCTGCAAGTTTAACTGCAACAGGCAGTCGGGCAGATAAACAATTAAAGCAGATTGTCACAGATGGTTTGAATAAACTGCTACGCAATTTTTTCAAACCGGTGTGTACTCTTTGAATTTGTACTCATCGCAGATGAGGACGGATTCGCATCTGTGAAAATAAGACCTGCTGGTGAATCTGTGTAAATCTGTTTAATCTGCGGACAATGTTTTATTGAAATCGTCACAGATGCTCCATCTTTTTGTCCACAGATTCCGCCGCGGCGGACGCAGATTTACGCAGATAAACAATTAAAGCAGATTGGCACAGATGGTTTAAATAAACTGCTGCGCAATTTTTTCAAACCGTGGTGTACCTAATGAATCATTATTCATCGTAGATGAAGAATGATTCGAACTTGTCCGCCCATAACGTCACGGCAATGACTGATGACGGCTGGCCTGCGGAAATAAGACCTGCTGGTGAATCTGTGTAAAACCCTGCCTGCGTGATGCTTCCGATAGCTATCGGAACAGGCAGGTGTTTAATCTGCGGACATGGCTACCGTGACACCCATTTGTGAGATCTGAAAACCTACAAAAGATTATATTAGACATTTAATAAACAGGGGATTCCGAAGTGTCGAAGTCCGAAGAAAAAATTCGCTGCACTCATGCGTGATATCCGCGAAAAATTGCCACAGTATGGTGTTGATTATGTTGAAGCAGACATCAATGCAGGACTCGAAAACGTGTTGTTACCGTTCTTCGCGCGCCGCAGGGTCTGATGCAATTTGCTTTTTCAATTGCTGAATTCTGACCACCAATAAAATAATGGTCAGCACTAAAATCAAGAATATTCCTGCCGCAACACCCACCAGAAACGAGGTGCTGTTGATGGGCTCTTTAACCGCTTCAACAGCGGGTTTCGATTGTGTCCTCACATCGGATTCAGGTTTACTGAAATAATTTCCCGATGCAATTTCAGTAGCGATTTTCTGATATTTCAATGCATCGCTGAATTGATTCATGGCTGCATAGTTATCGCTCAGCTGCAGCGCGATTTCCTGCAATACCGATGAATGCTGCATGTTCGAAGCAAATTCAAACGCATTGAGTAAATACTGTGTACTTTCTTCATATTGATGTTGCTTCGCAAGCAGCACTCCACGCTGTTTCATGGCATCACAAGCCTCGAGATCATTACCGGTTTCAACACACATGTTCATGGCCTGAAACAGATAATAATCGGCACTATCGATCTGATTCTGATCGAGCAGGAGCTTTGAGTAATGAACATACGCCTGAATCAGCTCGTTGGTAAAAGAGTTCTTTTTACAAACATCAATGGCTTTTGAAATATGCTGACGGGCCTGACCAAATCTGCTGTTCAGACGTTCATTATCGCCGAGACTCATGAGGGCTGAAGCATAACTGCGCGGGTTATCCGACTTTTCGAAGTAGTTCAGTGCCTTCATGAAATACGTATTACCACGCTCAAATTGTTTCATATCGGAATACACAATACCGCTGTTGATCCACGATTCGGCAAGTCCATTTTCGTTTCCTGTCAATTTTTCAAAGACACCGGATTGTTCAAAATATTTCAGTGCTTTCTGATATTCTCCGCGCAGATGATACACACGAGCCAGATTATTGAGGCCCACGGCCATGCCGGCGGTATCTTTCAGCGAACGATCGATGTTGTAACTGATCTGAAAATATTTTTCAGCTTCAGTGGTTCTGCTGCTTTGCAGAAGCACCGAACCCAGATTGGTAGCGGCTGCCGAGATACCTTGCTGATTCTTCATGGATGAATACAACTGATAGCTTTTTTTCAAAGGAGCCTCTGCGCCATCGAAGCGACTGGTGTAATACATGGCAAGACCGACGTTGAGCAGGCTGCGGGCCATTTCAAAAGTATCTTTCTTTTGTTCAGAAGCTTTCAGTGCACGTTGCGAGAAGTCGAGACTTTTTTCCATGTCGGTTTCGCGCAATTCTTCCGCTTTGTTATTGAGCGCATCGGAAGACTGAAATGCAATCTGCGAAAAAGCTGTATTCGACAAAGTCAGCGCGGGAATCAGCAATATGGCAAACAGAAATTTCATATCAGAAATACATTATGATTCCGGATAAATAACTTTTGAAACGCGCGTTACAACTCCGTTCGAAGACACCACTGCTGCGGAAAGCGTACATTTTTTTGCAGTGGAAAAAGCGGCGACTTTTATTTTTCCCTGTTTAAGAACCTGCAGAATACAGCCACCAGAGACCGACCAATACACTTTGTCGGTAGCATTGAGATTTTTTATTTCGTAACCATTGGTTGTATAAGCCGTGAGTTTTATTTCGGAATGTTTGAGCTGATTGAGCATAAAGTTGTCGATTTCATGTTCAATTTTCTCCATTTCCGGCGTATAGCGGTTGAAGTCATCTACCTGCGGTTCGTGCTGGCCACCCGGAATTTTATACAACCGGACCGGAAATTTCATTTTTTTTGCTTTGTTGTAAATGGATTCAGATCCGTAAACCTTATTGGTAAAGAAGGACGTGTACTGTTCATCAATATTTTTAAAAGGATAATCATATCCGATCGGAACGATTTTATCGGCATCGCCATGAACAAGCAGCAACGGTACTTTTTCAAATTCATCGACCATGTCCAGATCGGTCACAGCGCCCCATAAGCTGATGACACCTTTAAGCGTGAACGCATCTTTGTACGAATTTCCTGAACAATCGAGACATCCCAGATTATCCTGCATCAGCAAATCATTTCCGTCAGCACTTGCATATCCTTCGGATTCGGCCATGAATGCGGTTTTCAAAGCAATGAAACCACCGGCACTATTTCCGGCAATAAATATCTGATCGGGATTTATTCCATATTTACTGTGGTTATGAACCAGAAAGCGGATTGCTGCGCGGGAGTCCTGAACAGCTTTGTATATGCAGCGTTCCAGATTTTCGTACATGCCCGGAATAAACAAATAACCCATGCGGTAATTGATGCTGGCAACCACATATCCCATCGATGTATAACGTTCAGCATATTTGTATTGCAGATCATCACTTTTGTCGCCGACGATAAAGGCACCGCCATGAATGAGCAACAGCAGCGGCCGCGATTTTACCGTGTCGCCTTTGGGCGTGTAAATATCCATGGTCAGCGAAAGTTCCGTTGTAAACAAATTGTCGCCCAGAGAATTCAAAACATCGAGAATGATTTCGGCATACGCGCCCGAATTCATATCGGCTACCTGCTTCGAAGCATAGAATCCATCGGCTTTTCCGTAGGTTACTTCGGTTTTTGTAAATGAGCTGAAAACCTTTTTACGGTAACGGTCTGGCAGATTGGGAATGGAATATTCGGGCATTCGCTGAAAAGTAACTTCACCAAGCTTTTTCTCTTTGTGTGTAAACACCAGCTTATCTTCAGCAATAGTCCATTTTCCTTTGTAGTTTTTTGATTCTCCGTTGTATGAAATATCAAGCGACTGCTCCGATGCTTTTACTTTGCCGGGCGTCACCACAGCCTTGTCTTCATCAGGAAAAGCAATGCCTTCGGCCGATGTTTCACTCAGTACATTGAACTGAAGCAATACTTTTTCTCCACCGATTTTTGCGGAATACCATTTATCGCGGGCAATGTCGGTAAAAACAGCTTCTTTGGTGTTGCAGGCATTCTGCATCAGCATTACAATCAGAAGACTTACAGTGAATAATATTTTGTTGAAAGAAAGAGACATTACTTTTTTTTACAAACATAATCATTTTTTTGGTAAATTCAGCAGTCAGCCATCAGCTTTCAGCATTCAGTCAGGCGACAGGCATCAGGCGACAGGCGACAGGCATCAGGCATCAGGCGTTGTGCGTTGGAGCTCTCAGATGTTGGGTGTAGTCTGAAAAAGTAATTTTTGCGGGTTGAGTCTGGAGACTCAATCCGACAACTCCGTTTAAAAAGACTACACCCAACAGCGCACCCAAGCTCACAACGCCAGGTACCGACTATTCCAGGACGCTTCGCGACTCTGGAATGTCGGAAGCTCGCGAAGCTACCGCATGCCCTATGCCCAATACAGAGCGAGAATCAGTGCGAGAGCGAAGCTACCGCCTGCTGCATGCGTTGTGCGTTGAGCCTCACGCGTTGATAAATTCGTTGCTTAAAGCTTAAAAATTTAATGCTTAAAGATTTGTGATTTTACGAATTTTTTAAGCCTTAAGCCTTAAGCATTAAGCTGAAGGCGTTGTGCGTTGAGCCCTGCGCCTTATGCGTTATGTTGATAAATTTGTTGCTTAAAGCTTAAAAATTTAATGCTTAAAGATTTGTGATTTTACGAATTTTTTAAGCCTTAAGCATTAAGCTGCATGCGTTGTGCGTTGCGCCCTATGCCTCATGCCCTATGCCTCATGCCCTATGCGTTGGGCAACTTCCTCCATCAGCCACATGGGCGTTGAGGTGGCGCCGCAAATACCAACCGATTCAACACCTTCGAACCATTCTGACTTAACGGCATTGGCGCTGCTGACAAAATAACTGTTCGGGTTTACGTCGCGGCAAATGCTGTACAGAAACTGTCCGTTGGAGCTTTTAATGCCGCTTACAAAAATAATCACATCGTGGCTGGCTGCAAACTGCTGCAACTGCGGAACCCGCTTCGATACAAGCTTACAGATTGAATTATTGATGATCAGATTTTTTTCGGGATCAAGTCCGTGTTGAATCATGCCTTGTTTGATATTTTCGGACAACTGAAAAAAACCAGATTCATCCTTGGTAGTTTGCGAAAAGAGTATCACATGTTTTGTAAAATCAATCTCAGACACATGTTCAGGGCTGCTGATGATGATGGCTTCGTCGTTGATCTGACCGTTTAATCCGGTGACTTCGGCGTGGCCGGGTTTGCCGTAAATGACAACCTGACCGCCGGAACGCGAGGTTTTGTCGTGTCCTGTACGGATTTTTTTCTGAAGTTGCAATACCACAGGACAGGTGTAATCGAGTAGGGTAAGATTGTTTTGTTTTGCAATGTCGTAGGTCGAAGGCGGCTCTCCATGCGCCCGGATCAACACCCGTTCGTTATGAAGTTCTTTCATTTGTTCATGCGAAATGACGACCAGTCCCATGTTTTTCAGTCGCTCCATTTCGGCACTGTTGTGCACGAGATCGCCCAGACAATACAGCTTTGAATTGTGCTGCAATTCTTCTTCCGCCGCACGGATGGCCGATGTCACGCCTGCGCAGAAACCCGATTTCCGGTCAATGGTTATCTTCATAGCGTAGCGAAATTACGAAATTTCTTTGTTGTATTGAACCGGATAATTTCTGTATTAAAGATCTGTGGTAATTTTCTAATATAGAACACGGATTATTCGTTTCTTAAATTGTTTTAAAGCGGTACTCATGAGCTCGTGCTTCGCACTCGGTTTGCACGGATCTGACGGATTGACACGGACAGGCCCTGTCTGCAATTTAACTGCAACAGGCAGTCAGGCAGGCTGCAGCCTGCAGGTAAAAAAATTCCGTGATATTTACGTGATGCAAAAGCCGCAATTCATCATCCACCGTGTCACCCTGATTGCGATAGCTATCGCAATGTTTCAGGGTCTGCGGTGGATGATGAGCCACGCATGGTCGATCCTGAAACGAGTTCAGGATGACACCATGCGTGGTAGATGTAATAGAGCTGTTTTATAATTCAAACAGATGCTGTGAATCAACACAACGGAGTTGTGTTACCATAAACGGCTTTTGCTACCACCGCAATCCGTGTACATCCGTATAATCCGTGTCCGCCGCGGCGGAATCCGTGTTCAAAATCAAAATCTGTAAACCATTATGAAATTCAACCATTTAGCGCATCTTTAACCCCGTGTCGGAAACTATTTGTACCTTAGTTGAGTATAAAGACTTTTAAAACGCGCGATTATATTAAAGCATTGTTGACCTGTAAGAAAATATTGTTGCTGTTGCTGATTTCATGTGCATGCATGTTTTCTGCAATGCCTGTATTGGCGCAGGATAACAACGATGATTTGCAGGTGCGCACCGAGGCCGACCGCCTGTTTGCCGAAAAAAACTATACCGCCGCATTTCCGCTCTATTCGCAGCTGCTGAGCATTCACCGCAAGGATCCGTATTATTCCTACCGCTTTGGCGTATGCCAGTTGTATTCGGACCGGCGCGACCCTGAAAGCCCCATTCAGTACATGCAACCGTTTATGAAGGAGCTCACCGGCGACGACGCCATCATGGTGTATTACCATCTGGGCGTGGCTTTCCATCAGGCTTACCGCTTTGGCGAAGCTTTGAAATCGTTCGAGACTTTTCTGAGCCGCGTTCCGCTGAAGCATCCGTACGCCAAAGATGCATTGATTCAGAAACAGATGTGTCTGAACGGCATTTCGTTGCTGCAGGATTTATCGGATCTGATTGTGTTGCAGAAGCATGATGTGACGACCGGTAATTTTTTCCGTTCATACGATATTTCGAAATTCGGTGGCAGCCTTGGTCCTAAGCCGGAATTTCTGAAAACAAAACCCGATCTGAAATCGAATGAGCCTGAACTCATTTTCTTCAGCGACACACATCAGGTGGTGTATTACAGCAGCTATGGCCGCAAAAATGTGACCGGACGCGACATTTACCGCGTCAACAAAATGCCGGGTGGCAAATGGTCGGAGCCTGAAAAGCTCAGTAATACCATCAACACACCATACGACGAAAGTTATCCGTATTTGTTGCCGGATGGAAAAACATTGTACTTCAGCTCCAAAGGCCATAATTCGATGGGTGGCTACGATATTTTCAGAACCGTGTATGATTCAACAAAAGGCGACTGGAGCCCGCCGGTGAATGTCGATTTCGCCATCAATACACCGTTTGATGACTTTCTGTTCATTACCGATCCCGCTCAGAAATACGCCTGGTTCTCGTCGTTGCGCAACAGCGACAATGAACATATCAAGGTTTTTCTGGTACGCATCGATAAAAAAGTTCCGGTACACGAAGCCTATAACCCGGATGTGGTGGGCTCGATGAATGCGGACTTCAGCAGCGAAGCCTATATTAATTCCGTGGCGCAGCTGCGCGAAAAAGCCAGTCTCGATGTCAATTCGCAGGAAAGCATGGTGCTTGATACCGTGCGTGCGACCGCTTCGAACGACAATGCGCGGTACAACATTCCGCCGAATCCAACCGGCGAACAAGTGGTGGACATCGCATTCCAGCATGTGAATGCAGCTGAAAAAGAACTCAACAATTTCAGAAATCTGCGCGACGGCTCGTTGAAAGTCTCGGAAATGAAAAAGGACATGTGTGCCGATTTGCTGAAGCAGAGCCAGGCAGCGTATGATAAAGCCATTGCTGAAACGGATTCAAAAAAACGCAAGGAGCTGATGGCGCAGTCCAATGAACTGTCGAAACAATCCATGCAGAAATGCGACGAATCGTCGCTGGCCAAACAAATGTACGATCAGTACGACGATGCCGCCGAAAAGCAGGCACGCACACTTGACAATCTGGAAGACAAAGCCGGCTATGTGCAGAAACTCGCTATGTCGCGCCAGGTCGACACTTCGGTGGTGTTGCTCAAACAGCTGATCGACGCGGTGGATACCTTCCGCGTTTATCTGCATGGCGTCGATCAGATTATCCGCGCCGACAATCAATACATTGGTTCACTTGAAAATGACATTGCGGATGATTTATCGCAGTCGAAAAAACTTGACAGCGAAGCGGCACAGCTCGATAAAGAAGCGGATGTCTTTGTGAACGAAGCTGCATTGGCAACCGATCCTGAGCAAAAACAGGAGTATCTCGACGAAGCCAACATGCTGAAAGAAGAAGCGGTGAAGAAACGGAACGAAGCCACACAGCTGAAATCGGATGCCAGGACAAAACAGGATCAGTTGGTCGAACTCAAGGCTTCATCGGAGAATCGGACCGATATCATGGCTGAAGTTCAGGAAGTAATTTCGAAGGACACCAATTTACTGGCTGATCAGTCCGCCGCGGCGGATCAGCAAAACAATCAGCAAAATCAACAACAAAATACCCATATCAATCCATCCGATACTACTGCAAACAACGCACAGAATCAGGCGAACAACAATGTTGCAGATAACAACAATCAGCAGAATCAGAATAACAATCAACAACAAATTGCTGACAACAATCAACAGCAAAACCAGAACAACAATCAACAGAATCAAAATAATACTCAGCAGCAGAATCAGAATAACAATCAGCAAAACGCTGACAACAACAATCAGAACAATGCTGACAACAACAATATACCGCCTGATACTGCTACGCAGGTGCAGCCGCAAAACCGCAGCGACCTCATTGCAACGCAGGTGCGATCGGACATTGCGCATGCATCGGATTCGGTGAAGTCGATGCTTAATCATCAGCAACAGCAGATGGATGCTGTGAATCTGGCGTATGCCAACAAGAAAAGCGATGCCGATTTCAAGCTGAGTGAATGGAATAAACTGAACAGCAAAACGTCGCTCACGCAAAGCGAACAAATCAAAAAAGCGGAGATTGAAACCGATCTCAACAACCTGAATCTGCAGATGGATGTGCTGAGCACTTACTATGATGAACTCAGCCAGCAGCGCGATGTTCTGCAAAAAGCCGGTCAGGATTTAACGGCGTTGAATAACAGCATCAAAACGAATGTTCCAAGCGATACCACGCAATGGAAGACGATCTCGCAGGACAGTAAAAACATTCTGAGCTCAACGGTTGCAGAACCTGTAAACAATGATCAGGCGCTGAATATGCGTACATCGGATTTGCAGACAGGTATCAAAAAAGCAGAACAGGAGCGCGATGCATTGCGCAAGGAACTCACTCCGCTTGAAAAGAAAATAAGCGAGGCTGAAACGAAACTCGAAAACACATCGAATCCGAAGAAGCAGCAACAACTTGAAGAAGACATTGCTGAGCTGAAAGAAAAAACAGCTGACATTCAAACCCGCATCGATGCTGCGAATACAGCCATTCTGCAAAAGGGCGATTCGGTTGGGCTGCTCGAAAAACAGCACCAGCTGCTGGCCGAAGTCAGGTCGTCGTATGACATGATTCCTGAAAGCGAGCTGCTCACAATGTCGGAGAGCTGGCAATCGGCACCGGTGAAACCCGACATTCATTCTGAATTCAAATTACCTGACTTTGCTGCAGCCGCGCAACAGAGCGATGTTGCGGATAACAATCAGCAGAATAACAACAACAATCAGCAGGTCAATAACAATATCACAGCTGATAACAACAATAATCAAAACAACAATCAGCAGAATCAGGATAACAACAACCAGAATATTTCCAACAATCAGAACGCTGACAACAATCAGAATCAGCCAGCGGCGCAGGTTACAGCCAGTGACGAAGAACAGGATCTGATTCAGTCATCGATGTATGAATCGGATCCTGTTCTTCGTCACTGGC
>Ga0209639_1001323_pt1 | contig 25471 bp, 16 predicted proteins | sample EPASupsiteHSE605_FD_187268 | JGI IMG/M metagenome (GOLD analysis project Ga0209639, IMG submission 187268) | Bioremediated contaminated groundwater from EPA Superfund site, New Mexico - Sample HSE6-05 (SPAdes) (version 2) | ecosystem: Environmental > Aquatic > Deep subsurface > Groundwater >...
ATTGTGATTCTCTTTGTCAACTTCTTAATGATGATTCATCTGAGAGAGTTCTCTCTCTCCTAATACAAAACCAAAGTGATAGTAACATAGATTTCTCCAAATATGAAAGATCAATTACTCAAAAGATAGATACATATTTGAAGAATCCAAGCTTCTGTTTGGTTTCTCTTCCATCATTATGTCGCATTTTTGCTCATTCTAATCAGACTTTCTCTTTATCTTCTTTAGAACAATTCTTGATTGGATGTATGAAACATCATGGAACTGGTGCTCAGTGTATTCTAAACAAGATCAAATATCAAAAGCCTTCAGATCTCTCTGAACTCAACAGATTTCTCCAAATCATGTCTATTGAAGACACAAATGATATCTACGATAACACTAATCATGTTCTATCATCATTCCAAAGAGAATTTGAATCCATAAGAGCAGAAAACAAGCAATTATCTGCAAGCATTCAGCAAATTGTTTCTGAAATGAATAATAGGTTAAAAGAACAAGAAAATATCAATAAAAGATTGGAATCAGAGATAAATTCTGCAAAAGCGACAATAGGAGAGCAGAATAATAAGATTCGAGAAAAAGATTCGATGTTAGACGAGAAAAACAGGGTAATTCAAGCTAATGAAGCAACTATTAACGAGAAAAATATGCAAATTCAAGCTAAAGATGATCAATTAGCCCAAATTAAGAAAGCCAACGAAAGACCAGAGTTTCCATTTAAATCAGATCTGTTTTCAGGTATCTTTGATGGTTTATCTAAGAAACTTGGTAGGAATTTGGCTGATTCTAGTGATGTTGATGTAACAGCATCTAGCATAGTGAATAATGATCAGGCTAATTATGGTCCTAAAAATGTTTTGAAGAATGATGGTACTATCTGGCACAGCCAAAATCTCCGAAATTCATGGATTCAATTTGATTTCAAAGAAAGAAAGGTATCTATTACATCCTACTCTATGAATGATGATTATAGAGTCAAGTCATGGAAAGTTGAGGGATCAACAGATGGATCAACATTCGAAATCATTGATAACAAAGTAGATACTACTGATTTCCAGAACAGTAATAATGGTTTTAATGATCCTGGTGCTCAAAAGAACTTTCCAGTTCAACCTAATAACAAGTATTACAGGTACATAAGAATCACATCTACTAGTAAGAATTGGTACAACAATGATTATTTCATTTTATTCCGTGTTGAATTCTTTGGATTTGTTCAATCTGAGTAAAATCCTTTTTTACTATCTAGATTTGTCAATCTTCTTGATTTAGAGACACTTATTTGTGGTTTTCTATTATATTACAAGGGATATGAACTTGTTAAATGTGGATTTTCTTCTCTATTTCTACTATTAATAGAGATCAGACTATCATTGAATTATTATTGATCAAAGTCAGGAAAAAATGGTTTTTTGGAGCTGATTATCGACCAAGAAGATGAAAACAACAAAACTATTTAAACATCAATAAAAACATCAAAAAGATTTTTGTTTTGACTAATGAAAAAATATTTTATTTTTTCTGGGTTTTTGAATTTGAAATCCAAAATTTATTTCACTCTTGGGATCTCAAAATGACCCCATTTATCAAATTATCCAAAACTAGGGGTGGGTGGGGTTTTGGGGTCTAAGGAAGATAAGAAATCATTGAAGAGAATTGAATTTCCTGAAACATTAGTAAGCATATTTCGAACAATTTTCTATTGTTAATTTTGGGGCAAATTATGAATAAAAAAATCGTTTTGGTGTAATGTTATCAAAATTTCATAATTGTTGGAGGTAAAAGTCTCTCAATTTGAAATGGGTAAAGTTATCGTTTTTTGGGGGGACTAATTCTGAAGAATACGATAATTGATGATAGATCCAAAAAGAAAGTATTTCTTCATGATTATTGGATTTCACGAATAAAAAAAATAACAAAAAATTATTGTATTTTAATGGTGAGTGGGGAGAGCATTCCAAAATAGCTTCTAAAAATAATTTTTTTATATCAGAAATTTGACCCCAGTTTTTTAAATAATGTCCCCAAAATTGATTTTTTATACCCCAATTGACATCCCTATTTAATACCAAGAATTTCTTAATATTGGAAGTTTTTTACAATGAATCAGTGTTATAAGCATAATCGAACTTTAAATGTGGAACATATTCTCTCATCAAACAAATTGTTCAAATTTGACACAGTATCAGATAATGTATCTCATTTGATGAGAAACAAGTCCTATTTTTTATCTCTGATACATCAAGTTTGTTAAAAGAGGCTCAATGAGGATGGATTTCATCCAAACCCAATAAGAGTAACTACTTGATCATACAATGATTACAATATTCAGTGCCAAATAAGGTAATGAATGATTTGTTTTTCCACAAATCAGATTTGAAAATGATGCTGTGGTTTTTTTAGCAGCAAGATGAAACCAACATATAGAAGATCTAAAAAATGTGGTAAACTCTCATATTTGCTTGATGGTTCAATTGATTAAATGGATGCTTTCACTGAATATCTAATTGAGGAGTTCATTGGATTTGATAAGGTTTGATAAATTGAATCAAATACTTGTTTTGATGAAGAAAAAGGTTTTTAAAATAATCATTTGTATGAATCAAGAGGTGCATTTTTGAGGGTAATGAAAATAAGTATGTTTGTGAAAAACAGTCATAGTTTCTGTCCTTTATGTTGATTTAAAGTTGAAGTTTCATTAAAAGATATAATTTGTTTAGTTTTTCAATTTATTGATATGAGTTTACCAATTTCTGGGAGTTGACCAGTTTTGGGAACATGTTTATTCTCTTTTTTAGCAGATTTTTTTAATGTGTTTCATTTCTTTCACATTGTATTATATTATCTATTTACCAACATACTTAATGAGTTATGGCTAACACTTTCCATGATTCATCCTTTTATCAATACCTATCCTATATAGTATTATTTTGGAAATCTTTACGATGTTGATGAACATCTGTCATCAACAGATGGATTCCTTTTCAAATAAACAATCACATTCGATCAGAAAGTATTGATAAAAATTTGGCAACAAGTTCTTAAAAATGATTTCTTTTACACATAAATATTATCAATGAGATTGCCATTCTTTCATCAACCAAGTCTCTATCTTCAATTTTTATTAACTTTAAACAGAGATATCTTTGGATAATCCAAGAGAATTAATATTTTTATTGATTATCATGAATAGACTTGGGCACTTGAGATAAATCTTTAAGCCTCACTCCTTTCAGTTTCTGAAACAGGTAATAATGCTCTGGAAAGCTAACTGTTTGAAAAATCTATATTCCCTTATTGTTTCGAAAATAATCATGATGATGAAAGAAATGAATAATTCTTCATATTCGCTGAGATAAGCCCACAATTGGTTGAAAATTATAAAAAAACTAGTAATAATTCTATTGTGTTATTGTTTGAAAATATTTATAAAGGTAGAATTTTATTGATACTCATCAACAAACTCTTTGAAATGGTCATTGTAGTTATGTTGACTATCTAATTTGTAATAAACCTAAAATATAATATTAAGTTCATGATTGAACTGAGTTCAATGAACTCTGTACATAAAGGTCATCTTTGTATGAAAAAGATTGTTGCGCCAAGATTCAATATAGAATGTTTCTCATTTCATTTTAGTATCTTGATGCCATCATTAATTCATGGAATGAACCACCAAAAAAAATACAAAATGATATATAGACTCAAGGTTTGATCATTTTAAATTTGTATTGGAACAAATTGTCACCGAAACATATGTAACATTATTTTTGCTTGTTTCATGAAGAAGAAATCATGATCTGTTCCAATTAAACATTGATTTATTCTGTCATCAAGAACCCATTCTTCAAAGAGGAGTTTTCACTATCTAGAACATCTTCTTCTTCAGTTTCAATTTGGCTCCTTTTTGTCACTTTCTACTAGGGAAGTGAATTAATTCATTCATCGGAGTATCAAAGAATTATTCCTGAATCCCTGTCTTTTTTTGTGTCTTCAAAAAATGGAAAAAGCATAAGTTTGGAAGATTGTTGTTCAACTTTGATTCGTTAATACAATAATCCCTTTTAAAAGAATCATCAGATAATGACAATACAAGGGTTATGTTGTTGTTTTTTGTCAAAACTACCAACAAAATACATTCAATTAAACAATGATCTCTTAGATATTGTCTGAATTGATTAACCAATCATTGAGAATTCTTATGGAGTTCTCAACCATTGGATTGCTTATAATAGAAAAAACAACTAATCAATGCTCTTTTTGGAATTGAAACATAATTGGTTACTTAATAAACACATCTCTATCATATTAAGTAGCCATATCAGTGTTTGGAAAACTCACAAATACTTAGGAGATAATAAAGTCCTTTAATGATTCAATTGTGATAGAAATGGGATCTCAAATTGATCCCATATCATTAGAACCCAAATAATTACCAATTTTTTTCCTTTGATGAAGATAATTAATCAAATTTACAAATTCATTCTTAGAATCCACAAATATTCCCCACCTGTGGAACTATTGCATGTGATATTGTATAAATGGACAAATCTAAGAAACAACTCAACTTAATTCTCAAGCATAAACAGAAGAGTTCAAAGCAACTCGATATAGTGTTCCAATTGAAAACATGTTCAGCCACAATACTATTTGCAATCTTTATCTTATTGCAGATTCAAGATGATAAGAAAATTAAAAAAAAACTTTTAGGATAATACTTTCGAAAATAGCCTTAATAATCATCGATGATTCAACTGGAAAAAATAATAATGAAAAATCATTGATGATACTACTAGATCATCAATGAGATCCACTAAAGATACAAACTTTGTTTGAGTTAAAGTTGGCATTTTTTTGTTGATGCCAGAAGTTGTGTTTCAGTGTCAGGATAAGACAAAACTTGTTGAAAAGAGATTTTTGTTGTGTTTAAACAAATATCTAGATGAATATACGACAAAAGATCGGATTGTTTTGAGTGATTCGTGTGATTTTGATGTTTTTTGTCATTTCATTGATTTTATTGTGTCAGGATGTATTCCTAGTGATAGAAATGATCAGATTGGAGTAATTAATCTGTTGAGAGAATGGGAATCACATTTTGGAATTGTTGATGGTTTTCGTTTTCGTCTTTGTTGTCAAGAGAAAGATGGAATTGTTGTTTATAATGGAGACAAGTATGAAGTGAATCTTGGATGTTTGTTGTTTCATAGTTTAGTTTTTCGAGAATTCTACAAGAATAGTTGTGGAATGGTTTTTCACTTTGATTCATCATATTCAAGAGAATCATTTGAAGTGTTTCTAGATCTGATTCATAATCGAATCAGTTATCCAAGTGTTGAAAAAGCAGGTGATGTTTATGATATTTGCAATTGTCTTCATTGTGATTCTCTTTGTCAACTTCTTAATGATGATTCATCTGAGAGAGTTCTCTCTCTCCTAATACAAAACCAAGACCATAATGATACTATAGATTTCTCCAAATATGAAATATCAATTACTCAAAAGATAGAAACATATTTGAAGAATCCAAGCTTCTGTTTGGTTTCTCTTCCATCATTGTGTCGCATCTTTGCTCATTCTAATCAGACTTTCTCTTTATCTTCTTTAGAACAATTCTTGATTGGATGTATGAAACATCATGGAAATGGTGCTAAAATCCTTCTTAATAACATCAAATATCAAAAACCTTCAGATCTCTCTGAACTCAACAGATTTCTTCAAATCATGTCTATTGAAGACACAAATGATATTTATGATAACACTAATCAAGTTCTATCATCGTTCCAAAGAGAATTCTCATCAATGAGAGACGAAATCCAGAGAATTTCTCAAAGATATGAACAAACAGTTAATGAGATAAATTCTAGGTTAAAAGAACAAGAAAATATCAATAAAAGGTTGGAATCAGAGATCAATTCTGCAAAAGCGACAAATGGAGAGCTGAATAATAAGATTCGAGAAAATGAATCGAAATTAGCGGAGAACGCAAGGTTAATACAAGCTAATGAAGCAACTATTAACGAGAAAAATTTGCAAATTCAAGCCAAAGATGATCAATTAGCCCAAATTAAGAAAGCTAACGAAAGACCAGAGTTTCCATTTAAGTCAGATCTGTTTTCAGGTATCTTTGATGGTTTATCTAAGAAACTTGGTAGGAATTTGGCTGATTCTAGTGATGTTGATGTAACAGCATCTAGCATCCATGGTTCATGTGGTCCTAAAAATGTTTTGAAGAATGATAGTAGTCGCTGGATCAGCAGTAATCTCCCCAATTCATGGATTCAGTTTGATTTCAAACAAAGAAAGGTATCTATTACATCCTACTCTATGAATGATAATTATAGAGTCAAGTCATGGAAAGTTGAGGGATCAACAGATGGATCAACATTCGAAATCGTTGATAACAAAGTAGATACAACTGATTTCCAGAACAGTGGTAAGTTTAATGATCCTAGTGCTCAAAAGAACTTTCCAGTTCAACCTAATAACAAGTATTACAGGTACATAAGAATCACATCTACTAGTAAGAATTGGTCCAACCTTGATTATTTCTCCTTATACCGTGTTGAATTCTTTGGATTTGTTCAATCTGAGTAAAATCCTTTTTTACTATCTAGATTTGTCAATCTTCTTGATTTAGAGATACTTATTTGTAGTTTTCAATTATTACAAGGGATCAGAACTAGTTAAATGTGGATTTTCTTCTCTATTTCTACTATTAATAGAGATCAGACTATCATTGAATTATTATTGATCAAAGGCAGGAAAAATGGTTTTTTTGAGCTGATTATCGATCAGGGAGATGAAAACAACAAAACTATTTAAACATCAATAAAAACATCAAAAAGATTGTTTTGTTTTATAGTACTGTGGCGATGGGAAAGAATGTTGCAGTGGGGACCAGATGGAAGAATTATCATCAATTCATACATAAAAATATGAATTGAATTTCATTGATCAATATTGATGGAGAAATCAGAAAACATTTAATTTAGACGAATCCTTATTAGAGGATTCATATATTATTAATCATTGATGATGGTTTTCTTTAATCTCAATCATGATGTGATTAATGATTTCAAATCAACGAATGTTCTTTAGTAATCAAAAGATTATACCAGAATTCCACCTTATTTGAAGTCATTAAACACACTGATATTGATTTTACAGAAAGTGCCAAATGTTTGGTAAAGACTTATTGTTTGGCACACGAAGAAGCCGAGGAAACAAAGGGGAGAGCGAACAAAAAGCCCCTACACCTGATATTACTGAAGAAAAAAATAAGAATGAAATTTCCGAAGCTCATATTCCTCGATTGCGCCGGAAGACTGTGAATTCTTTACCAAAAGGACCCAATACAGTTCAAAACGAACCAGAAAGGTCAACACCTAAGAGTAGCGTTGCAAAAAAGATAGTTTTTTCTGATGAAACCGAAAGTGATGATATCCCAATTCCCCCAGTGCAGCAACCAGTGCCAGCCTCTTTAGATTTGCCATTCTCAAAAAACACGCTGGTACCGCTCGGATCCCTCCTCCAGGCCAAGTTTGAAATTGGCGATGTCTCCACGTTTCCCAAATTGCTCGAGTCTTCGCTTGAAGCCCACTCTTTTGAATCTGCAAGAATGATCGATCAGTCAGCTAAAATAATTCAGGAAATCCAATCAGTCACATCCGAATCCGTGATTAAAACAGACTTATTGTCTGAGGCTGTCGAAAATTTGTCTGTAAATGCTGACCAGGCACTAGAAAGAATGAAGAATTCTCACAAAGAAATTAGATCAATACTAGCCACACCTAAATCCATCGCCATATACATTGTCCTCTTCCTCCTCTCCATCATAAGGCTGATCACATCCTTCTTTAACCTTGTCTTCGGACGGAAAGGCTGAAACCGGTTTGTAAATCTATGAAATCCGATCAATTGAGAACATTGTTGATACTGTAAGATGTGGACACTCTATGTTAAATCGGGTACCAATATTCCTGGTAGCAATTCCAGTATTCCTAGTCCATATATTCGTGTTATGTGGAAAGGGATCCATAATTTGTATATTGGGAAAACGCCAATTATGAAAAAAACTCGCAATCCAGTTTTTGACCAGAATAACCAAAATCCTATAAGCTTACCAGTAATATGGGGGAATGTTTTAAATTTTCAGATATTTCAAAGTAACAGGTTTCTTCCAGATGAAATGCTTGGAGATGTTGTAGTTCCTATTGCTGATATTAAGCCAATGATTGACTATTGCCTTGAAGTGAACTGCAAATTCATTCCTGATGATCGCTGTTTTATTACAGTATTTCTCAAGCCACCTGCCGGACCCTATGAACTTCGGCCGCTTGCTGGGAATGATAAGATCATTCATTATCATTTATCTTTTAACCCACCTATTGATTCAATTGAGGTTGCTAAGAGTGTTGAGTTAACATTGATTCACGGATCGACTGAAGAAGGAGAGATTCATGTAGTTAACACAAATAGCAAATTATCAGGCTTTGCATCATACGGAGATGAACTTGTTTTCACTAGCAATGGATGGACTCCTGTTTTCGAAACCAAACTGTCTTATTTTTCGATGATGTATTCATTGGGGTTCGGTTCAAATGGTGACTGCTCTGTAGTTCCTTGCATTAAAAGTACAGGTCAATATAAAGGAATAGTCTCTATTATTGTAACAGGATCTCCTCAGTTCCCTGATGAAGATACCAAGAATAACTGGACAAAAGTTTCTCATATTCCACCGAATTACATTGGGTGCATACATAATATGTCCTATAATTTATCAGAACCAGGGTATTATGTTGGAGGGTTTATGCTGAATTGCATTAATGGATTTTTATCTGCATCAATGATTAAGTATTATCGACTCGATTTTCCATTTACTCTAAGAGAAGTAGGTCGTGATTTTTTGTTCATGAAAACTCTTCCATGGACTAGAGTTAAAGGTACCATACAAGAACCAATTACTGTTGAGAAAGCAATCCAAATACATCAGATTGGATGGCCCACTGTTTTTATGTGTGAAGCAACATCAGTATTCCCAACATATCCCCATGATTTAAACTTAACTCCATTTAATGGAAATTTTGCGCCAGTCAAGAAAGGGTTTTTGAAGTCTAATTTTGATGGAATAGAAAGGCATCATAGAATTACAGGAAGGTTTAATCAGCTTAATGTTCACGAAACCGGAGAATACTCAATTTTGAAAGTTACTGAACTTGATGATAGTGTCCGATTTATTGTTGTTTCTCTGGCTTCTGACAAAGATTTGTCTTTCCTTGGAGGCTCATATTTCCGAATGATTGATCTTCCAACCAAAGTAGAACTCTTCTTTCTTGATATCAAGTTGCCAGCTAAAAAGACAGTTGTTGGAGTCTTTTATAGGCTCCATGATGGCAGGTGGGATTTTAAACCCACTCCTGGATTTGTTTGTATTGTTGATGATTCCAATATTGATGTATCTGAGCTAATGGATTACAAACCTCAAGTATCAGAATAAACACACAAAACACTGATTCATTTATTGTAAGGCGGATGTTTTGGGAATAATATCTCGTCTTCATCATATCCATTATCAATTTTAAGGGTATTGAGCTTCATTTTTGTTCTTAAATACTTGTTACAAAGCCTTTCATCGTAAATCTCATCATCAGATTCATCCGAATCTTCTAAAAGTTTTTCGAGGTTATTATCATTGCTCCATAATTGAACGCTTGGAGCACAAGGAAGATGGCGGATACTATCAAATACTTTTTCTTGAATATTAGCAAGGTATTCCTTAGAATTGTAATTGTCCATGTTAGATGAAAGAAGGTGAAGTTTGTAGTCTGGCCCATAATACCCAAGGTAATCATTATATGGGAGTTCATCCGAAATCTCCTCGTCTAACAAAACAGCGGTTTCATATGTCCAACACCTAGCAACATTCCTCACTGTATACCCACCACCACCAGTCACAAGTAATGGAATCCCGAAACTTTTAACATATTCAACACATTTAGCGTGCCCTCTAATTGTTAAGTTAAAGACACCTAATCTGTCCCCAGTAAGTGAATCGGCTCCGCATTGTAGCAAAATTGCTTGAGGGCGATACCATTCAATAAGGCGTCGCATAACAGGTTGGAAAATACTCTCAAAAGACAAATCATCCATACCATCGTTCAAAGGAACATTGACAGCATAATGCTTACCCTTTCCTAAACCAATATCATCAACATGCCCCGTGCTTGGGAAGAAATCACCATATTTATGAAATGACACTGTTAAAACTCGATCAGTTGTATAAAATGCTTCTTCAACACCATCTCCATGATGAATATCTATATCAATGTACATTACTCTGTCATACCTCTCCAAAAGCTTCAAAATGCCTAAAACACAGTCAGCTATATAACAAAAGCCACTTGCTTCTGCTTTCTTTGCATGGTGAAGACCACCAGCCCAATTGATGGCGATGTCGGCAGTTTTGTCATTGAGCTCTTGGGCAGCTGATATCGATCCACCAGCAGAAATCTGACAAAATTCAAAAAGACCATCAAAAACGGGGGAATCGTCATTAATATTAAACTTCTCGTTTAATGTCTGTTGTGATTGAGAATTATCGGAAGTGGCAAGCTGAAGAAACTGTATATATTCATCTGTATGGAATCTAGTCATGTCTGACGGAGTTGCCCGTTTTGGGCGTAAAACTCGCATTTTGCTCAATAAATCGTAAGACATGATTAAATTATGCGCCATGCGAACTCGATGAGGTTTCATAGGATGATTGGGAGCATAATAATAGTTCCCAACATCTTCGTCATATAAATAAACAACACGAGACTTTTTAGACATGAAGAATTTTGATAGGTCTGTTTGGTTTAGTATAAATTACAGGTTACCCAGGTTAATCAGTCTGAGAGCTATTTGGCTGTATAGGGACCTAACATTCTGTACCATCTCATTGCATTCTATGATAAATGCTATTGGGCTTAGTAAGCACAGTGATCTTTTATACTTAACCTGGGCAAATTGATTTGTACCTTCTTTCTCTGCCTCAGCTGCTTCAATGGCATTTTGAATCCCCTGTTCAAATAAAAACTCGATTGCCGATACATTATAAGGCTCGAGTTCTGCAGTGGCAAGATCTTCACCTTCTGATTGAAAATCTTTAATCATCTCAATGGCACTCATTCGCAGTTCACTATTACTACCTCCATTATCAATGTACTCTCTCAGAAAATCTACAAGAAACTCACATATTAATGTAATAACATCGAAAAGAAGTGTATCGCTGGCATTTTGGCATTGACTAAACAATGTTTCAATAATTTTTGATGACTCAATCGCCTCTGTAAGCAAATCATCATTGCTTCTTTTTCCTTCGAAAAAGCTGAATGAGAATCTCTGTCCAGTTCTGAGAGGAATCGTGTGTATTGATGGTGCTGGAAGCGATTCCTTCTTTCGTAGAAATGGATGCTCAACAAGTTGCTTTAAAGTCATTCTTTTTGATGGATCAACTGTAAGCAATTTAGGAACCAGATCCCTTAATAAAGGAGATACATCAACATCTGGAGGGAGTGAGACCGGGGTTGATCCTAGTTTTTTTATTTCATTAATCAAGTCTCCCTGCGTTTTTGCAGCAGAAAATGGAGTTTTTTGAACCAATATTTCATAAATAATAACACCAAGACTCCACATATCAACTGCAGATGTGTAGGGGCCGTGAAGGAGCACTTCAGGCGCCATGTATATTGGAGATCCACACATTGTATTCGCCATATCATTTTCTTGAATAATACGTGCCAGACCGAAATCTGCAATTTTTAAAGTAATTTTTTCGCCATTTATCTTTGTGAGAATGTTATGTGGCTTGAGATCTCGATGAACTATCCCTTTATCATTCAAACATTGAAGGCCATTGGTAATTTGGACCAGGAAATCTTTTAATATGTGCTCTTCTATTCCTTTTTGCATAGATTTCATATAATGAAATAAATCTCCTTCACAGTATTCCATCACCAAACTATAATACATTGTATTTCTTTCATCATAATACAGTTTCAATATATTTTCATGATCAAGAGTTTTCATAAGATTTATTTCCTTTTCAATATGATTCAACTGTTCCTTATCAGTTATGTTATAAGTCGCAATCTGCTTAACTGCAATTATATCATTTATCTTTAAAGGAGGATAATCTATAAGCATCTTTGACTTGAAAACAGTCGCATATGAACCCCTCCCTATTTCCTGTATATGTTTAAAGATGTTATCTTTCATTTTATACAAATAAACACATTCAATTTATTAGTGGGACTAAAGAAGCCCTGAACTTCTTCATTAGTTCTCTTTCTTTCTCGTTCATAAGGAGATTCAGTATCATATCGTTCTTGAAATATCCTCCCAAGAAGTTAGAAAAGCCAAATATATCCGGATTAGCTGATATTGCAACTGCAAGTGACACGAATTGATCTTCAAATAGTTGAAGAAGATTCATCGCTTGAAGCATTACTGAGAAGTTGTTACTGATTTTTTGTACAGTTTTAATTTGTTGAAAGGCTTCTGCAGCTCTTGCAAGCAAGAAATGCTTGTGAGGGGAAAGACCATCTACTATTTGGTAGTTATTTTGTATGAACTTGGCCAATAATGCTGTAATATGATTTGTTTTTGTGGCCATTTGAAATGCGAAAGCAATATCAATTTGATCAAAAAACTCGAAAAAAAATAGTCTTCTCATTGTGAACTGGTGGCATTCAGGAACATTAAGGGAAGCAACGCGATTTGTTACATTTTTAAACAAAGTATCATAGCATTTTGTTGGAGAGAAAATATCATTATGATCAAACGAAAAATCAATTGGATAATGAGTAATCAAACATGGAAGCAATCTTGATGATATATATGAAACAACTAATGATTTCCAGTGAGTATCATGGCGTTTTTTTTCATTCGACAAGAAAAACAAAGCAGTTGAAAGTCTGTCACTCAACGATTGAAGGGTTTCTTTGTTTAGATGAATTGCAGATAGCGCATCTGATGATTTTTTAAAGTGCTCAGAGTTATGGTGAAGACCCAATTGCTGAGAAACGGAAGAGAATGATGAATAAAACATTGATGCAGTGTCGGCTAATGACTTCGCATTCTCTATTTTGAGCTGAGAAAAATCGAAAAAGTTCAAAAGATCAACATACTCATCAAATCCCCCAGTGTTTTGTAACTCAATATCACATAATAATGTATCAGATTTCCATGGACGAACTAGCAAAAATTGTTCATCACTGCTCAATACAGGAGCTTCAATGCCAGAAATAGCATTGCTCAAAGGCTCCATTGTCTGAGTTTTACCAAAACTAATGAAATATGTAACACTTTTGAACAATAATGTCAGGTCTCTGGGTGTGAAGATTGTCATTCTTTCGGTAATATCAATTGCATCAGATATCCCGTCCCCCTTTGCTATCATCTGACCGCTAAGGGCCAATCCTTGAAGTAGACCTTCAAATTGGAAATTTCTCCCCTTAATTGCAACAGCAACGGGTTTCAAAAGTGGATCATTTATGGATTCCCTGTAAAGATTGCATCTTACAACTTTAGTTAAATCATGTATAAAATATTCAGGATCTGTATGCGTAAAATTCTCAAGATATAAGCAAATTATGGTCTCGATAATGATTGATGAGTAATATGATGTGTTATCACTATCAAAGCTAAGTAGCTGTGTTATGAGTTGCCTTGATGCCATTGGGAACAATGGAACGGAGACAGTCATACGCTTCACTAATTTTTCAATAAAATCCGCACATTTATTCCAGTATGTTACACGTGTTAAAACACCGTTTTGAACAACATACCTAATTGTCTTGTCAATAACAGAATTAGAAAAGGTTGCAATCAAGGGAGTAACAGAATTCTCATAGAACCTCCCTGGATCTGTTGATAGTATGAATGAAAATACAATGTCTTTGAGAAATGAAAACTGAGGTGATATAGTATTTCCGTGAAAAAACACATGCAATCTAAACATATTTGTCACAAATGAGAGAGCATATTTTCTATCTAATTTGCTCAAGAAGAAATTAAAGACAGATGGAAAAGTATTATAGCAAAAGAAAGAAGAATCATCTCGAGTAAAAGAATTATGATCAACATAACCACTAGAAACTCGCCCTAAACTAAAATAAACGATTTGCACAAATACTTCCGGATTGGTAACCAAGTAGTATATTAAAAAAGAATACCTATCTTTGTGATTGGGCTTTTTGAACACTTTCAATGATGCTGTGACAGAAAGAGGCGTGATTTCTTTTAAAGGAAATGTTAAATCTACTAAATTAAATAATTTAGGAGCCATAGCCATATAGTGAAGGCGGCAAATCGCAAATAATGAACTCATTAATTCTTTCGTCTCAGTCTTTAATTCAGCAATGGCCTTTCGATTAATTGATGTTATAGGAACAATTAGACTTCGTTCTTCATTAAACTGCCTTTGAAAAGAAAGAAGGCCCTTTAAAAACGAGTCCTCATCCATATCAGGCTCACTGTTATTTGTAAAATGTCTATGCTTTATTCTTCTGGCTTCTCCTCCTCTATTGAAGGCTTTTCCATTTCTATTGTAGTTGTGCTGTACTTTGCTTCGATTTCTGCCCTGATTTTGTCCTTCAACTTCTGTGAGGGGCTCATTATCTGAAGGCCTTCCTTAATATAGAAAAGTATAATATGGGGATAGTGGTTGTGTATCAGTTGCGCCAGCTTCTTATCTTGGGTAGCAACAGCCCCTTTGAACCCATTTTTAAGGTTATCGACAATGCAATCTGACGGAATCATCTTTTTGTGAGAACACTTGAAGATTTGGCAATGATTCTTAGAAAACTGCAGAGCATTTTTCATTAAAGGTTCCTTAATCGACTCCATTTCTTTAATTCCACATTGGGTAATCTTTAAATAAACCTGTCCTTTGAATAATTCGGCCAATCTCAATTCGATCCCTATTTTCGAGTCTATGGCAGCAAACAAGAAATTTGGATCGCACAGGATAAGGAAGGGTGAGTGCAGACCGAACGAATTCTTGTAGAACTTGATTGTACTCTTAAGCTTTTTCGTATGGGTAACACGGTTCATCAATATATGTTCGAAAAAAACTATCCTATTAATAAAAAGAGGAGAAAATCGATGTTTAAGCAGGTTCAGATTGTGTTGGCCTTATAACAAAGTAGGATCCAGTTGTCACGTTATTAACTGAAAGTCCTTGATCTGGTTGAAGCCTTGTAGCATTCTTTCCATCTAAATAATCGACTTGATTGTTAAACTTAACATATTCATAATTAGATGGTCTTACAAACTGGGGGTGATCCTTTTCATAAAAATTCAAAACCTTCCTTAAGAGGGTATCTGGTGCAAATATGTATTTTTTTTCAGGAAATTCAGAGAGTCCATTAGTTGCAACAACAGTAATCTCTATATCTGTCACAGACATATTATGTCAAACCGTTTCAGACATTTTTTCCGAGACCACAATTTCCATACACTTGTTTACATAATTCGCCCGACCAAAAGTGACATTATTTGAAATAAAACATTCTTTTCTGAATGGATCGATTATTATGTATTCAAACAAGGATAAAAGTGGCATTCCCATAATACCGATAGGTTCATTGCGAGAAAATGGCAAAGATAAACTCGGTTGAAGCTCCAGGTCCTGGATTGGTATTTCAAAATCTCCGATTTTTAATATTGGAGTAGGTGTTGCTTTGAAGTGTGAAACATTGAAGAATGATCCGTTTGAAACATTTACAGTTTCTGAATGGGTTTTTTCAAGAGTGTGATTCTTGCCAATGATGTCAAGTAATTGCTGATTCACTGATATTGATTGAAGCACACCGTCATTTGACTTTCCTGTATCAATTTGCATTTTAACTTCATACCCATCAATGTCAACAACAAGAGTGGGGATATTGGGAAGGCCCTCAGGGTCTGGTGAATTCGAGTATTCTATCAATGGCAATCGAATCAAACCTAAAGGAGGGCGGTATGACTTCTTAAAGAACCCAATTTTCGCTTTTTCAAAGTTGATAAACAGTACTTTCGTGCATAACAAATCAGTTCCGATGGTTCCTCCCTGTTTTTGATCATTTATGCCAGAAAAAACACGAAGATCCTGCAATAAAAAGATCACATTTTTATAAATACCATTTCCTATAGAAAATTCATTTAGAATAATATCATTTCCTTGATTGCGTCCATAATTAGACATTACAGATACATTTGCTCCGGTATCAATTAGCCATGGAGCCATAATCCCCAAAATTTCGTTTTTCATCATGATATAGGGATGATAAACATTTCGAGCTCTCATATGTACGTTTATAATTTAATTTGCACGAAACATCCTCATTGTTAGTGTCAATGAGGGAACTAGTGCCATCAATTCAGCAACATGATTCATCCTGATTAAGATGTTTTTAAGCTGGGACAGAGTGTTTGCTAACATGTTTTAAAGCCCATTAATAAAACTCATTTTTATGACAATTCTACCAAGGCTAGGATCTCTTTTAGCTCTTGATAAAGCAGCAGAAGGCGAAGAACAACCTATTATCATGACTGAGGTGATGAATAAGGGAAAGGAACAGATTGAGTATTACTTAAGCGCATCAAATATGGAGAATGACTCATTCATGAAAGAAAAGTATTTTGAGCATGAAAAAAACGGAATTCCTATTGATCTTTTTATGAGTTTTAAAAAAATTAAGAATCTTGGAATAAGTTCAGACGATTTGTTATTGGCATGTGGAAATTCGCAGTTTTTGTTAGTTGATTCGGAAAATAGGTGGATTAATCGTAAGTACCACATCAAATTTGATGCAAGAAGGAAGAATAGGATAATAAGAGCAAGCGGTTTCCCACATGATTCAGGCATCGAAGCAATATTTAATACATTTACTGGTATTTCCATCAATCCTATAATGATAAATATGCAATACACGTCAAATTACGAAGGAGATAGACACTTTAACGGAATAATTGTTGCTGAACTGTCCACTGAGAATGATGTCGACAAAGTTCTGGACTCACATATTCGATTTCAAGATGCTCAAATAAGGATTGAGACACTTGTTGATTATGAAAAGCAATTAAAGAAGAAAACAAAACATTAATGGCTAAAAATATGATTTAACTTAAATAATGAACAACCTTTGCATGGTAATCACCGATGTGCTCTTTTCTCATGAAGGAATCTAAAGCAACTTCAATTCGCTTTGATAGATTTCTTATCTGAGCTGCTGTTTGTTCGGGTTTCCAGCTATTGACCTCACCAAGTCTGACAATCTGAAGAAATGACACCTCCGGCTTTTTTGTTATGTATGTCAATAAAAGAGGAAAAAGATGTGTTGGTCTCAGCATCAATAAAACCTCAGTTAAAAATTCAATAAAACCATTGCTTTCCACAATTGTTGGCTCAACTTGTGTTTTAATGAATGATGCCAATTCTTGGGCACTAGAATTCTTAGTGATGTGATCAAAAATATCATAAAGAACATCAAAAAATTCCCAAACATCAAAAAAGCCAGATTCCATGAGGTAATGTAGAATCTTTGAATATGAAAAAAATTTTGGAAGGTATTTTCTTTCTGAAAACCATGGTGAATCACGAACCAAATCCAATTGGTTAACTCTTTCGAGCTCTGTTAACATTCCAACTAAAAACTCAATTCTAAATGGAATCAATGGTGTGCCATAAACAGCTGGTTGAACACCAAGGATTAAGAGTTGAGAGAATACAGCTCCACAATTCTCGATGGCTTTAGGATATGCCTCCAACTTTTTCTGGTTAATCCGTGAAAAAACATCTGATAAGGATTTGAGCGCACTAAAAACAAATCCATTTGGGTCCCTCTCATGAAGGTCTTTCAATATCTCAACCCCTCCACGATATGTTTTCCTGGAAGTTAAACAAAGAGCAAATATCAGGTCATAAGTCATGCGTTTGCTCCAATATGGACATATAAAATGATCCTCAATATACTGAAGAAGAAGTGAATCATCAAAATCCTTCTGAGAAAAAGCTTCAACAGGAGAAAATCCCTGAGAATTCTGGCCTTTCCATCCAGATAATCTCTCCGCAACGAAATCTGTAATCATAAACATTATCCTCTTGCACAAATGACCTTTTTGTGTTAATTCTTCGAGTCTATTAATGATACTTTGGTATTGAACTGGAGAATAAATTTCAAGCTCTGCTCCAGCAGAATACAATGCAGTGATGGTCATTTCTATGCTATCATCATTCTCTTTGGATAACATTCCTTGAATCATTGAAAAGGTCTTATCTTTAGAAAAAAATCCATTTTTTGCTATTGATCCAAGAAACTTGCAATAGCAAATATTGGTTGAACATTTTGGAACAAATGATGATTCAAACGTAGAAAAAAGCAATTTTTTTTGATCAAAACCAAGTGTATTATATATGTCTTTGATAAAATCGGCATATATGGTAATGTAGTATCCATTATCATTGACCGATCGGATTAAATTCTCAATAAAAAAATCCAAAAATTCTTTTGATCCAAATGATTGGATGGATGTGATTTCTTTCAGAGTATTTTTGTAGTTTTTTTCTGCAATCTTATTTAAGCACTCACGTATTGAAGCTTTTGTCGGGTTATCCTGAGCTTTAAAAGTAACACGAAATAACGACTCGATTTGCTCCATCTTGATAAAAAACTCGGAATTATTAAGCTTCTGCATGTGGTTGAAACCAATCATTTCTTCAAGTGTATACTTAGTCCGACAGTCCTGCTTCCGTTCATGATCAATAATCATTGCAGAAAGTGATCGATTTTGATATGATTTACCTTTCCGGCGACTGGATCCAGCGGCCGGTCGGCTGTTTGCTATAGAGTTGTTTTCCAACATTGACAAACCGAAATTTTTGAAAAAAGAAATGTCTTCCGGGTTTCAAACCTGACTATTTACTTATGATAAGTCCAGTATCTTTTGAGCTCTTTTGAAGGCGGTGATTTCTCTTTGATAGAGTAAAACTTCTTTGCCGCATCAGTTGCTTTCTTAAAGTCTGAAACGTTTTGGAATTCGATTTTAGCAATGAAGGGAGCATCATCAGGAGAATCTATGATGATAAACTTTTTGATTGGAAAAGCGATCTTTGAAAAAAAATCTTTCATGTTGGAAAGATTTTGAGGATATAAGGATACTTCCAGGGTCTTTTCATGGATAAATGAGCGAAGATACCGGCGGATTGTTTCTCTTTTTGATTCAAGTTCTCTAATCCATTCATAGCTGATTTCAAATATTCCAAATTTATCTTCAGGGAACTTATTTTCATGTTCTTCAATTTCCATTTTCATTGATTTTATTTTATTTGCCAATTCTTCTTCGGTAATATCTGGGAAATATAATGCATTTCTATTAATATATGGATGAATGAAACATTGATTAGTCATCGAATCAGAACAAAATGAAGGAACGTAAAACACGATTGCATTTCTTGTCGTTCTGCTCGTTTTAAAACTGACGTTTTTTGGGAATCCATCCTTTATTCTTTGTAGATCCTTCTCACATTTCAAAAACACCCTGAATATTGGCTTATTATCCAGCATAAGAATTTTTTCAATCAAAATTGGATTGAAAGATACCAACAAATTCTTCATTTGCTCAATACTGATCTCATTTGGCATACCATTAAAGTGAACGACATAATTGACCCCAACAACAGATTTGTTTTTGGCCTTTAAAACGACATGATTTGATTTAACAATCTTCATATTTTCTTGCAATTCCCTACGATATAATTCCATATTTGTGTAGCCAAAATATATATCATCTTTACTCTTATACTTTTTTCCCGTCATGTTTGCGAGATTTTCGTCCTTTTGATCAACTATTATGATTCCAGAATCAACTGGAGAGAAGAAGAATGATATATTTTGATGTTTAACCCCAACAAAGCCAAAAACACTAATCACAAAAATCTTTCTTTCTTTGCTTTCAGGCACAACAGCGAAAAAACCAGAATATTCCTCAATAAAGGCCAGATTTCTAAGATCTTCAATAAAAGAGCCGCAATATGAACCAAAATCAAAAAGAATAATCTTGGAAATATCTGGAATTATTTCTTCAATTATAATTTTATAAAATAAAAATCCACGAAACTTAGATTCTATTTCTTTTGTTGTAACAATCCCCTTTATCAATACTCCACAATACTCGTTTTCACCAGAAAAATCATGCTGGACAATAACATTATAGCCGGAAAGATCAGGATACATCGCCAAATTACCCTCAAGAACAACAAACGTAAAGATCTCTTTAAAGTCAGTTGCTTTCATTAAAATTTGTAGTCACCCTTTTTACTCTTCGTTATAAATCCCTCGATGAATTGCTTGAGAAAGAATGCAGAAGCAAGATATTTTATTTAGTTTTATCTGATAGCTGCAGCAAACAAAACAAGAGAGCCATTCTTGGATTGGATATCTAACTGTTTTTTCTGATGAATCATTTTCCATAAGAAATCTTAGCTTATGATACATATATTGAATCATCAGGGTATATAGAAAAAGCTGATTCTAATTTGACCCACGTTTGGGGTTCCTCATAATTATGTTTACAGAACCAAGGCTCCTCTTATTTCTCTAAGCGTTGTAACCATTACTTAAATCTATTCCAGATTCATTTTATTCAATTCTCCAAGTAGAATCTGTGAATTACTTTTATTGTATTAGGGGATTATAATCGAAGCCTGGTTTAAATACTAAAAAGATACAGGAGAACCATATTCCATCATATAATTAGCATTTTAGGCAAACTATCTCCCCAATTGAGATATTTGATATGAACAGACAAAAAAGCACTTGAATTAGGCTCTAATTGAAGTCCAAATCAAAAATATAGGAAGAGAAAACATGAATTATTAACAGAATTAATTTTTTGAAGCCATCATGTTAGAAATCATGAGAAAAAAGGCTGAAACCAAAAAGATTTTCAGTAAAAACTCGTTTTATGAGGATTATTGTTTGGATTGTAGAATATTAACAGAAAAAAAAGTGCATAACCAGATCTGTCATCTGATTCAATTTCGTAATCATGATCATATCCAACGAGCTCGTCAATATGATTTAATGTGCATTCTTCCTCAAATATTTATCAATGCCAGTTATTATTTAAAGACTGATTTTGTTGGTAAAATAATAGTATTCATTCTCTAATACCACCTCTTTATTGATCCTTGTCATTATAAGCTGAAAAATCCATTTTCTCTCCAATAAATTTATGAACGAAAACGATTTAGTCAGCTGGCTGAATTCCAGATCAAGCAGCTCGATAAGCACGATTAGAGAGGCACAAAGCGGGATAGAGGTTTGTAGTTTCCTTATTCTTATTACTGGCAGTCCTCAGTTTGAAAAAAAAATTACAAATGGGAGAACAAAGGAGGAAAAGGCGAGGAATTTTGAAATAGCTAAGGAAATATTCGGTTCTATTGGCCTTTCTTTCGACTTTAGTATACCAAAACTCATAAACGGGGATAAAAATGAGCTAATAAGTCTGATCAAGTGTATTCAATCGCTTGAAGACGAGGAACAGCCAATGTCAGATCATGAAGAAGAAGGTGATTACTTAGATATAGATTTACTAATCGCAGATCTCGAAGAAAACCTCAATCAGAAGCTCGAGGACTCAAAGCACTTTGCAAAAGAAATTGAGGAACTCGCATCAGAAAGGGAGTTTTACTTAGACAAACTACTTAGGGTAGAAAAGATCGCTGAAAAGCACCCGCCATCTGACTCTGAGGCTGTCATCAAAATCCTTAAACTCACCTCGGGTGATTTTCAACCCTGTGAAGAGTAAATATTTTACCCATTTTCATGTTACAAATCAAGAGCATTAGAGAAGAGATTTCTCCCGAGAACGCGAAGGTTCTTGGCAATTCGCTGTTTAGTTACCTTGAGAATGGTTCAAAGGACTTGAATGAATCACAAAATATGGTTCTCAAGAAGAATTGCGATTTTCCAACTTTGACTAATGAAAAAGCAGATGAATTTATTCAAGGAGTGAAAAAAGAGCTTGGAATTGATTTGTTTCTCTTCTTTTTACGAGTGATATCTCTTTATATTGGGGGATCAATATCTAATCGACTTCTGGTGAAATTATGCATAAAAATTATGGGAAAATCGTCTTTGGAATTGATTAAGAGCCTTCCCTTCTTTTTGTCTCATGTTCATTGTAATTTATTCGAAAAATATCAACATAAAGACATATCTAACATGCAGGAGATGGTTTATTTTATTATTATATGCGTTACTTCGGCATCACAAAATGATGAAGCATCGTCTTCAATATTTAAGTGTTTTGTCCTTCTCTCAGAAGGGTACATTAGCCGAACTATAGCAAAAAAATGGCTTTCATGCTTTGAAACTCCTGAAATTGTTGATATAATTGACCAAATCTCAGATTTGTCACTGTTTCATCCTTCAAAAATACCAACAGAGTTGGTTTTATGTCATGGGTTCAGGGATAGAGTAGATATGGTCAGGAAAGCTGTTTCATTCGGTGATTGTACAATTGTTCAACACACGCATTCCGATTTTCAGACAGTATCATTGGAATTGCTTGAAAATCAAATGTTTTCAATTAGAAAAATCATTCTTAAGCTTGCAGACAAGAAGCCTGTAACAACCAAAGATTTGGAGCCATTTTTTGGAGAAAGGTGTGAACAAATCATTAAGTCTTTACCTGAATTTGCTCCATGGGCAATATCGAGGCTATCTTGTGTTTATTTTGAAAAACTGAGTGTTTATAGATCAATGATTGAGTATCAAGAGAAGCATATGAATTATGATTCTCCAGACTATAGATTCGTTTTTCAAAGACTTTTTCGGTATCATTATTCATATGTACATTACCTAATACCACATAAGACTTTTCTTAATTGTAAGAGCAAGAACATTTTTGATTACTCGATGGAACTAGTCTACCAATTTGCACTCTCACTATTTCCATCTGACAATGAATTAATCAACAATTTTTCTTGCATTCATACACTTACAAATGGGGAGTATTTTTTGGCTAACAAACATATAATACAATATTTGCTGAATTTATCACTGATATCACAGTTAATCAGTGAATATATTGACAATGCCGGATTGTATGATGATCTGAATGTAGTTTGCTCATTATCAATTGAAGGCAAATTATCTAACAAGTTTTCTACTTTCAGAATACAACATATTGATATGGTTTTAGTTAATACATGTAAGTTAATTAAGAAAATCTCAGTTATTGATAATTTCTCTGAGGTTACAAAGATCAAACCATATCCATTTATTGTTACAGTATGTATGAAAGCCAATGACAAAGGGGAATTCGGTGCTTTGTGTCAAACAGAAATATCACCATTTTTATAAGATGTTTAATCATAATTCATTTGAATGACTTTGCGAGCATCTTGAATGCTTTCCTTCCAAGAGATGATCTCCGAAGGATCTATATGTAATAATAAATCCATTTCTGATCCGCTTATTTTTAGAATGCTATCAATAATTTCCATATTAATATCTTCTAGCAAAGGGATCTCACCTTTGATGCTATCTTTCCGCAGATTTGTTATGTAGAGTGAAGGTTTGTCTGTTAAAACCATTATCCGTTCTTTTTCCTTTCCTTGCTGCCCAAATATAATTTTTCCTTCCATTATGGTTTTTTCTGTTCCATCATTAAGCTGCATACACAATTGTGACTTCTTTTTCTTTCTTTTCATAACTGCTGGAGCTTTATTTGGCATGAATTCTTCGATATTCATTTCTGGTATTAATTTCCAATTAATACCTTTAAAAAATGGATGCGATCGAATAGAAGGATAGTCACACATGAACTCATTAAACCCAATTCTTTCTTCTTGCTTGATGACCAGTAACTTCCGAATCAGATCAGCAGCTTCCGGCAAAACAAATGAAGGGATGACATACTCACATTGTTCAATTTTTCTAAGTGTTAAATAAACCGAATCGGAATGAAAAGGAGCTTCTCCAACTAGTACATGATACATTATACAACCAAAAGACCATAAATCAGATGAAGGTCCTATAGGATCCTCTTTGATTGTCTCGGGAGATATGTAATCAGGGGTTCCAACAAAGCTTCCATGAGAAGATGCGAATGTTTGATCATTATCATAAATCTTAGCACATCCAAAATCAGAGATTTTGGTTCTGTTATGAGAATCAAGTAAAATATTGTCCGGCTTCAGATCTCTATGAAGAATTCTTCTGCTATGCATGTGTGAAAGGGCATCGAATATCTGGGCAATGGTTATTTTAGCAACAGAAGGATCAATTGCCCCATGTTTAGTCAAAACATTCATTAATTCCCTATTCTTAGCTAGCTCAATAATAAAATATAAGTTATCCTGGTCTTGAAAAGTCATATACAATTTTAAGATATTGGGGTGATTTAGCCTACACATCACATCTTTTTCTAATTTTGCGCAATTGCTCATTTTATTCCTAACCAAGTAATCTTTAGATATGATTTTCATTGCATAAAATTTTTGTGTTTCTTTATCCTGTACTTCAACAACTTGTGCATAAGATCCATTTCCAAGAACATCACCAAATATGAATGAGTCCTTATTCTTCGGTACGGAAGGAGATGATAATGTCCTTTGTATCACACTTCGAATAGGAGATTTTTGTTCCATTTTTGAACGATAAATTGGCAAAAAGTGGGAGTTTATTCATCACAAGTCCTCAACCTGGAAATCCCATGCTAATTATTATGTTTTGAATTTAATTTAATTATATATTGTTGAATAATGGTGAGATTTTATGTTACTAGGGAGGATCACTGAAAAACCAGGATAGAGTATTCAAAAATAATTCTAAGATGAACAAATATTTATCTTGAAACGAACAATAATCACCAAAAAAGGTGATTCATTCCTGATCAAGTTGCTCAGTTATTTAGAGTTCTCTTAATTTTTTTCTCCTTCAACAAATAAACAGATGATCCTTTGAGGAGGAGGGGAAATGTTATTATTATTATTTTAATTTCAGTAATGTGTTTGTTTCTATTGAATTTGGTCTTGGTGATATTATATAGAGTCATTTTCAATGTAATTTTTTTTGAGTTTCTCTTTATTGTTCAAACAGCCTGATGAAAAGAGTTTCTTTTGCTGTTTCCCACTTTATATCATCATTTTTTCTCTCATTTGTCATTCTTAATGTTTCTTCAAAATATATTTGTTGAATTGGTTAATCATCTTTACTATATTGTAATTGCTATTGATAAGTGATTCAATTTGTCGATAAAATTTTTTAAGATGATTTAATTGTTGAAGAAGTATTAATAATATATTATAGTATGGTCGCGATGGGAAAAAAAGTCGCGGTGGGGACCAAAACGATAAAAACCCGTTTTTTTTGATTTTTTTTCTTATTTCATTAATAACTCTTTGCCAGATATACTTATAGATTTATTGTTA
>Ga0209639_1001326_pt1 | contig 25372 bp, 21 predicted proteins | sample EPASupsiteHSE605_FD_187268 | JGI IMG/M metagenome (GOLD analysis project Ga0209639, IMG submission 187268) | Bioremediated contaminated groundwater from EPA Superfund site, New Mexico - Sample HSE6-05 (SPAdes) (version 2) | ecosystem: Environmental > Aquatic > Deep subsurface > Groundwater >...
TTTTTTTTATAATGTAAAATTAGTCAGTTACAACGGTCCTTTCATTTTGAACGGCGCCAAAAGTTTACGAAAGGCTTGTTCAGAGACCTCGTATTTACTGGGTTTCTGAGTAAAGCGGGAACTGCTGAAAATGTATCTAAAAAAGGACCGGCCACCAATGTGATCATTCGTCTGATTATGGAAGTAGCAAAATTGCTTGGGGTTAAGCTAACCAAGAACCAGGCTGTAAAAGTTGTTCCTGTTTTAGGAGCTGCCCTGGGTGGCGGGATGAATTATATGTTTGCTAAAAATGCGGGAAATAAAATGATTATTGAATACAAGTCAGATTATTTTGACCGATGGCAAGCAAATTCTCGTTAGTGAAATAATGACCGCCTAATCGGGTAGCCCGGGGAATCTCTCCCCCAGCCCCCACGCCACTTGGCATGCGGGTCCGCACCAGGCGGTTCCCAAGAGCTACCGAGCCGTAGCCGAGTAATGGATGTTTACCCACAGATCTTTGATCGTTTCCACGCTCCAGCGTGGGAACAGCCCTGGGACGCTCCAGCGTCCAAAATGAACAAAAAAAAATGCATGGCCAGAAGCCGCTACGTCATCCACGAACCCGAGAAGCCTCATTTTCTGACCTGCACGGTTGTCGAGTGGCTTCCCGTTTTCACTCGCCCTGATGCTGTGCAGCTCCTCCTTGATTGTTGGAGCTATCAACGTGCTCATAGCGGGTTGAAGCTCTTCGGGTACGTGATCCTGGAAAATCATCTGCACTTCGTGGCTCAGGCTCCGCGTTTGGATAAGTGCTTGATCAGCTTCAAGTCGTTCACTGCCGCTCGGATTATCGAATTACTGGAGCAGCATAAGGCGGATCAACTGCTAACCCGCCTGCGACTGACGAAGCCGGCACACAAGATCGACAGGAAATACCAGTTTTGGCAAGAAGGCTCCCATGCCGAGATAATTTTCAGCGAACCGGTGATGCAGGAAAAACTCGGCTATATCCATTTCAACCCGGTGAAACGGGGGTATGTTGACCAGCCTGAACATTGGCGCTACTCAAGCGCTCGGAATTACCTGGGACAATCGGGGCTTATTGAGATTGACCCTTGGTTTTAAACGAAACTGGACGCTGGAGCGTCCGGGGTAGGTTCCCACGCTGGAGCGTAGGAACGATCGAAATGGAAAGCCCGCAACACACCGCAACCTTCACGCAACCTAAACCGCTACAGACTCTCCCTCTAAAAAACTAACCAACCTTTCCCTCTATGCCCACACCCTTCATTCATCTTCACGTCCACACCCAATACTCCATGCTTGACGGCGCCATCCGCGTCTCCGACCTGATCCAGAACGCCAAGGATTTCGGCATGGACGCGGTGGCGATGACCGACCACGGCGCCATGTACGGGGCGCTGGAGTTTTACGAAAAGGCCAAGAAAGCGGGGATCAAGCCGCTGGTTGGCTGCGAGTTCTATATGGCCGAAAACGGCATGCTCCTGCACGAACGCAGCGCCGGCCACAATTTCCATCTGGTGGCCCTGGCCATGAACGCCACGGGCTACGCCAACCTGATGAAATTGGCCTCTCTGGCGCAGACCAAGGGCTTTTATTACCGGCCGCGGATTGATCGGCAAACGCTCTATGCGCATCAGGAAGGGTTGATTGTGCTCACCGCCTGTCTCAAAGGCGAGATTCCCTGGCGCATCACCCACAACGACGCAAACGGCGCCCGGGCCCGCGCCCTGGAGCTGCAGAAGGTCTTTGGCGACCGGCTGTATCTGGAAATCCAGGAGAACGGCATCCCCGAGCAGACCGTGGCCAACCAGGGCTTGATGGCGCTGGCCGAGGAGTTGGGCATCAAGCTGGTGGCTACCAACGACTGCCACTACCTCACCAAGCAGGAATCCTACGCCCACGAGGTGCTGCTCTGCATCCAAACCGGCAAGACCATCAACGACCCCAACCGGTTCCGCTTCAACACCGACGAGCTGTATTTCAAATCCGGCGACGAGATGGCCGCCCAGTTTGCTTACTGCCCGCAGGCCCTGGCCAACACCCTGGAGGTGGCGGAGCGCTGCGACCTGCAGTTGGAATTCAAGGATCACCATTTCCCGATTTTCCCGCTCAACGAGGGCGAGACCCTGGATGCGGTTTTTGGCGACGCCTGCTGGAAGGGCCTGAAGATGCGGCTGGACCACCTCCACGAAATGGAGCAGGTCAGCGCAGAAACCGAGGCCACCTACAAGGAACGGCTGACCTACGAAATCGGCGTCATCCAGAAAATGGGCTTTTCCGGCTATTTCCTGATTGTGGCCGATTTCATTAACTGGGCCAAGCAACAGAAAATCCCGGTCGGGCCGGGGCGCGGTTCCGGCGCCGGCAGTCTGGCCGCCTTCTGCCTGTCGATCACCGACATCGACCCGATTCCCTACGGCCTGCTCTTTGAGCGGTTCCTCAACATCGAGCGGGTCTCCATGCCCGACTTTGACGTCGACTTCTGCAAGGAGCGGCGCGACGAGGTGCTTGAGTACGTGCGCCAGCGCTACGGCGGCGACGACCATGTGTCGCAGATCGTGGCCTACGGATCGATGAAGGCCCGGGCAGTGTTGCGCGACGTGGGCCGGGTGCTGGACATCCCCCTGCCGGTGGTCGACCGGATTGCCAAACTGGTGCCGGAAGAGCTGAAAATCACCCTCAAAAAGGCGATTGAAAAGGAGCCGCGCCTGCGCGAGGCAATGAAGGAGGACGAGGTCCGCGAGTTGCTGACCATCTCCCAGACCCTGGAGGGACTGGCCCGCCACAAGTCGACCCATGCGGCCGGGGTGGTCATCTCGCCCAAGCCGATGGTCGAGTATCTGCCGGTGTGCATCGGCCCCAACAAAGAAATCCTGACCCAGTACGACATGAAGTACACCGAGAAAACCGGACTGATCAAGTTCGACTTTCTCGGGCTCAAGACCCTGACCGTGATCGACCGGGCCTTGAAACTGGTGGCCTTTGACCTGGGAACCGAGGTCGACCTGCGCAAGATTCCGATGAACGATCCCAAGACCTTTGCCCTGCTCTGCCGGGGCGACAGCCTGGGGGTGTTTCAGCTGGAAAGCGACGGCATGCGCGAACTGCTGATCAAGATGCAGCCCGAGCAGTTCTCCGACCTGATCGCCCTGGTGGCCCTCTACCGTCCGGGCCCGCTCGACTCCGGCATGGTCGACACCTTTGTCGAGACCAAGCACGGCCGCCAGCCCGCCGATTATCCGCTGCCGCAGATCAAGTCCGTGCTCCAGGAGACCTACGGGGTCATTGTCTACCAGGAGCAGGTCATGAAGATCTCCAACATCCTGGCCGGCTACAGCCTGGGCGACGCCGACATCCTGCGTCGGGCCATGGGCAAGAAGATCCCGGAGGTGATGGAGAAGGAGCGCGGCAAGTTCATGGCCGGGGCCAAGGTCAACAACGTGCCCGAGGACAAGGCCAAGTACATCTTCGACCTGATGGCCAAGTTCGCCGGCTACGGCTTCAACAAGTCGCACTCGGCGGCCTACGCCCTGGTGGCCTACCAGACCGCCTACCTCAAGGCCCATTATCCGGCCCAGTTCCTCGCCGCCCTGCTCTCCTGCGACGTGGAGAACACCGACAAGGTGGTCAAGTACATCAACGAGTGCCGCCAGGAAAAAATCGAGGTCCTGCCGCCGGACATCAACGAATCCTTCAACGATTTCACGGTTATCAACGACCGTATCCGCTTTGGCCTGGCGGCGGTGAAAAACGTCGGCGGGGCGGCGCTGGATTCGATTCTGGCGGAACGCGAAAAAAACGGCCCCTATCGTTCGCTCAGTGATTTCTGCGGCCGGGTCGACAGTTCCAAGGTCAACCGCAAGGTGATCGAGAGTTTGGTCAAGGCCGGCGCCTTTGACTCAATGCAGGGGCGAAGGGCCCAGTACATGGCCATCCTCGATCAGTGTATCGACCGGGCCAAGGCGGTGCAGCGCGACCGGCTCAGCGGCCAGATGAACCTGTTTTCCATCGGCCAGACAGCCGCCAAACAGACCGCCGCCGTGGAGGTGGAACTGCCCGCCGAGATTGAGGAATGGCCGGAGTTGGAACGGCTGGCCTTTGAAAAGGAGACGGTCGGCTTTTTCCTCACCGGGCATCCGCTGGAAGGGGTGATGGACGACATGCGGCGGGCGGTCGACACCGACATCGCCGGGGCGGAGAAACTGCGCGACGGCCAGGTGGCGCGGATCGGCGGTTTGATTGCCGGCTACAAGGAGCACAAGTCCAAGAAAGGCGACCGCATGGCTTTTACCATTCTGGAAGACATGACCGCCAGCATCGAGGTGATTGTCTTTCCCTCAACCTTTGCCGAATGCTCGCACCTGTTGACCAGCGAGCGGCCGCTGGTGGTGGTGGGCACGGTGCAGCAGGGCGAGCGTGGCGCCAAAATCGTGGCCCAGGAGGTGAAGACGCTGAGCGAGGCCTTGGAACAGTACACCGAGCGGGCGGTGATCACCCTGCGGGCAACAACAACCTCGCGCCAGCACATGATGGAGTTGAAGGAACTGCTCTACCAGCACCACGGGGCCACGCCAGTGCTGCTGACGCTGCATTTCGACAACCGGGGCGAGGTCGACATCCAGGTGTTGAAGGACATGAGCATCCGTCCCTCGTCCGAACTCTTCCACAAAATCACCCGGCTCTGCGGCCCTCGTTCGCTGATGGTGCAGATGCGCAAACCTGAAGTACAGCAACGCCGCAACGGCAACGGGTACGGCAACGGCCGCAACGGGCATTAAACAAGGCTGCGTCAAGCAGATTCGTAGATGCTAAACGCTGGCCGCCGGAGCGTGGCAACGATCAACCGCCGCCCGCCGCAACATTCGGCCAACGCTCCCCGGTTCGTCATCTCGACCAGCGGGAGAGATCTCCGTCGGCGACGAGATTTCTCCTCGCTGTGCTCGTCGATGACAAACAGGCGCGCTTTACACTGAAACAGAAGCCGAAGAACAACAAAAAAGCGGCGCATCGAGGACGATGCGCCGCTTTTGGTGTTTCCGGGCCGGGCTGAACCGGCCGCCCGGCCTGCCCTGTTGTCAGCGTTCAGGCGTTTTCAAATATTTCGTACTTGGTGGGTTCTCCGAGCAGGTTGTCGATCTGCTCCTGCAACTCGATCCGCTCCTTGCACAGGGTCCATTCCCGCCAGTCGTCGATGGACTGCCAGGTGCTGATGACCATACTGACGCCGGGCTCGTCGAGCCGGGTAAAGGTTTCTCCTGAGATGTAGCCCTTCCTGCTCAGGGTCAAGGCCCTCAGTTTCTTCAGCAGTCCGTCCAACTCCCGAGCCTGCTTGTCCGCAACCTTTCTCTTGATCAGAATTTTAACAGCCATGTGCTCCTCCTCGTGTTGATGTAGCTTTGATGGGACGTACATGAACAACCAGACAGCGAACAGCGTGTTGCACCTTCATTATAAGCTCCCGGAAGACCGGAAGCAAAAAAATGTGCCGACAAAAAGAAAGATTGCGGCCCTCCCGCCGCCCAGAGCAAGCTGCGAGCAGAAAACAGCAGACAGAGGCAAAGGTTTGCCTCTGTTGCCGCCCAAAACCAATCTCAACCCTGACGAATGGGATTAATGACGATGTTCACCCGGCGATTCATGGCGTCGCTGGAGGAAATCGGCTGCGATTCGCCGTAACCGATTGCTTCGATGCGCCGAGAATCAACCCCTTGTTGCGCCAGGGCGTTTTTTACCGCAATGGCCCGTTGTTCGGACAATTGCTGGTTGTATTGATCGGACCCGCGCGAATCCGTATGGCCTTCAACCCGCAGCGTTGTCTGCGGATAATTGTTGAGCACGTTGGTGATGCGATTCAATTCGTTATAGGCGCCGGGTTTGAGTTGTGCGGAGCCGGAATCAAAGAACATATCGCTTTTGAAGGTCGCAGTCAGCACATCCTGCTCGCGTTTGATGCTGGCGTCGGTCGAATTGCGCAAGGCCTGCTCCTGGTTGTCCATGTAGGCCCCAATCTGGTTGCCGGCAATACCGCCCAAGGCTGCGCCAATACCGGCGCCAATCAGGGTGCTGGTGGTGTTGTGCCCAATCGCCTGCCCCAAAATCGCACCCAGGCCGGCCCCGGCTCCCGCTCCCACGGCGGTTCCGGTCTGTTGATTGGTGGCGCAGGCGGTCAACAGGGTGGAGGACAGCACTATCATCGTAGAAAATTTTACCAGTTGATTCATAACAGCTCCTTCTTCTTCATTAATATTGAGCGAGACCTTGCCCAGGCAACCATCCGCCCGGTTCGGTCTTCCACAAAAGTAGGCACAGAACACGTTTCAAAGACATTCCAGGACCACCTCGATCATGCAGAGGCCGCCAACCCTCCTGCACAAAAGAAGAGCCCCGCTATTTTTGCACGAGATGTACAGTTATCGGGTCGCCAGGCGCACAGCCGATCATCGCGGCGGCGCTTGCCTGGTTTGCTGCAATTTCGAGATAGCCGGAGCTGTCGATAAGCACAAACAGCGACCCGGGTGGGGCCTCGTTGTAGGTTCGAACCAATGGGGCGACGCGCTGGTCGCCAATTTCGAGAAAGCCAAAGCTGGTGGGATCAAAACGACCGCCGCCGGCGCGGATGGAGGTGCGCACGTTGCCGAAATGGTCGATGCGCTGCACCTGCCCGTGAAGGCGGCCAGCGGTCGCGACCGGCGACGGCGCAATCGCCATTCGCAGGTCGGCAAGGGCCGCTGCCGGACCAAAATAATCGAGCCCCATCCCTTGGGCCAGGGCCGCCGCGACCGGGGCCATGACGTCGCGGCCGTGAAAGGTCGGGCTGACGGAGGGGGCGAAGAAATCAGCGCGCTCGACCCGATGGACGGCCGAGATCTTGTGATCAAGGATCAGCAGCGAAAGCACGCCGTTGTCCGGGCCAATGAAAAAATGGCCGTCGCCGCTGGCCACAAGCACTGAGCGCTGACCGCCGACTCCCGGATCAACCACGATCAGATGGATTGTGCCGGCGGGGAAAAAAGCGTAACTGGTGCGGATGGTGACGGCGGCGGTGACCACGTCCCAGGCGGGGATGGCGTGGGTGAGGTCGATGATGGTTGCAGACGGGCAGCCGGTGAGCAAAGCCCCTTTGAGCTGGCCGGCGTAGGGATCGAGCAGGCCAAAGTCAGTGGTCAGAGTGAAGACGGCTGAGGCTGTACCCATAAAGGCAGGTTATGAGGGGGTCCGCAAGTTGCTAAAGAGGAAGCCGCGCGCTGGCTGGAAGCTCCGGGCCAACCGGATGTTTTCAACAGTGATCCGGGATCTTCCACGCCGCGAGGCCACAGTATTGTCTAAGTATTCTATCATAGGTTGGGCCGCAGTCAAGAACTATGCGGGGTCATTGAAGAAACCCCGCAAGCCCGCGTCAACCGGGGTTTAGGCAAAGCAGAGGCCGCAGTCGGGACAGGTCGCGTTGCTGGTGGCAAAGCGACAGCCGCAGGCCGGGCACACCGTTTCCGCCGCCTGGACGTCAAAGACCTCGCCGACAAACCGGGTGTCGTGGTCCGCAAGCCCGGTGCTGTGCCGATACTCCTCCGCCAGCGCGACCATGACCTCGCGCTGGTCGCTCGCCCGCACCTGGAGCAGCAGTTCGGCGCCTTTGCAGCCGCAGGCTCCGCCGCCCTCTTTGACGGCCAGGGAGGGGATGCCCCGCCGCAGGAGGTAGGCCTGCAACTCCTTGACCTGCATCACCGGCCCCTTGCGCGCGGTGAGCAGGGGTTCGTCGGGATCAATCACCAGGGACCGGGAACGCTGTTGCGCCTGTCGCTCCGCTTGCTGGGCCAACAGTTGCCGGCCGCTGATCAGGGCAAGGCCGCAGTCGGCGCAGGAATGAATGTCGGCGCGGTACTCGTCGCCGCACTGGGGACAATAGTTCAAATCGGGTTCAATGTCGTGGCGCATGGCAATCACAGGAGAATCAGAGAATATAGCGGCTGAGATCGACGTTCTCGGAGATGTCGCTCAACTGCCGGCGGACATAGTCGGCGGTGACCGTGAAGGCCAGATCCTCGCGGTCCGGGGCGTCAAAGGAGAGCTCGTCCAGAACCCGCTCGATCACGGTGTGCAGCCGGCGGGCGCCGATGTCCTCGGTCTTCTGATTGACCTGCACCGCGATCCGCGCCATCTCCCGAATCGCCTCGTCCTCAAACACCAGACGGATTTCCTCGGTGGCCAGCAGCGCCGTGTACTGTTTGATCAGGGCGTTGCGCGGCTCGGTGAGAATGCGGAAGAATTCCTCTTCGCCCAGGGCGTGGAGATTGACCCGGATGGGGAAACGGCCCTGGAGTTCGGGCGCCAGATCCGAGGGCTTGCACAGGTGGAAGGCGCCGCTGGCGATGAACAGAATGTGGTCGGTCTTCACCGGTCCGTACTTGGTGGTGACCGTAGTGCCCTCGACAATCGGCAGCAGATCGCGTTGCACGCCCTCGCGGGAGACGTCGGGCGAGCCGGAGCTGCTGCCGCCGCGCGAGGCGATCTTGTCGATTTCGTCGAGGAAGATGATCCCGGACTGCTCGGTGCGGCGGACAGCCTTTTCAGCGACGCTCTCGGTGTCCACCAACCGTTCGGCCTCTTCCCGCTTGAGGAATTCCAGGGCCTCGGGCACCTTCATCTTCTTGGGCTGCTTTTTCTTGGGGAAGAATTTGGAAAAGGCGTCCTGGAGCGAGTTCTGCATCTCCTCCATTCCCGAGGCGGAAAAAACCTCGACCGTGGGAGCGCCGCCGCCCACGGCAACCGACAGTTCCACCATCCGGTCGTCCAACTCGCCTCGGCGCAACATCTCGCGAAACCGCTCCCGGGTGGACTGGCCGCGCAAGTCTTCCTGCCTGCCGTCCGCGCCGCCCTTGTCGTCGTACCCCAGGGAGATGATGCCGGCATTCGGGGCCGCAGGCATACCCGCACTCTGGGCCGGCGGGCGCGGCAGCAGCAGGTCCAGCAGCCGCTCCTCGGCCATGGCCGCCGCCTTTCCCTGCACCCCTTCCTCTGCCTCCTTGGTCACCATGTTGACCGCCAACTGGGTGAGATCGCGGATCATCGATTCGACGTCGCGGCCGACGTACCCCACCTCGGTAAACTTGGAGGCCTCGACCTTGAGAAAGGGGCTCTGGGCCAGATGCGCCAAACGGCGGGCAATCTCGGTCTTGCCTACCCCGGTCGGCCCGATCATGATGATGTTTTTGGGGGCGATCTCCTCGCGCAGCGGCGGTTCAACCTGCTGCCGCCGCCAGCGGTTGCGCAGGGCAATGGCCACCGAGCGCTTGGCGTCGGCCTGACCGATGATGTACCGGTCGAGTTCGGCAACGGTTTCTTTGGGGGTGAGCGAATTAATCCCTTTCATATCTTTTCAACAACGATGTTGGAGTTGGTGTAGACGCAGATTGAACCGGCAATTTCCAGGGCGGCGCGGGCAATGGCCTCGGCGTCGAGATCGGAGTGGGCGACCAGGGCCGTGGCTGCGGCCTGGGCGTAGGGGCCGCCGGAGCCGATGGCCAGAATGGCGTCGTCGGCCTCGATCACGTCGCCGGTGCCCGAGAGCAGCAGCGAATGGGTGGCGTTGACCGCAATCAGCATGGCCTCCAGCCGGCGCAGCATCTTGTCCATGCGCCAATCCTTGGCCAGCTCGACCGCAGCGCGCAGCAGGTTGCCGTTGTACTGCTCCAGCTTCTGTTCCAACCGGTCATACAAGGTGAAGGCGTCGGCGGTGGAGCCGGCAAACCCGGTGATCACCTGATCATGATACAGTCGCCGGACCTTGCGCGCCTGGTGTTTGATGACGGTGGCGCCCAGGGTGACCTGACCGTCGCCGGCCACAACAACCTGGCCCTTGTGGCGGATGGCGACAATGGTGGTGGAACGAATTTTTGGTGTCTGCATAGGTGTCTTGGAATAAAGGTTCAACAGAAGAAAGATGGGGTTGACGTGTAACCACAAACCCAGACAGCGTCAATGCCCGGCCTGTTTTTCGGCAACCGCTCGATTCAGCGGTTGGATCGTTTCGCCTGGGGATGGGCCTGATCATACACCTTGGTGAGATGATCGATATTGATGTGGGTGTACTTCTGGGTGGTCGACAGGCTGACGTGGCCAAGCAGCTCCTGCACCGTGCGCAGATCCGCGCCCATCTCCAGCAGATGGGTGGCAAAGGAATGGCGCAGGGCGTGCGGAGTGACCGTCACCCCGATGCCAGCCCGCAGACCGTACATCTGGACCGAGCGCTCGACGCTGCGGGCGCTCAGCCGGCCGCCCTGACCGTTGAGGAAAAGGGCCTTGCGCTCGGGTTCGCGCCCCCGCTGAACCCGAGCCAGGGTCAGGGCCTCGCGCTCGGGCAGATACCGCTCCAGGGCTTCCCGGGCGGCGCGGCCAAAGGGGATCAGCCGCTCTTTATTGCCCTTGCCGCGCACCCGCAGCATCTCGGTGGGGTAGTCGATGTCCTCGTTGTTGCATCCCACCAGCTCGGAAACGCGCATGCCGGTGGAATAGAGCAGCTCCATTGCCGCCCGGTCGCGCCGCCAGTAGCGATCCTGGGCGACCGGGGCTTCCAGCAGGGCAAAGACCTCGTCCACGGTGAGAAAGGCCGGGATGTGATGGCCGAGTTTGGGACCGACCACCCCGGCGATGGGGTCTGCGGTCATCAGCCGAGCGCGCTGCAGAAACCGAAAAAAGGTGCGCAGGGAAGAGAGCTTGCGCGCCACCGAGGCGCTGGCGTTGGTGGTGTAGAGCGAGCCGACAAAGGTCTGCACCATGGCCCCGGTGACGGCGTCGGGCTCGGCCACAGGGCCGCACGAGCGGAGGAACTCGCGGACGTCGCGCTCGTAGCCGTCGGCGGTGTGGGGCGAATACCCCTTTTCCGCCAGCAGCCAGGTGACGAATCGCTCGATAAGGTTGGTCATGGCCAAAGAGATGTTGAAACCCACAGGGAGAATGTTTAGTATAGACGATTACCCTTGCTCGATTTATTCGGCAAATAAAATCGTTCTCAGTTCAGGCGGGCGAGGCCGCTTTATGGCTAAAAAGACCTTCGAAAATGCGCTGGCCAGGCTGGAGCAGATCACCGACGAGCTGGAAAACGGCGATCTCAGCTTGGACAAAAGTCTGGAAAAATTCAATGAGGGCATGACGCTGGTGCAGTTCTGCAGCGGCAAGCTCGACGAGGCCAAAAGCCAGGTCGAACTGCTGCTGAACAAGGACGGAAAACTGGCGAGCGTGCCCTTTGCAGAGGAAGACGGTGGAGATCACGACCTATCTGAATGACCAGCGGCAACGGGTCGAGGACCGTCTCGCCGCCCTCATGCTGGACCCTGTTGGCGACTTTGGCAAGCACATCGAAGCCATGCGCTACAGCCTCTTTGTCGGCGGCAAACGCATTCGCCCCATTCTTTGCCTGGCGGCGGCCGAGGCGGTGAACAGCGACGCGGCCGTCCGGCAACGCGCCCTGCCCGTGGCCTGCGCCCTGGAATGCATCCACACCTACTCGCTGATCCACGACGACCTGCCGGCCATGGACGACGACGACCTCCGCCGGGGCAAACCCACCAATCACACCGTGTTCGGAGAGGCGGCCGCCATCCTTGCCGGCGACGGGTTGCTCACCTTTGCCTTTGATTTGCTCAGCAGCCCGGTTTCCGCCGCCGTCGCCGACTCGGCCCGCATTCGCATCATCCAGACCGTCGCCCGTGCGGCCGGCCCCCTGGGCATGGTCGGCGGCCAGTCCCTGGACATGATTTACGAGGGGCAGCAAGTGGGCTATGAAACGCTGCGCAGCATCCACCGCAGCAAGACCGGCGCGCTGATCACCGCTTCAGTGACCTGCGGGGCGATTGTCGCCGGGGCCAGCGTTGAGCAGGAGGATGCGTTGAAGACCTACGGCGATCATATCGGCCTGGCCTTCCAGATCGTCGACGATCTGCTTGACGTCGAGGCCACCACCGAGCAACTGGGCAAGCCGGCGGGCAGCGACGTCAAATCCGACAAAGTCACCTACCCCTCGCTGTTTGGCAAGGACATCTCCCGAACCATGGCCAGAGAAGCGGTGCAGGAGGCCCTTGCCGCCCTTGCCGTCTTTGACCGCCAGGCCGACCCGCTCCGGGCCTTGGCCAATTTTATTGTCGACCGTAAGAAATAGTTATGCTCATTGTGGATTCCCCGACCGACCACCGCAGCGCCCTGCTGGACGCCATTGACTCCCCCCGCGACCTGCGCCGGCTCAGCCTGGCGCAAATGGAAGCCCTTGCCCAGGAGCTGCGCGACACCATCATCGCCACCGTGGCCGAAACCGGCGGACATCTGGCCCCCAGCCTGGGCGTGGTCGAGCTGACCATGGCCCTGCACTATGTGTTTGACACCCCCCGCGACCGTCTGGTCTGGGATGTGGGCCATCAGGCCTATGCCCACAAACTGCTCACCGGCCGGCGGGACCAGTTCGCCACCCTGCGCCAGCACAAGGGTTTGAGCGGGTTTCCTAAACGGGTGGAAAGCGAATACGACACGGTCGAGGCCGGCCACAGTTCCACCTCGATCTCCTACGGGCTGGGCATGACTGCAGCCAAGGCCATCCAGAACGACGACGCCAAGGTGATCGCCATCATCGGCGACGGCTCGATGACCGCCGGCATGGCCTTTGAAGGCCTCAATCACGCCGGTGACCTGGGCCGCAATCTGGTGGTCATTCTCAACGACAACGAGATGTCGATCTCCAAAAACGTAGGCGCCCTGTCGAGCTTTCTCAGCCGCAAGATGACCGGCAGGACCATCCGCCGCCTGCGCGACCACATCGAGGAGCGGTTGCTGGCCCTGTCCTCGGTGGGCGAAAACATCCTCTCGGTGCTGCGCAAGAGCGAAGAGAGCCTGAAGGGCTTCTTCACCCCCGGCATGCTGTTCGAGGCCTTGAAATTCAAGTACATCGGTCCGATCCCCGGCCATGAACTGGAAGACCTGATCGCCACCCTGGAAAACGTCCGCGACCACAACCACGGCCCGGTGCTGGTGCATGTGATAACCACCAAGGGCAAGGGCTACAAACCAGCCGAGACTCACCCCGGCGACTACCACGGCATCGGTCCCTTTAACGTTGCGACCGGCGCCCCGAAAAAGAACAAAACCGCCGCTGTTTCCTACACCAAGGTGTTTGGCGACACCCTGTGTCGATTGGCCCGGCAGGACAAGCGGGTGGCGGCCATCACCGCCGCCATGGCCGGAGGCACTGGCCTGCTGCCCTTTGCCGGCGAATTTCCCGAGCGTTTTTTTGACGTCGGCATTGCCGAGCAGCATGCGGTCACCTTTGCCGCCGGCTTGGCCCTGGAAGGCATGCGACCTTTTTTTGCGGTCTATTCGTCGTTCATGCAGCGCGCCCTGGATCAGCTGATCCACGACGTCTGCCTGCCCAATCTGCCGGTGACCATTGCCCTGGACCGTAGCGGCGTGGTCGGCGCCGACGGCCCCACCCATCACGGCGTCTTTGATCTCTCTTTTCTCCATTTCATCCCCAACCTGACGGTGATGGCGCCCAAGGACGAAAACGAGCTGCAGCAGATGCTCTACACCAGCCTCCAGCACAACGGACCGGTGGTGCTCCGCTACCCCCGAGGCAGCGGCGAAGGCGTCGCCCTTGATTCTTCGTTCCAGAACCTGGAAATCGGCAAAGGGGAAGTGCTGCGGGAAGGTAAGGACCTGCTCCTCCTGCCGGTGGGCAACCGGGTGTATCCGGCCCTGGCGGCGGCGGCTCGCCTGGAGGAACAAGGCGTCAGCGCGACGGTGATCAATCCCCGTTTCCTCAAACCGTTGGACACGGAACTGATCGCCGCCTGGGCCGCGCAAACCGGCCGGGTGATCACCATTGAGGACAACAGCGTCCTGGGCGGATTCGGCAGCGGCGTCCTCCAACTGCTCAACCAACGCGGCCTGCATGTGCCGATCACCCTTCTCGGCTATGACGACGCCTTTGTCGAGCACGGCCCGCAACCCACCCTGTGGCGCAGTGCGGGCATCGACGCCGACGGCATTGTCCTGGCCGCCACCGAACTCATGCGCCGGTAGCAAAGCGGCCCCCTCCACACGCCTCGGCCCTTGCCCGCCATGGACACCATCAGCCCGGAAAAGCGCAGCTGGACCATGGCGCAAGTCAAAGGACGGGACACCAAGCCGGAGTTGATCGTGCGCGGCCTGCTCCACCGTCTGGGCCTGCGCTTCCGGGTGCAACGCAAAGATTTGCCCGGCAAACCGGACATCGTTCTCCCCAAACACAAAACCGTTATTTTTGTCCACGGCTGTTTCTGGCACCGGCATCCCGGCTGCAAACGAGCCTCCACCCCTGCCGACAATGCGGGGTATTGGCAGGCTAAGTTCGCCCGCACCGTTGCCCGCGACGCGGCCCACCAGATCGCGTTGGAACAGCTCGGCTGGCGGGTGCTGATTGTCTGGGAATGCGAATTGCGCGATATGGAGCACCTAGCCCAGCGCCTGGGCGACGCCTTTCACGCGCTTCACCGGCCCGCACCGCCCGCCGCCTGACGTCGTCATGAACGCCCCCAACCTCGTCCCCCGTTCCTCCCGCCCAACTTTTACTGAATTCTTCGCAGGCAGCGGACTTGTCAGCCTCGCTCTCGCCCCTTTCTTCCAACCGGTTTGGGTGAACGACATCTGCCCCAAAAAAGCGGCGGGCTACCGGGCAAACCATGATGGCGCTCCGTTTAGGCTGGAATCCATTGTCGATGTGCGCGGCGCCGATCTGCCTGCCGCAGCGCTCTCGTGGGCCAGTTTCCCCTGCCAGGATCTATCGCTGGCCGGCAACGGCGCCGGAATTCGGGCCAAGCGCAGCGGCCTTGCCTGGGAATGGCTGCGCGTCATCGACGAGATGCGCCACCGCCCGCCGGTGCTGGCGGCGGAAAACGTGGCGGGCTTGGTCTCCGCCCACAACGGCGCCCATTACCGCGCCCTGCACCACGCCTTGACCGAACGCGGCTACCTGGTCGGCGCCATGCTGCTGGACGCCGTGCGCTGGCTGCCGCATTCGCGCCCCCGGGTGTTCGTGGTCGCGGTGGACAGACGCGCCGCCATTCCCCCGACCTTGCTGGCGGATGGACCGACCTGGGCACACAACCCCGCCGTCTGCCGCGCGGCCCAAGGCTTGGGACATTGGGTGTGGTGGCGCCTGCCCGAACCGGCGCCGCACCGGACAACGCTCAGCGATTTGCTTGACCTTGCCGCACCCTGCCATGACGCCGCAACGTCCCGCCGCAATCTCTCCCTGATCCCCGACGAACATCTCCGCCGTCTGCAGCAAAGCCCACTGCCGGCGGTTCCCGGATACAAACGAACCCGCCATGGCCGCCAGGTGCTGGAGTTGCGTTTTGACGACGTCGCCGGCTGCCTGCGCACCCCAGCCGGCGGCAGCAGCCGGCAAATGCTGGTTGTCCGCCGCAACGACGCCTGGCACACCCGCATCCTCACCCCGCGCGAGGCGGCGCGACTGATGGGCGCGCCGGACTCCTTCCTTCTGCCGGGAACCAACAGCGACGGCTACAAGGCCATGGGCGACGCGGTGGCGGCCCCGGTTGCCGCACACCTGGCGGAACATCTCCTCGTCAAGCTGGCCCAGGCCTGCGCCGGCCTGGATGCACCACAGGCATCAGGGACCAGTTCGCCTGTATAGAGCGCCGCCCGGGTGTTTTTCCGGTTCCTTTGAGCTCATACCGACCAACCGCCGGAATCTGCATCAAAATCTTCTCTGGCATGAAAAGGAAAAGGCAAACCGGCGCAAACTCCACGGACACAGGCACTGACATCGCCGCAAATCGCGCCAATCAACCGAACGTCACCCGCCAGCCGGCGCTGAACGGTTCCCAGATAAAGCCGAATAAGGGTCTGCAGCCATTTCTCTTTGGTGAATCCTTGATGAACAGGTATACAAAAAACAGCACGCCCTCACCGGCATCGTATTGTTGAACGTGTTCCCCCCATTCACCGGGGTGGCAAGAGCTGCGATTTGCGATTGCAACGAAAGCAGGCTTTGCCGCCCGAGGAGGCAAAAGATGTTGCCAACGATTTTGACAACCAAGGTGCGCAGTGGTTCGGCGAACAGAATCAAGGTGTGGGCTATCCTGTTCATGCTGGCCTCCCTACTCTTGCCGCTGCACGCCTCTGCCTGGACCCCAGGCATCAAGGAGGCTGCCGAAGCAGTGGCCAGAGGGTCGGCTTCAGCGGAGCAGCAGATGCTGGTATTCCTCAAAAACGAGGAGATCAACCTCATGGGGATCAAAGGGACCGTCTCCAAGGATGTCTATGCCTCCTGCCAGTCCAATTTCGAGTCGCTCAACACCAAATTTGCCGGTCAGGCCGTTGAAGAGGCAGGGTTCCAGACCGACTTCAAGCAGCGCTCGGCCCAGGCTAAAATCAATCCCGGCACCGACACCGATGTCAATTTTCGCGCCCCGGCGGGCAAGAAGATCGGGCTGGAGGATCTGAAAAAGATCGAGAACAACTATCAGCGCATTGCCCGCCAGCATTTCGAAGGTCAAAAGCTGAACGTGCCCGAGGGCCGGATCAATACCGACACCGATTTTTTGCCCGATCCCGGCCAGATGTCGCCCCAGGAATTCAAAAAATGCGCCGAGCATATCAATGCCAACGGCGGCACGGCCTACCAGAGCCCGGAAGCGGTCAGTGCTCAGATGAAGCTCGACGGCAAGTCCACCGCTCCCGTTGATTTAGACGAGGCCATCTCCTTCACCACCGAAGGCAAGGCCCTGGCGCGACATAAACTTTCCGAAGCTCAAACGCTGCGCCAAGACGCGGCCGCCATCCGCAAGGCCAATCCGGGGCTAGCGGAGAAACTTGAAGCCCAGGCCCAGCTCTACGAATCACAGGCCTCGAAATACGTCAGCCGGATTGAGGAGGTGAACAACAACCTCCGTCGGGCCAATGGTCTGCCGGAAATTCCCAAAAGTACGGCCGTTGACGGCGAAGACCTCCTCCAGGGCCTCGACAAGGCTCGGGACAACATCAAAGCCCTTAACCGGGGCGCCCAAACCGCCACCGATGCCTCGGCCATGCGCGCCCTGGAAGAGCAACTACTGCAGAAGGCCACCGACCAGACCATCGACACCCTGGCGGAGATTGCCAAGCTCGACCCAATGAAGGCCAACCAGGCCCGCCGGGCCATTGCCGCCGAACTGAACAACCTGCCCCCGGCCAAGGTCGGTGAGGCCCTGAAACGGCTTGAACAGACGGTGGGCCCCAATTTCACCAAGAGTATTGCTAACGAAAGCCGCAGATTGGCGGAGCTCTCCAAACCCGTGACCCGCACCATCGATGAGGTAGGGCTCTCTGCGGCGGAGCGGGCGGTCGACAAGTTGGGCAAGACCGGAGTCAAGGCGCTCAAGATCGGCATCATTGCCGGCGGGGCGTATTTCATGGGCAAGGACGGGGTCTACCACGCCCTGGAACAGACCGAGGCCAACGATACCGAGCTCGATTTCTTCTACAAGGTCTACAAAAACGCCGCTTGGTACGGAACCGGCATCGGCTACGCCTACGAGGAGGCCGAAAAAGAGGAACTGGCCAGCTACATGCGCGAGGTCGAGGCAGGACGCAATCCTGGGATGAGCAAACACGTCATCTTCACCATCCTCAAAACACCCTTCCTCATGGGACGAGACATCACCGTGGGCATCCTGTATGCGCCGGATGCACTGATCGAGGCGATCACCGGCGCCAAGGAGGCTGAGGCCAAGGAGCGGGCCGCCAAGGAATTTCTAGCCGCGGTCCGGCTAGCGGTGCTCAATAAAAAGGAAACCGAAAAGGCCACAAATTTGGCCAAAGAGATGGGGGTGCACCCGGAGGATGAAAAGGCTTTTCTCGACTGTATGTGCCGGGCCTGCGGCGGCTCCCTGGGCGGTTTTTTCAACCCCGCCTGCACCTCGGATATCGGTCATGGCCCCTGCCAGTGCAACGGCCCGTTGACCATCTGGAAGACGCCTCTGCCCATGGGTTCCAATGATCTCCAGTACACCTGCTTCAACAACGTCACCCAAATGCGTCACAACGAGGCCCAGGCCATCTTTGAAAAATGGCGCCAACGGATGCGTGATGAGAATTTCAACAGCGCCAAGGAAGACGTGGCCGCGATCAAGGCACACCTTGAAAAGGGCGAATTTGTCGAAGCCGCTGATCGGTTCAAGGGGATCAAGGACCTGATCGACGGCTCCATGGCGCCAGGCACCGGTGACGGCAGCACGAGCAACCTCTCCTACGAACTGAGCACCCGCATCACCAACGGCCTGCTGCAACAGGCCCGGGAAAACGCCGCAGATCCGAATTTGTCCAACCCGTTGGCCCAATCGGTGCGCAAGGCCGAGAAGGCACGGGAGGTCAACCCGAACAATGCGGAAATCAACAAACGGGTCGCCCAATACAAAGACTGGGAAAAGGCTTGGAACGAGGTGATCGGCAAGCAGGCGCCGGAGATCAAACGGCTGGTCGACCAAGGTTATATCAAGACCGCCACCGAACGGTTTGGCCATATTCAGACCGGGATCAACCAGGAACGGTTGCCGCCGCGACACAAGGACCCGCAAATGGTGGCCCTGGAGGAACTGCTGCGACAGAAGCGGCTGCCCGAGGCCTATGCGGTGACGCTCACCGAACCGGCCGCGCAAGGCCCACGTCCCCAAATCTGGCAATGCCCTGCCGCCGACAACTGCAGCATGGTCGAGGTCGGCGCGCACACCTTTGTCACCCAGGAACCAATCATCCTCCGGGCCGATATCACTCCCAGGGTCGACAACATATTCTATGCCTGGAACGTGGAGCCCTTTCCGTCCGGCAGCCCCAACTGCAAAACCGAAATCGTTGACAACCGAATGACCCTGCGTTGCCCGGCTCGAGGCAACTATCTCGTTTCCGTCCGTGGCCAGAGCGGCGACACCTCGGTGCTTGGGCACGCCTCACAACAGGTGGCAGTTGGAGTGGAGACAGATGAAGTCGACCGGGCCAAGCAACTTAAAGAGGCTTACGAGGCGGCGCGGAAACCCGGCGCCGCCCAGTTGCATCTGAGCGCGACCACGGTTGCACCCAAAGCGGCCGTCCCCCTCAGGTGGTCGGCGACGGGCAATATTGCGGATACGGCCTGGATCAGTCTGACGCCAGGGAGCACCTCTCACGACGATATCCGCGGCAATGACCGCTTCAGCATCACCTCCCGCCGGATCGGACCGGAGCGGTCCGGCACCATGCAATTCACCGCTCCCGAAAAGCCGGGCGCCTATGACCTGCGGTTCAACGATCCAACCTCCGGGCGTGAACTGGCCACGGTTGCATTCACGGTCGAGACGAAAACGCAGGTGGAAAAACCGACCTCTCCCCCGGTGCAGGCAACACCGACCTCTGCCCCACCTGAGCCCCAAACAGCGCCTCAAACCCCGACCACCATCCCCTATGGCCCAGCGCTTCCACTGGCCGGAGAATGGCAGGTTGATTTCAATGGCTGGAAAGGCGCCCTGACCTTTGGAACCGACGGCACGGCAGTGCTCCGCCTGCCGACCACGGCTGAGCCACTCCGCAATATCGGGTACAAGACGACCGGTGAGGTCACCTTCACCCGTCCCCTGCCGGGCAAAAATCAGCAGCAGGTGTACACCGGTCTGGTTTCCGGGAACACCGCCAAAGGAAAATTCGACTGCACTACCAGTGGCAACGGATATTCCTGGACAATGACGCGCACATCCGCAAAAACGACGCCGCCTGCCGACTCCAAACCGGCGGCGGCGCCGTCACCCGGCTCTGCGGAACCTTCGACCAAGCCGGCAACCAAAACCGCCGCTGCCACGGCCGAGTCCGCGCAGACGCCTGTGCCGCCCAAGGCCGTTGCCGCAGAAAAAACAGCCTCTTTGCCCAGCGGCTGGAAGCAGATCACCCTCGGCTATCTCCAATTCGGCATTCCCGCTTCCTTCCAGCACAAAACCAGCTCAGAATCCTGGGTGCAAACCCTCCATCTTTACTGGCAGGGGAACTTTGACACCCCGGATCACGGAATCACCTGCGGCGTGGTCACCAACTACAACAAGGCCAAGGAGGAAATGGGCGGCGGCAGCGCAACCACCATTGCCGGAATGCAGGTCTTACGTGCAACCGACAACGAAAGCGAAACCCTGCTTTTCCCGCCAAAATCCGGGACTCAAGGGGTTGTTTTGATGTTTTTCACCGGCAACGGGTCAAACTCGCCCAAGGCGGAGATCATCAAAAGCATTCGTGAAATCCGTTGATGCGATGTGAGGGAATAGGATTAAAATGAAACGGTGAAATGAGGGGCGTGAAACGCGGTTCAAAATCTCTTGCGAATAGGTGCATAAGCGCGCGCGAATTTACAGGTGGGGGAACAGGTGATTTTTCCGCTCAGGGTCGCAATAGGGTAGTAAAACGAAAAAAGCCACTTAGCAATTTGCTCGCTAAGTGGCTTTAATTATTGGTGAACGAGGCGGGATTCGAACCCGCGACCTTTGGCTTCGGAGGCCCTGCCTTGATTGCTTCATGTACTGTTTAATAGGGTTTAATAGCGTATTATTTTGTTGTTTCATCGACACGGCAAGTTTACTATATTTCCTGCACAACCTGTGCTTTTTATAGTTTTTTAATCTACAGGGGCACAATAGGGGCACAAAAAAAAACGAACCTGCAACACAGACAAGAGGCCAAGGCAGCTACTCCGGAAAATCTGTTTTTGTGCCCCTATTGTGCCCCTGTTTCAGGATAAAAAACAAAAATACAATAACTTGAGAAACTGACAAGCAGCATATGCCCTCAAGAAAATATCCCATCAAAAAACACCAAGGCGTTTTTGGGTATGATTCCGCCACCAAACGCTTTAACGGCAAACCAGATGTTTGCCTGTATGTCACCTTCAAGGTAGACGGCAAAAAGACCACTGAAAAAGTCGGGTGGATTTCCGAAGGATACACGCCTCAGCTTGCTGCTGAATTAAGGGCGAAACGGATCAGAGAAGCCCGCCATCAAGGTGAAGTTAAAACGAGCCGCGACATTCGAGCAGAACACCGCAAAGTCAATCGCGACCTGAAAGAAATCAAGGATCACTATTTCAGCAGCACCAAGGGCGGAGCCATCAAAGGCAAGACACAAGACCTTAGCCGATGGGAGCATCACCTTGCGTTCCTGGAAGCGAAAAGCCCAAAGGAGCTTTCTCAACTCGACATTGAGCGAATCAAGCGCAACATGAAAGAAAAGGAGCTTGCTCCAGCCACTATTGACCACGCCTTGCGGTTGCTCCGGCGCGTTGTCAACCATGGCGCTGAGCATGGCCTTTGCCCCCGCCTATCGTTTAAGATTCAATTCCCCAAGGTTCACAACACCAAAACCGAGTTCCTTACTCCAGAAGAAGCCGCCCGCCTGATCGATACCCTGAACAATTGGCCACGGCAGGATGTGGCACGCATGGTGAAGCTCGCCATGTTCTCCGGCCTGCGCCGAGGGGAATTGTTTCGGCTCAAACAGGAGCATCTTGATTTTCACCATAGCCTGATCACCATCGCCGGCCCCAAGGGCGGCCAAGACGTTACCGTGCCCATGTCGCCGCCGGTCCGGGAGCTGCTCGAACAGCAGCTTGCCTTTTTGGATGACGAGCAGGCCCGCCGCGCCAGGCGATACCGCAACACCACCCGGCAAGCTCCGGATTGGGAAGACAACGGTTTTCTTTTTCCTGGAGTCCTTGGCGGCCAGCGGGTTGAGTGTGGAGCTGTTGACCGCATCAAGAAGGCAGCGGAACTGCCCAAGAACTTCCGCCCATTCCACGGGCTCCGGCACCATTACGCCGTTCTCTTGGCCAGCTCCGGGGAATTCAACCTGGACCAGATCGGCCAGTTGCTGACCCACAAGAGCAGCGACATTACTCGCCGGTATGCTCATTTCCTGCCGGAAGCGCAGCAGCGGGCCGCAGATCGGGCGGCGGAGATCATCACTGCCCATACGGCTGCCGCCGGCGAGAAAGAAGAGAAGAAGGTGGCCAATCGGCGCGGAAAAAACTGAACTACAGCGAATTGCATTGAAGTATTCGGACTATACGAACACAGCCGTATAATTTGGCTGAGACAGCCGCAAAGCATGCTCTCAAAAGCACAAAAACCGCCAGAAAAAACAGGGATAACCCAAAGCACAGAGGAATGAATAATGCCCGAGGTCGTCAAGTATCATAAAGGGAACTTCCCGCCGGAAAAGCTGGACTGGCAACGACTCGTCACCTTGATTGGGTCGGCCAACGCTGCCGTTGCCCGATACGACGGGCTATTGGCCGCGATTCCCAACGCATCGGTATTGATGAGCCCGCTCACGACTCAGGAGGCGGTTCTTTCTTCACGGATCGAGGGCACCCAGGCCACAATGGGTGAGGTTTTGGAGTATGAGGCCAAAGGCGATTCCGGAGACCCGACCACCCCGAAAGAGGCTGATATCTGGGAGGTCCTCAATTACCGGAAGGCCATGCGGGCCGCAGAAAGCATGTTGCAAGAGCTCCCCTTGTCTCAGCGTGTTATTCGCGAAGCCCACAAGGTCTTGCTTTCTGGCGTCCGCGGGCATGGCAAATCACCCGGAGAATATCGGCGCATCCCGAATTGGATTGGCCCGCATGGCTGCAGTATCGAGGAGGCTCGCTTCGTCCCCATCGGCGCGGATGCATTACCCGAGGCCATGTCTACCTGGGAACGCTATATCCATACACCCGCTCCTGATCGATTGATTCAGCTCGCTATCCTCCATGCCGAATTCGAGGCGCTGCATCCATTCCTCGACGGAAACGGACGGTTGGGACGCATGCTTATCCCTTTGTTCATGCACCAGGCCGGCCTTATTCAGCGGCCCATGTTCTATATCAGCGCCTATCTCGAGGCCAACCGCGACACCTATTATGACAGGCTGCTGGCGGTGTCTCAAGCTTATGACTGGACAGGCTGGTGCGTCTTCTTTCTCACTGCCGTTCAGCAGCAGGCGGAGGAAAATTTAAATAAGGCCGGTGAAATCATGGATTTATACAATCGGATGAAAACCCGCTTCGTTGAATTGACCCATTCCCAGTATGCCATTCATGCCCTGGACTGGATATTTGAGCGGCCCATTTTCAAAAGCTCTGATTTTGTCAACACCTCGACAATCCCAAAGCCAACGGCCCAGAGGATCCTGAACGTGTTGAAAGCCAATGATGTATTGCGGACCATGACAGAGAGTAGCGGCAGCAGGGCTGCGGTGTTGGCATACCATGCGCTCTTGAATATCGCCGAAGGCCGAGATGTTTTTTGAAGCTCATCAATGCAACACAAAACAATTTGAGGTTTATAAAATTAAAAATATGAGTCACAAATGATTTTGTGTATATTTGGTGAGGCACAAACGGAAAAGGCGGACCGTCATACATTCCGCAGCAGCGAACAGCGTGGCAACACCGCCCACGCATCGCCGGCAGGGAGCAAAGAAGGGAAAAATGGTCAGCCAGAGCACGAAGGATGAATGCTAGGGGATGACAGTGAATTATGCCAAATATCCAGCGGGAACCATTTGAGTTTCCGTAATTTACGCGTGTGAAAATGGGCAAAATAAACAACGGGCAGGAACCAGACCATGCTTGAAGAATCGTTTACTCATTGCGTCAAGTGCGGCGCTGAGAAGAACGAAGGGGCAGACTGCCTTAAATGCGGGGTTATTCACGAAAAAGCGGAACGTGTCGTTCTGCAGGGAAAAAAAGAGCAAGAAAAGCAGCAAGCATGGGATGAGGAAGAAAAACGCCAAAGGGGCAACCGAAGGCCACCGGTCATTGCCTTTGATTATGAAGATGCTCGTGGAAACAAATCATCGAGGCAGATCAAGAACCCAATTCGATTTTTATATGCTCAGCTCTGGTACATCAACGGGTTTTGCCTGACAAGACAAGAGGCAAGGACCTTTCGATTTGATCGTATCCAGGGAAGCATTGTTGATGTCGAAACCGGTGAGGCCATCGCCATGGACCGCATCATGGAGGTTGATCCGCCTGACAATTTATCTGACGATCCAAGGGAAGAAAACACATCGTCAAAGCTCATCAGTTGCCCAACCTGTAAAAAACCAATCTCTAGAAATGCAGAGAGCTGCCCTCTTTGCGGAGAACGAATTAGAAAAGAGAACCCGTTACCCAAATCTCCAGACAGTTCACCGAGAAAACCGCTTGGGTGCATGGGGTGGGCCGTTATTCTTTTCTTCACCATTTACCTGCTCGGTAAATGCGATCACAACAATGGGCAAAAAACAGCAACCCCACCAACGCCACAAGAGCGGCTCGCACTACAACCAGGGCCTCAACGTCCTGCACCAACCAAGCAAGAAACGCACCCGCCAAGAACAATCGATTTTTCCAGCTCTTTCGTAATAGCACTGAACGGGCTGTACGGAAACGTATGCCATGCAGAGCTGAGCGGTTTTTTCAGCAAGACCCTGAAAATAGACTGGACAAACAACACCAAAAAGATTCACGCCATCAAAGTTATTGCCGAGGTGGGCGATTCGAAAAACAAACTGTACCAAGACGGAGTCCGATATTTTCAGTTCCCAAATGATGCGGGAACCTACAACGTTATCGACTGGAAAACAGGAGAAAAGAATTCGATCCCCGATAGGGCTGTGTATTATTTCAAGGATTGATGAGCATTTCCGTAGAACTGATCAAAGGAGAGAAGGATGCATTCAGAATTCAAACCCGAACAGTTTGATGAAGTTTTTCGGTTTATAACCGAGACATCGAGTTTCGATCACGCCGGATTTTCAAATTTTATGGATGATCTCGACCGATACCACCCGACATTCCAGCAATGGGCGTTCAAGGCGGTTTGCCAAGTACATGCGTTTGAAAAAATGTACCTCTACATGCAGAGTGCACAAAGAACACCTGCCGTCAGCTATGATTTTCAACGATTTTTACAATTTGTTTTCGAGACATACGGATTCGACCAAGAGGGGATTGATGCCTTTGGAAAATCTCTTGCCCAGGTCAAGCCTTATCAAGAATGGCTTGCAACCAAAACAGGCAATACGGGGGTAGCGAAGAGGCAAGCCAGGAGAAATCCAGTCAACATCGGACACCTGCGGCTTGTGAAATGAAACTTTGACAGACTTCAAGCACGGCCGGTGGGGCTGATCACTCCATCGAAAAGCGGCATTATCCCCTTGTCGCCGCCGTGCTTGTTTGGTTCCTCAGCAGAATCTGTGGGTAGCCCTCGGGGTCGGCAGGTCACCAAGCCCATGATATAAAGCTATTTTTAGCCCGTCGTATGTGCGAAATCCATAGGATCGCTTCGTGATCACCTTTGCCTTG
>Ga0209639_1001327_pt1 | contig 25365 bp, 19 predicted proteins | sample EPASupsiteHSE605_FD_187268 | JGI IMG/M metagenome (GOLD analysis project Ga0209639, IMG submission 187268) | Bioremediated contaminated groundwater from EPA Superfund site, New Mexico - Sample HSE6-05 (SPAdes) (version 2) | ecosystem: Environmental > Aquatic > Deep subsurface > Groundwater >...
TTCCTAAAGAAGCGAAGCTGCTTTCTCTAAAAATTACGGACCAGACCGCTTATGTAGATTTCAGCGAAGAAATAAGAAGCAAACATCCGGGCGGAAGCACCGGTGAAGCAATGACTCTAAACTCCTTGGTAAATTCCCTAACAGAACTAAAGGAAATTCAAAAGGTAAAAATCCTTATTAACGGTAAAGAAGTAGATACTCTGGTTGGGCATGCAGATTTAAGCCATCCTTTAACCAGAAATGAAAGTATCATAAAAAAATAACCCATTTAAACTAAGCCTTTTATCGGGGAGGATATTTAATGCGTTTTTCGCGTCTATCAGCAATAGTTTTGTTGATCACTATGCTTGTAACTGGCAGCGGCTGTACTAAAATCTTTAATTCTAATGCAGATGTATTTGAAACCGATGATAAGATCAAGCTGGTCAGTCAAGTGGACGGAGAAAATATTACTTATTATGCTAATGGCGGATGGAATAAGACCTTCTGGTATGGAATCAACCTTGGTGCTACCACCCCCGGTCATTCTCCAGGTGAGCTAAGCCCTAGTTACGATGATTATAGGCGCTGGTTTAATGACATTGAAGAGCTTGGTATACAGGTAATACGTATCTATACTATCTTGCCCCCGGATTTTTATAAGGCTCTGGTAGACCATAACGAATCCGCTAAGAAAAAGCTATGGTTTGTTCAGGGGATATGGCCTCCCGATGAGGAACTCGCCAAGGAGAGAAACTCTTATTTGCCTAGCATCACCCAGCATTTCGATGAAGAAATCTCTCTGGCCATACTGGCAGTTTATGGACGCGGAAGTATTAAACCAATCCCGGGTAAGGCCAGTGGCGATTACAAAGTAAACGCAGCACCCTACCTTCTGGCCTGGATGGCCGGGGGAGAGTGGGATCCCAATATGGTTAATGACACCAACCATAAAAACCCTGAAAACAAGCAATTTAAAGGCAAATACTTCCGAACCACCGCTCTGGCAAGCCCTTTTGAGGCATGGTTAGCTCAAGTACTTGAACAGCTGGCTCAGGAAGAAATGAAATTAGGCTGGCAACACCCAATTTCTTTTGTTAACTGGGTTACCACTGATCCTTTGCGCCATCCAGATGAGCCCCTGGAGGAAGAAGACCTAGTAACAGTAGACCCCGTACATATTGCACCCATGGACGATTGGAAAGCAGGGTATTTCGCTGCTTATCATGTTTACCCGTATTACCCTGATAGCCTGCGTTACCAGCAAAATTACCAGAACTTCGTTAATCCTCAGGGGATAAAAGATCCTTATGAAGCTTATCTCCGCGATTTACAGCGGCATCATGCCGGGATTCCCCTAATGATAGCCGAGTTTGGCGTACCCTCCTCTCGTGGAATGGCACACCGGGCATCCCTGGAACGCAATCAGGGTATGCATACCGAATCCGAACAGGGTCAACAAAATATTGCCATGTTTCAGGCTATGCAGCGAGTAGGATTAACCGGGGGCATTCTTTTTGAATGGCACGACGAATGGTTCAAATTTACCTGGAATACCATTGATCTGGAATTGCCCGCGAGCAGAAGACCTCTGTGGTTGAATCGCCTGACCAATGAAGAGAATTTTGGGCTCCTCGCAGTAGAACCAGGAACAGAAACCAAAATTATTCTGGATGGAAAAAGGGATGATTGGGATAAGATAGCTAACCTAACCCAAAAAAGGATGGATGATGGCAGCCTGCTCATGGCCACCAGTGATGAAGGTTACCTGTATCTCGCAATCGATAAGCCCGTAGACTGGAACTGGCTGCAGGACCAATTAATCATTGGTTTTGATAACCAACCCGGCGGGAATCATACTGGCAGTAATCCAGTAATTACTTTCAATCAGGGTATCGAGTTCTTACTTACCATGAATAGCAGTCAGGATGCAAAACTAATGGTTGCCAGTGCTTATGACCAACATACATTTCTATATGGTTTTCAGAAAAAAATGATCCCCTGGGATTCGGCCTGGGAACAGGAAGACAATGGTATATTTTTGCCCTGGAAGCTATGCTTGAGCCACACGCTCTTCCTGCCCGCCACCAAGCAGGTTATCCCCTTAGAGGAAGTAGAGATCGGTCAGTTAAAAGGGGGTAATTCTAACCCTGCCTCCCCTGATTTTAACAGCCTGACTGATTTTTATGCCGGGAAAAATCTGTTAGAATTTCGCATTCCCTGGATGATGCTGGGTTTTACCGATCCGAGCAGTCACCAGGTATGGTTTTATCCTTATCGATATAAGGTACCCCAGTTTAGCAGTATCACCTCACCAGGTTTAAATGTATACGCGGCAACTGCCAATAAAGAGGCTCCTGGCTTAGTCAGCGTCCAAACACCGCTTGCGTATAAATGGAGCAACTGGGAAGAACCAAACTCCCATGAACGCAAGAAACAAAGCTATTACCTTTTGAAGGATTTTTTTGAAAAAGGACAATAGTCTCTATTTACATATCATTATAGTGCTGGCTATTATAATTTTCCGAGGACATCTCGGAAACCGTACATAATTGCTCACCCTTTACAATCTATTAATGAATAAGTTTGGCAGCATCAATATCTTGCGCAATCTCCATTCTTATACGACTGTCAGCCACCACATAGCAGGGATTGTAGTCGTGCATAACTGCATCAATAATGCCATTAACATTGCCCGCGTCGTAACCCACTACCTTAAAGTTCAGACCCTGAGCTTCTGCTATACTCTGCGTATCACGTAAGTCTTCATCTGGTTTTGCATCCTTATTCTGAGGATAAAGAATAGTTGTAATTCCCCGTAAAGCCAGCGCATTTAACTCCTCTGGTCCAGGCTTAAGTCCGATAAACAAAAATCGACCCATAGCGGTGACAATCTGTCCGGATACTTTCATCTCTATACCATCAATGCCATAGAACCGTCCCAGCAGCACCTGCTGAGTCAACTCCATGTCTTTTCCCGAACTAAACCCAAATACATAACAGGCTCCTTTAGTATTCTTAATATAAGTATTAATTAAACTAGCTGCATTAACGGGGGGTAAATTACCTTCCTTGGCTATGTTCAAAAAATTAAATCCTTGAGATTGCAGCATAGCAGTCTCAGCAGAATTAGGGACTGGTCCCAAAATAAGGTTTTGGTGAACAGAGTAAATTTTTCCGCCGCTCAGTTCTTGGGGAAGTTGTGGAACAATTGCGTTTGCTGTCCCACTACGCAAACTGGCATCTATTATTTGATATCTGGCATCAACTTTTGTGCCATGGATGTACATTTTATTATTAGTTGCTGCTGCCTGGGATAATAGCTCTGACAGGCCGGTTACCTGAGTGCCCTGTATTCGCACCGGCAATAGTTTAAACTCCAGGCCGTTCTCTATACATAGCTGCTTTTCTTTCTCAACCAAGGGAGCTTCATCAGCATTTGCAGGATCAAGATAAGATATTACCTCTTTTACCTGTCCGCGCCGTACCAGGTGAAACCATTCCTCATCGTTAGGGTAGGGGCCCAAAATTACCTTGCCGCCCTGATAATAATTAAGCCGGCCTCTTTCAAGGTAGTCTGGGTAAAGAAAACTCTTGGCTGTACCGGCAAGCGTAGATTCGACCAGATCAGCCCGGTGTTTGCCTAGATAACAATGAATATAGAAAGGGCCTTTTTCCTTTTGTACCAGTTCTTGAATGCCGTTTAATGAAGTCTGATTACCGCTAATCCATGGCAGCATGGGAAAAGAGTAAACCCGTATTCCTATTTTTTCTCCTGCTTGCATTTCTCTATCCAGCAGTAATTTTTCGAATGGGATGGTAGGACTGAGGAGAGATATAACTCCCTGATATCCTTCCTTTTTCAGCTCTGCAAGGCGTTCCTCCTCTGGATAAGGGCCAATCATAAACTTACTATTTCTTTGTTGGCTCGTTCCCTGAAAGACCGCTACCAGATTACTATCAGTAGTGAGTAATAGAGTGAATATTCCTCCGGAGATTGCCGTCAATAATAATAATATCGCAGCAGCTAGTCTGCTTCTTTCGGGAATAACCGCTGCCTTGCGGCGAAATACCACGGTTGTGCTGATTACAATTACCGCATAGACAAGAATTATCGCACACATCGCAATATTAATAAGAGTCTGGGATGACTTCTGCTCTTTCAACATTGCCTCAACCGGGACATTCACCAAAAATAAACAGGCTACCCCCAGGGTAAACCCGAATACCCCAAAGAAGATTAAAGTTAGAACCCACGACTTACGCCCCAAGTTTATTCCCTCCCAGTTTACCTTTGTTTTAGACTATGCTCCTACTCCCTCAACCATCCGCTTGATTTGTTTATTTATGAATGCAAAAAAGCGATCCAAATCTTCAAACCTTCGATAGATAAATATTACAATCAACAGGGAAAATATTGATAGTACTATCCCCAGCCATCCTACCCAGGTCATGCCATAGTGAAAGACTACCGTATGATCACCGGCAGGAAGATCCAATAATATCAGATTTTCCATCCTTTTTACAGCAAGGGGGTTTCCATCTACTTTAGCTTGCCAGCGAGGAGTATAGGTCACCGATATAATTATCGACACAGGCTCCTGGGATTTATAATGAAAGCTAAAACCATCGTGTCTCCATTCAGCATCAGACACCGGAAAGTCTTTCGGAACAATATCTTTATATGGGTGTCCTAAATCCATAATTTGCTCAAATAAAGATTGGACTGCCTTACTGTCGGAATACGTTTCCAGCAATCCACGGCTACGCTTCACTTCAGGCTCCAAATGAAGACCTAGGTTCATGCCAACAAAGTAAACCTTATTTCCATGAACATTCTTGTAACCTATGACTGGAATTCGTTTCCCCCCCGCCAGTATTTCCATCCATACTCCATCCAAATTACCCATAGCCGGCAACTCACCGTTGGGATCGGACTGCAATGGAATACTATGTTTAAATGGACTATCGCCCACAGGAACAAGTTGAGCATTTTCCGGTATATTTTCTTTATAGGGAATAATGCCAAATAAAGACCATGCATTAGCCCCACCCATTTCTACAATAACGGTTTTGCCTGCACTACTCAAGGCTTCAACCAATTCCTGAAACTTACTCGAATCCTTCACCTCAGGTTGGCTTAAATATATAAATTGAAATCTGTCCAAATCTTCAAGAGTATAATCTTCTAATGCATTGGAAAGCCCCTGTATTAGCCAGGGGAAAGATATTCCTAATCCAGGTGCGCCTTTACCAATAGCAATGGCATTTCGTTCTACCCTCATAAAATATGAAGAAGGGGTATTACTAACAAATACTGTTAAAACCTGATCTTTACTAATTTCTTGAAAACCGTATTTCTGAAGGCTCTGCAAAACGGAAGTATATTTATTGCTAACAATAGTAGCTCTTACATTCCATTGCAGCATATTCTTAACCACATAATCACCGCAATTAGCACCAATAGCAATATTCTGCAGCCAAAATGCTCTACTATGAGGAGTGCCCTCAATAGCAGAACCATTGACAGAATTTATATCTTTAATCATCGGGAAATAGACAGCATCTGGACCATGAAGCATCAACCATTCAATACGGCCATTACTAAAATTACCATCTAAGGGAATCTGGTCAACTATGGATTGAGTATCTGCAAATGATTGAAAGCGGATGTTATTATTATTGGGATTAATGTCATACATAATAATGAGAAATATTCCGGCAAATAGCAAAATCCTAAATATTCCAAAATGAGGAGAATTAAATTTGTACCATAGTCCACGCAAAAATATCACCAACAAAATTGATACTAGAACTATAGCAAAGCTTAATATGCGTCCAAAAAAGATATTATTATGAAAAGGAATATATTCATATATTGGAAGATGATATCCAAAAGATAAAGTGATAACTACTACCAGAGAAATAACTAAAGATATAATTAAACCGCTGGTATCTAAGTGATGACAGTTGGAAGTCATGTCACAGAGAACATGTTCATCTTGAGCATCTTTTAGAAAAAACAATGAACCTAAAGACAAGACTAATAAAAGCGGGCTGAAATAATGGGGTACTTTAGAACCAAAATAAAACCAATCTAAGTTGGCTGTATAACTTAGAGCATTTTCAGGCAGCACATAAGGAACAAGAGGATCTTCAAAAGGAGTAACCCCGGGTACCCACCAAAAGGAGACCATCCCTGCCCCTAGACCGACAGCAATTCCCCATATTATAAAATACCTAAAATCGATATGGCAAAATATAACCATCACTAACAGTAATATTCCGATAGCTAAACATATTATAAAAGCGTGCATAGCATGGGATAAGATAAGGATGCCAGTAAATATACTTACTAAAGCTGCTCGATAGGGACTTCTCTTTTCCACAAACAGCAAAGTAACTGCCAGCAACCATGGAGTAAAGGCAAAGATAGGTCCCTGAGCCATAACTCCTTCTTCCGCTAAGGATCTTATCAAAAATGGGTATAACCCATATATGATCCCAGCCACTATGCCCCACCAGGTACTAATCCATCGATAACAAATGTACCATACTCCCATAGCACCCACCAACAAATAGAAGAACACGTAGAACTTAAAAGTTATCATTACATTGTCAAATAGCATTTGTACTGGAGCAAGGATGAAAAAGGAAAGAGGGGGATAGTACTGCCCCACCGTAGTGCCATTGTACCAGTAAGGAAACCAGGAGGGCCAGTTAAGGTTTTTCAGGCAATCGGCAATATAAGTAACTTTGCCCAGATGGGCTATAACATCTGCGGTAACTGGATATTTATTAATAGGTACACATAGTAAGGGCTGCCAAAGAGCACAGGCCATAACTGCAGAAATAACACAAATGGCAATAAATACATCTTTGATAAATATCCACTTGCCATTAAGCTCTCCTTGATGATGAGGATTGGTATTCGTACCAGCCAATATGCTAAACCTCCGAATTTGAAGTTTATCGTACAATGTTTCGCCGCTAGCTCACATTTATCCTCTTTCAAGGATATCTTTGGATTTAGATGGTTGTCCCTGGCACAGCTAGTCATAAGATTTTTTTACTGCAAATACGGATGCTCCGCTTCTTAACGCTGCTTCAATTCCCACTTCTGAATCCTCAAAAATAACCGTGTTTTCGTGAGTAATGCCAAAATATCTCATCGCAAGCAGAAAGCCTTCGGGGTCAGGCTTAATTTTCATAAAATCTTCTTGGGTAAGGATGAGTTCAAAGCAATCCTTTTTGCCGAAATATTCCAGTATCTGATGGCAATTAGCCTTTGATGCTGTCGTAACCACTGACTTATAGTATCCTGTCATGCTTTCCAGAATACGAAACAGATGCTTGTTAGGCCTGGCTTTGTCCAGATATGTTGGATACAACTCCTTTTTCATTTCGTGTATTCCACTCATTATTGTTTTGTCTGAGGAAGAAACCTTTGGCAGAAACTCTGTATAATGGCGGCCGTTGCAAAATTCGCAGAAGTAGCTGTAATCCAGAGCATATCCATATTCCTTCAACGCCTGGGCATAAGCATGGTAATTAACGTCTTTAGTATCAAAAAGTGTGCCGTCCAAATCGAAAATTGCTAAGAATTTACTTTTCAAATTTTATTTCCATCCTCAAATATATTAACCACATCGTTTAATACTACAATAAAGCCAGCATAGAACAAAACTGCAAGTATATTGTCCTTCTCAATTTTATATGGAAGCAGTCGCAACCAATGAATGACTTCATGATAATAGATACTTTTAACCTTTGCGATATTAAATTTTGAGTAAAGATAGTCCTTGTATTTTTCCAAAAGCTCAACATATACAAATGTCCGCGTATCCTGAAAATCCACTCTATTTCCATTTATTTTCACATAAGCTGTTTTCATCAAAAATTCATACCCCCCGTGCAAAGACTGGAGTAATTTGGCGTAATCAAGAAAACGGGAATCATGCACATTACTGGTATTCGGATCGATAAGATAGTAGTCCGCTCCTTTGCCCTCGGATAAGTCACAAACGATATTTTCTATGGTCAGGTCACCGTGTATGTCAGAGCAATCATCTTCAGTGAATATCTTGGTCAGCCTGGCTTCAGTCAGGTATTTTTCCAGCTTATTTAAATTGCTGTATTGCTCACCGTTAATAATCAATGTATCGTAATGCAGAAGCTGTCTGATACTGCTTTTAGAGGATTTGATATACTCAACATTTTTAAATACCTTTTCCTGAATGTATTTGTTAATAGTAACTTCGTCGGTTTTTCTGCGATTGAGTATATATAGCCTGTTTTCCAGATCATCGAATATATGTTTAATCAATTTCCAACTTATATCTGAGGATACAGAATGCACATATTGAAACAAACCGGTTGTCGTTGCTGAATAGAACATATCATAATAACAATAGGTATTCGTATGTTCTTCACGGAATATATGAGTTAACGGAACAGTGCCTTCATGTTCTTGCAGCCAAACAACCTGATCATATAGTTTTCTGCCATTATTGCCAAAGGCATATTTTCGGTAAAAGTTTTCACTTTTATCAACACAGAGTACTGTAGTAGCATTTGATCCACCCGTTATGTCTTGTACGATATAAATGTCACGATTGATGGTCAGATATAACTGCAGGTATTCCGTTCCGCTATCAGAAAAATAAGATTCCAAAAAGGATAGTCTTTCGTTGGCATTCAGATGAGGCAGGATATTTCTAAAACTACCGCTGCTATTTACAGTTTCGGTTTTCTGCGATTTAGCTAAACAGGTGTAAATAAGGATTACAAGAAGTGGAATTAGCATGTAGACAATCAAAAGAATAGGGAAGCTGGTGAAAGTCACGGGTTCAAATCCGCTTTCTATAAAAACCATAAAGGTATTCTTAGAGAATAGAATTGTAAACAATTTAGATATCTGTATATCGCTTCCCAATAAGGACACACATTTGGCAAAACAGGCATAGGAGAGAAAATATGCAGACCAGATACTCAACGTGTATATCAAAAGCTTTACTTTGTCCAATTGCCGTGGAATATCCTTCAAGGAGGCAATAATGGACCATGAAACATACAAAAGAGATAGTTCTATTTTCTGGTTAAAAACGGAGAAGATTTTTTGAATAAATAATTTTAGATATTTCTTAAATTTCAAAAATATAATTGTAATAATCACAACGCCAACAAAGGCATAGGCATAAATACGCGCTACACTAGCCAACTCGGAAGCGCCGGTTTCAAACAGATAAAAGGCAAAGAAAAACAGCCCGACTGTTATTAAATCAAGATATAAATCAACCGCAACGGTTGAAATTGCAAAGGAATAACCGTTTTTGAATTTTCTCCCGGCCATAATGATTCTTATGATATCACCAATACGAAACGGAACAATGACATTAAGTATGTGACCGCAAGCCAATGCGTTAAGCAATACTTTTTCATTAGGACTTTCATAAACCTCAACAAACTGTTTCCATCTGTACATTTTGAATACATGACCCATGAGTATAAGTATTACTGCTGCAGCAAAATAGATAATAGTCATTTATATTCCACAAAACTTTCAGATAAAACTGCAATTTCATATTCTTCAGGTGTTCCAAAGGGAATATGAAAATCCGTTTTAAACCCTTTTATTGTTTTGCCACACTCTGTCATGACATTATACACGCCGCTTATAAAGTATTCCTGATAATTACAGATACGTAGATAATCTTCAACAGCATTTTTGAAAATTTGAACATTTCTAAAATAATAAGCCCCGCAGATTGCGTCGTTGCTTATGACTTCTTTTTCAACTGTACGTATAATATTGCCGTCGAGGCCGTATGCCAGAAAGCTATATTTTGGCTCGTCTGATGTAAATGTCAGCAAGGCGCCGTCAACAATGTCGAATTGGGCTTTAGCGCAAAAATCATAGAATTCTTTGCAGCTAAACATATGATCACAGTCGTTAAACAGGATAGGGTCGCCGTCATTAACTTCCTTTATGCCCTCCATGCAGGTCAATACCGGTCCATTGAGTACCTGGGGAATTGCATGAATTTTTGCTTCAGGAAAATATTTTTTGATTTCTTTATCAATCTGGAACAGGTCAATATGATCCTGCAACACTACAAAAATAAGACTTTTAAGAGAAACGTATTTTCTTATGGACTGTGTTGCCCAGTAGAAAAAAGGAGCTCCATGAATATCAATCAAAGGCTTGGGATAATCATATCCGTGTTCTGAGAATCTTGAGCCCTTTCCACCCATTGGCATGATGAGATGAAGCACCATTTACCACCTTCTTCCGCACGCTTATGTTTTTAATATATATATCGTTTTGATAACATTTAACACAATGCCTTCTTTAAAATTTACCTGTTTAATCAAGCTTTATTTTACTTGTTTTCCACTTTTTATTTTCAAGCTTGCCTTTATGATAACTCCGCTTTGTTTAAATCTTGATTTGAGTCCTGTATTCCATGATGACGTCCCTTCCTCACGTGGCTTCTGTATAACATTCATTCGCACAACTTTAAAGTGATTGATTTTAGCTGTAAGGTAAGAGTACAGTTCTATTGAAAAATCATAGGAAGGTTTATCCATCTTTTCAATCAATCGAGCATCAAACAGAACGGGAATAGCTGAGATGTCGTACATATAAGTGCCGAACAAAATCGTTTCGAACCATGTCATACCCGCGGTAAAAGATCTGTCCAACAAGCTGCGATTTTTACGAATTCCCTTCATAAAGAGAAGTTTGTTACCAGTATACTGTTCAGTATAATTAAAAAACTTCACCAGTTCCTCCGGATCAAACTGCATATCCGCATGAATCCAGCCAATATAATCACCGGTTGCCTTCTGCAAACCTTGAATCAAACCATATCCATAGCCCCGATTAACATCTACATAAACACGCTTGATTAAAACCTCGTCAACCTGAGGCAGTGCTTCGAAAACTTCTCTACTGTTATCCACTGATCCGTTTTCTACCAATATAAATTCCACATCATAATTTAGAAGAGATCGTTTTAATTTTTCAACAAGATTTAGTAGATTTTTTTCTTCATTATAGCATGGTATTATAATCGAAAATTTCATTAGTGGTAACCACCTTAAAAACCAATCTTTTTTGAAGTAAATAATTTATTACCATAGCCACGCCAGTTGCTATAATGAATGCTATTACTCTTATTCCCAACATATGATATGCAAAATAATTAACGCTTACGTTAACTGCAATATTGATTATTTGAACTGCAAGATATTTAAATATTTGAGTAAAAGAAATGGCGGATTCAACAGAAAAAGTCCACTTCCTATTAAGCAGAAATGAAATTACACTAGCACTGCATATTGAAATCATCTTTGCCTTAGTAATGCTGATCCTATAACTTAATAACATGTAAATGATGAAATCAATACATGTCGAGATTCCACCTATAATCAAAAAACGAAAAAAGCTATATTTATTTATTGCTTTACATAGATATTGCATAAAGCTATTGTCGCCCCTTATTTTTCATCACTCATATTCAAAAAAAATCAATGGGTATTTTCAATGATTTAGTACGACAATAAACTTCGCCAATCTTTGAAAAACCAATATACCTGTAAGGTCATAATAATGAAAATGGCAACTACAACTTCACAAAATCCCACCAATAGTTGAAAGCGAACATCACTACAGGTGCGCACAGTTTAAATCAATTTTTATTCCCCTCGTCATACCCGCATTTTCAGCCCTCTCCCCCATCAAACCCTTCCGGTTGGGACAAAGAGCACTTCCCATAGCTACATGTTCAAAAAATAAACCCCCGCCGAAACTAAAACAAGTCCTACTACCTTATCCATACTGACTGACTCATGAAATAATACCACTGAAAATATAAATACTATGATGTATGACAGGCTTACAGTGGGATAGGCCTTATTCAATTCCATTGTTGATATTACTTTTATCCATAGAACCATACTGGTGACAAAGCAGATAATCCCCACGTCTATCCATACGTTAGTAAAAATACGAAAGAGCGTTTGTATTAACTCTGTTTTGCCCATGTTGATAGAGCCTAACTGGTTCACGCCGAACTTCAACAAGATTTGGCCGCATGCTCCCAGGAAAACTGATACGAATAACCATATAAGATCCACTCTCATTTAGAAAAATACCTCCGTATACTGTAATAATAATCTCTGACTTTTTCACTATAATAAATAACCCCGTCAATAGTTTGTTGTACAGGATTATTAACCTTCCAGCTCTGAGGTTCAGTTAAGGCTAGAATCATTCCTGCTAAACGGAACCAGTAAGTAAGATACCTATAAAACGGCATAAAAAAGACTATCCACCATACTTTCTTCAATTCATCACGATAAAAATTCTCGGTGCTCCGATAAGCAACCAGGAAAGTACAGGCTTCCAGAATGAGATACATTACCACCATACCCGTTAGGGCTATCACTATGGTCGGTAGAGGATATCCCAAAAAGTATAGGAAAGGTAATAGGAATGTCCAGGTAAGTTTTATAAATGAAAGGGTATGATCAGATATTAAAATTCTGGCCAAGAAGTCCTTTAACGCCCCCAATATTCCAGGGATATCATCATAATAAATGCCCATGACTTCCACTTCTCCTCGCTGCCAGCGGACTCTTTGCGAATAGAGACGTGACAACGACTCAATAGGTTCTACATAAGCAATAGATTTCGCTATATAACCAATCCTGCCATGACTGGCCTGTACTGCTCTGCGCATGTTGAAAGTTAAGTCAGTATCTTCAGAAACAGTTCGTTCCTGATAAAGGAAAGACTTAAGCAAAATGTCGCGCCGGAACATTGAGAAAGCTCCTGAAAGAGTAAATATTGAATTTTTCATATTCTGATAACGTCTGCCTACATCAAAAGCAACCATATACTCAACTACTTCACAGTAATTAATTATATCGATAAAATATGAACCTTCACCAAGTACTTTATCAACTCTTATAGAACCTGTGGCAGCTACAAGTGAAGGGTCGCTTTTAAATGAACGTGCTACATTCAGTAATGCATCAGCATCCAACCATACATCTGAATCTACATTTACCAAATACGTGCCCTTTCCCGTATAAATGCCAGCATTAAGCGCTATCGATTTACCGGCCCTATCTACAAAGCTCCATCTTATCTGCATTTCTGGATACTGATATTGGAAATGCTGAAATATTTCAAAACTATTATCCTGGCTGCCATTATTAATACAAAGGACTTCATAAGAATCCATAGGATAGTTTTGTTCAGCAATAGATTCCAGACACTGATAAAGAGTATCAGCTGAATTATGCACCGGTACTACAATGGTTATAAAAGGGTAATAGTCTAATTCAATCAGATCTTTCTGGGGTTTTCTGCTCTCGGTTGCAAAAGCAATAAAATAAGTTACAGTAGTTGATACATCAACCAAAATTGGTATTAGAAGCCATACACCCCAAAATAACGCAAAACTTAGGGCTCTCTCAAAAAATACTTCAATCATTTTTTACATACTCCGCAATTTTCCTAAGTGACGGCCGGGTTAAAAGCTCCCAATAAAGAGCCACAACCAGTGCAAAAAATATTGTTCTGCCCACCAGGGTATGAGCAATAAAACTCATCTCCCGACCACCGGCATGAATGGTGAGTATTACCAGGACAATTCTAAACAAATTGATTACATAAATAGTTACTATTCCTACGAAGGCAACAACTGATCTCTTAGCCCAGCCATATAAGGGATAAAATATGATTAATCCCATACATATGCACATTTCTAAAAATCCCGAATTTTCCATATCAATATCAATGGTCGTCCAATTATTATCCAGTTTAATTAGCACCAGCAATGTACCTGGAGCCTTGTCAAAAATGTAGGTTACGACACCAAAATAGCTCAATATATAGTGCAAGATATAGCTGGTTCTTTGTTCCAGCCAATACTCAATGAGTGAACCGCGCGAAAATAATATTATCAAACAGCAAAGCCCGACAGCACCCCAAATGTAATAAAATACCCAAATACGCTGCCGATAGAAAAATACTGTAATTAGCAGCCATATTAAACCAGCAATTAGTATATTTGTCTTACTTTGCACATTAACCGGGAAAGGCGCCCATTGGATATCCCCATTATCCGGTAAACGATCTAAGTTATCGCCGCCTATACCGGTAAGATAAAACCTAATAATCTGGGCTGGATATACCTGAAGATCATCCATGGGAATAGCAAATTCAAATCGCCTGCTGCCATCTAGCAATGTTTCTCCCCAATTTCCTCCATAGGTGCTAAGGGTCTTACTAGTTACCGAACACAGACGGACATCGACACGATTGCCACTGCCAGGTTTATAGGTTAATTCAGCATATTTATCAAGCACATCTTTATAGCTGCCATTATTATTGATATCAAAATATAGACGATAATTCTCTATTTTCTCCTCTGCAGAACCAGGGTACATTTCGATCATATAATAAAGCTTATGTTCATTCAAATTAGTGTTCCAATAAATCGCTTTATAATCTTGCCCAGGTGGGCCGTCTACTTTCGGATCAGAAAGATAAGCTCTCCCTCGCCAATCGTCAAATTGACCATCTATTTTACAGCTCTGCAATAACCTTGAACCGGGGGCCCCTATCCATATGAGCAAAACCACTAAAATACACCCGCCCAAGACTAACAGCCGTTTCATTGTTCATCCTCGCTTTTTTTCCAGAAATATAGCAAAACCAATATTGATATTAGTATTAATGTAAATAAACCCGACAAGCCCGCACCCCATTTGTAAGCAGGTGTCCTTTCAAACAAAACATCAATTTTATGGTCTCCAGCGGGTAATCTGAGTTCCAGCAGATTCTCGTATCTACCGGCGCTGCAGGGAACTCCATCAAGCTGAACCTGAATTCCGTCTAAGGCAGCAACAGGTAAGATGGCATTTATGTCTCTATTCAGATGATACGTCATTGAATAACCCCGATTACTAGCCTGGTAATCTTTTAATGGGATTAACCGTTCAGGTGTATAGCCCGGCTGCAAACCAAATATCTCTTTAAGTAAATTCAATGCGTTTGGATCATAGGTCAAAAAGCTATGATAGGGAATATTGAATCCTAGGAAAGCTACTTTCTTTCCATTTATAAATTTATATCCATAAACCGGTGCCTTATTGCCATAATACGAAAATGATACATCTATCTCATCCAGCCCCATAGGAACATACGCCTTCCACTCGGGCGTTTTATCAGAAAATGGCTGCAGAAATATGTCCTGGCCCTGCCGGTTAAGAGCCATTTGGGCTCTCATTGTTACTGGCTCCCCGTAAACACCCAAAAATTCAGGTTGTTTTGCCAATACATTTTCCGGCATTCCAGCCAGCTCGATAACTACCTTGCCTCCAGAATTAACGTAGTCGGTAATCAGTTTTTCCGCATTAGTTTTTGATGTCCAACTGGTACCACTGAGAATAACAAGAGGATACTGTTTTAATTGTTCGGCTGTATATTGATCGATATTATATGAAGAACCCATTTCCGCATTAGGAAACTGCAATGTAATCGTACCGGCATTTCTGCCAATAACGAGAGCGATAGGCCTCTTTTCAACTAGATATGGGTAATCTACGCTATGCCAAATACTTATACCGTCAATTGTCTCCTGGTGTTTGTACCCTGCTTCAATTGCGGCCTGGTAGAATGAAACCCGGTCTTTTAATACATCATTCTTTACTACCAGATCTGTAGCCCCCATATCAACACAGGAGCGGAATAAAAATGGATAGTATTGAAACTCCAGTCCGGTGTTCAAAAGCATTATATTGCGAGATGTCACTGCCCCCTGCCATGCCCAGCCAAAAATCTGTTCCATACCAGCTGCCTGGGAAAAAGCATAAGACGGAGCAGAACCTAGCTGGCTTAAGTCAATAGCTGCAACACGCCACCCGGGGTTCTTCTTTAGAATGTTGATACTCTGAAGTACCGTATATCGATTGGTTGAGGTATGAACAAGTAAGTTTACAGAAAATATACAATCAATCATGAAAACAGTAAATAGCCCAAATATAATAAGACCGGTCGTATATGTAGACTTCATCCAGGTTTGTCGAAACTCAGGCAGATTAAAAGTAAATGCGCCAACCATCAGAGCAAAGGCAGCAAAACCTGTGAAACGTAATGGCCAAAGCAGATGACAGAGAGGCAGGATCTTATAGATTGGTTTCATAAAAGGAAATGTGCAGATAATAAGTACTATTCCGCAGATTATGAGACTCTTTGCCCATGCCGGTTTGGAACGCCATGTTACTAGCGAGACAACAATGGCAAAAATAAGACTTACGCCCCAGTAAAAGTTCTCTGGATAGGAAAAGCGATATATAGGATTAAATGATATAGAAGCCGGAACAAACTGAATTGCTTCTTTAACTGCATCAACATCCAGCCCGCTGATGCCTCCGGTTAAGCTTGGCAATAGCCACCAGGCTGATGTTCCTACTCCAATCAGCAATATAAATACTCCCGAAATACCATCCTTTAAGCTGCAGCCGCCAAAAATCCATAGTAAGAATAAAAACCAGGAGAAACACAAGAAATATATCGCCCCAATCATGGCATGGCTTATGACCGCAACATGAATAAGGACAACAGTAGCAATAATTGCCAGGTACGATTTCTTGCTGCCCATAACCTTTAAGAGCATTGTGAATATCAATGGCAAGAACGATGTGGCAAGAACCCACGACACATTGCCTTCGGAAAAGGACACACGCACATTATCCTGCCAGACTAACCATATCAAGCCAACCATTATTGCCGGCCAAATTCCCATGTACCGGGATAGAAGCAGGCAGGACAAACTTCCCAGAAAAGCACAAAGCACCAGGTATATATTACCAGCGGTAAAAATGTCCCCGGTAATAGCTTCAAGAAGTGCTAAAACATAATACGGAAGAGGTGCCCAGTACCGGAAAGGTTGGACCCCGTTATACCAATATTCAGTAAATTGGGGGTAGTAATTACCCTGTAATATCTGATTATAAAGGTAATCAGCTTTGAACAGATGGCCCCAGGTATCTGAACCCCAGGGATAACGCTGATCAAATGGAGCAAACAAGATATTGTGATAGATTAGGAAAGTAGCCACACTTAAGATGCATATAGCAACAGCATACTGCTGCCACGAGTTTACTGGATGATCGGGATTAGGACGCCGCGGGATAAGTTTAGCTGCAGGATTTAACTGCATTCGCCCAAACCATGATTCCCTCTTTGATACAGTATCCTTTGTAGGTGCCGCCTGTTGTTGAGCAATCCAATTTTCTTGGGCTTCGCCCGAAGTTTCAGTCAAATCATCAAAAAGTGTATTACGGGTAGTTACCTGAATCCCGCGTGTGGGTGTTTCCCACAGGGTCATTTTATCCAAGTCAAGTCCTATAAGCCGTAATGCGTCTTCAAGACAATTGAAAAAGTACATAGCAAGGTTCTCTGTAGTAGGCTGAATCTTGTTGAAAGGATGGGAATAGTTAAAGATAATATTTTCGTAAGGAGCCAGGGCTTCCTTTATAGCCGATGATATTTTAGCAAAGCCCATAACTTCGCCTTTATCGATGGGAACTTGTACTTCAATCTGAGCTTGCCATGAATGAGCATGAATCGGGCCGTCTTTCCCGCCAAACGACACAAAATGCCGGGCATTTACAAAGGCAACCAATTGCATGCTGTACTTATTGCTATCTTCATCGATTGTTTCCGGTTTATAACCAGGAATATCAACTTGTACCGTCTTGGGGGGAGCTGGTTCCGTATGTATTTCTTCAGGAAATGAAGCACTAGTTTCTAATTCAGTTACTTTAGGAATGGAACCCTCTATAAGAGGAACAGGACTCAGTAAAGAAGCAGAGCCCTGTAATGGAGCAGAACCCTCGACCACAACATATCCCGGATTCAATTCTTTGTTCAGGTAGGCAATCTCCTTATCAATAAGCAACAGCTTTTCTTGCTGCTTTTCAAGCACACGCTGGGCATCAGCCATTATAGCCCGAATTCTAATATCAGCCTCAGTCTCCATTTCCTCAGCTATTCTCTGGCTTTCTATTAGAGAACGTTCTATGGTTTCACTAGTGGCTTCCCGTGCATTTAACTGTTCGGTTAGTTCATCTATTTGTTGAAGGGTAAGCTTATGGTTGAGTAGAATTTCATCTAGTTCAGCATTTAATTGTATGATTATATTATTTTTAATTTCAATTCCTTTTGAACCATCGTCGCCCCTCTTGAAAATTGTCATCTACCCCTTCTAACCCGATACAGCAGTCATAGAATAGGCTTTGATTATTACATCCTTAAAGCAAATGCTTATATCAGGATTTGGAAGAAATCTCCTGCAGTATGGTTCTTGGTTGTGGTTGTTTTTCATTCACAACCAGGGTAGGCGTAAAAATCATGTCATCAGTCGGCTCTTTGATATAGTCCAAAGAAGATTTGTATTGTTCAAGCTTCTCGTTTATTTCTTGTTTGAATAGGGCAACCTTCATGCGCAAAAGTTCCAGTTCTTGATTCTTGCGACGCAGTTCCTCATCTGATTCTTGCATAAGAATCTCTGCTTTTGCACGAGCCTGAGCTTCAATCCTCTGGGCATTGATTTGTGCTGTTACCATTACATCGGCAATCTGACGTTCCCTTTCCAAATGGTTGTTCAACTGTCTTTGGAGCTCTACAACCCTGGCTTCGGCTTCCTTCAGTTTTTCCTTAGCCTGTACTATCTCTAGCTGTAGAGTTGCTAATTTAGCTTGATATTCAGATTCAATGCGCTGGATTTCATTGCTGACTTCCTTGGGGTTTAACCCAAACAATGTTCTGTCCATTCCAACACCCTCCCCAGGTTGGCTCCTGCCTTTTAAGGCATTGAACCCCTTTTCCTTGTTACATTTTAACACATATTTACGTATATTTAATCGCAAAAGATAAATATGAATTCATAGAGATATACATGTTATATTATCACAATATTTGGTTTTTGGGAAGATAATGTTATATTATTAATATATTTATTAATAAATATCGAATAATTTTGTAATGATAATTTTTTGAGATTAACATATTTATGTTGTACATTATATTCAAATGAAGCTATTAAATTACCAAAAGCGTATCCCCGTTTTTTCAGAGGATACGCTTTGATTTTGATTTGTCTATTTTTTTCGAAGAACCCGCCCATTCTAAGCTTTCTTAAGCAACTATGATTTTAATGAACTCTTACGTCTTTAGCACCAAAATTCCTAAAGATTTCAGCAACTTTGTCAGTTTTGTCTTCGCCAGTCTTCAGAATCATTACCGTATTGCCTTCTTTAATCTTGGTTTCATAGAACTGACTGCGCTCCTGAGGAATACCGTAATCAACCAACGCTCCTGCAACGCCACCTGTTACAGCACCACCCAGAGCTGCGGCTAAAGGTCCCATTGCTACGATTGGTCCTATTCCCGGGATAAAAAGAGCCCCGGCTCCTAATGCCAATCCGGCTAACCCACCTATAGCTCCGCCTGTCATAGTGCCATTAGAGAGGCTCTGATTTCCGCCCTGGCCTTTATTTTTACTGCCTTCTCTTTCGTCACTGCCTAAAATGGAAATTTCGTTAAATCCCTTGTTTTTTAATTCATTTGCTGCTTGCTCTGCCTGTCGGCTGTCTTCAAAATAACCTATAACTCTTTTTTCCATCATATCAACCTCCAATAATTAATCCATTAAATAATATTTGCGTTCCGGTCTAAAATTATTTTTGATAAATTTTCATATTTAAGATCACAAATGTACAAAAAAGGGTCTTTAACTTCCTGAAAAATGTCAGAAAATCAAAGACCCCTTAAACTCATCTAAAGCTCTATAAACGCGCTGCTCTTACTCCCACTCAATAGTTCCGGGCGGTTTACTGGTTATATCATAAGCTACCCGGTTTACACCTCGGACCTCATTTACGATTCGACGTGCCATAATGTCCAGCAGTTCGTATGGCAATTGCGCCCATTCAGCCGTCATGGCATCGTCACTGGTTACAGCCCTGATAATAATGGGATAAGCATAAGTACGCCCATCACCCATAACACCTACACTTTTTATCGGGGGAAGTACCGCAAAAGCCTGCCATATTTCTCGATCTAAACCAGCCTTTTTTATTTCCTCCCGCACAATGTAATCTGCATCCTGAAGTATCTTAACTTTTTCCGGAGTTACTTCTTCCAGGACTCTCACGCCCAGACCTGGTCCAGGAAATGGCTGCCGCCAGACTATCTCTTCAGAAATTCCCAATTTTCCGCCTATAACCCTGACTTCATCTTTAAATAACAGCCGCAAGGGCTCTATAAGTTCAAACTGCATGTCTTCGGGAAGCCCGCCTACATTATGATGACTCTTGATTGTATGGGCAGTTTTGGTTCCGCTCTCTACAACATCAGGATAAATCGTTCCTTGCACAAGGTAATCAATCTTCCCCAGTTTCTGGGCCTCGGCTTCAAATACCCTGATAAATTCTTCTCCTATTATTTTACGTTTTTGCTCAGGCTCGGTAACCCCGGCTAGTTTGCTTAAAAAGCGTTCCTTGGCATCAGCAAGAACCAAATTCATATGCATCTCTTCTTTAAAAGTCTCAATAAGCTGTTCGGTCTCACCTTTACGCATAAGGCCATTATCTACGTATACACAAATCAGTTGATCACCTATGGCACGATGAACCATTGTTGCCGCAACGGATGAATCTACTCCACCGCTAAGACCACAGAGAACTTTTTTATCTCCGACTTTATCACGGATTGCCTGTACAGTTTCGGCAATATAATCGCTCAGATCCCAGTCACCATGTAATTTGCATACTTCAAAGAGGAAATTCTTCAGCACTGTCTGACCTTCGATAGTGTGCCTTACTTCTGGATGAAATTGAACCCCATACAGTTTAGCAGTGGGATTGCTCATGGCAGCCACCGGACAATTATCCGTACTGGCTGTAACCGTAAACCCTTCCGGTATACTGTTAATAGAGTCACCGTGGCTCATCCACACCTGGGTCTGTCTTGCAACATCTTTAAATAACAGATCATCGCCATCTGCATTAAGCTGGGTACGTCCATATTCCCTGAATTCACTGGCTTTTACTTCTGCCCCCAGCTGATAGGCTATAAGCTGCATGCCGTAGCATATTCCCAGCACGGGAATACCCATTGAAAAGATTCGCGGGTCACAGGCGGGAGCATCTTCAATATGAACGCTGGCCGGACCACCGGTAAGTATAACCGCGGCTGGCTTTTTGGCCTGAACTTCATCAAAAGATATATCAAAAGGAACCATTTCACTATATACTGCTAATTCCCTGACCCGGCGGGCAATAAGCTGATTATATTGGCCTCCGAAATCAAGGACTAGAACGACTTCTTTTTCCATTATTACACCTCTACTTTTTATAAACTGATGGTTTTAAAATACAGACAGCCGGATAATTTCTATAATGTTCCGCAAAATCAAGCCCACAACCAACTACGAAATGATCCTCAATAGCATAACCTATATAATTGGGCCGTATTGAGCTTTTTCTCCTTGACGGCTTATCCAGCAGGCAGCAGATTTTAATACTTTTCGGATCTCTTTTTAGCAGAATCTGACTAATATAATTTAAGGTTAAGCCGGTATCAATAATATCTTCTACTATAAGCACATTCTTACCCTCAATAGAGTCATCGAGATCTTTCATAATCCTTACCTCTCCCGATGAAACCGTTGAAAGGCCATAACTTGATACATCCATAAAATCAACCCGCAAGGGTAAATCAATCTCTCTGATTAGATCAGCCATGAATACAAAAGCGCCTTTGAGAATACCAACTACCAGCAGCTCTTCCCCTGCATAGTCATGCGTTATCTGCTCACCCAGCTCCCTTATCTTCTTTTTTAACTCTGCCTCAGTAAATAATATTTCTACCTCTTCCATATTCATATTAAGTCCCCCCTATCATGGATTATAGCAACAAGTACCCGATGGTGCAATGAAAGCTGGGGATAAATCCGGTAGTAATATATGTGAACTACCTGCACAAGGCAGTCTTTATCACTGCTTATCAATATGTTAGAATCGTATCATTACCATACAGCAATTACTGCTGCCAAATAAAAGGAGGCGATAGACTTGAAAGTTGAAGTCTTGAACCTGCATGGTTTAAACCTTAACGAGGCCCGGGAGAAAACCCTGCAAAACATAAATTGGGCAATAAAACATGGAGTAGATGTGCTGGTTATAAACCATGGCAAAGGCCATCATAGCAGCAGTGGTTTTTCTGTAATAAAAACAGAAATTAGGAAAATACTCAAAGAAGATAATTCACTTAGAGAGAATGGTTATCGAGTAATATATGGAGAGTCAGATCTTCCTATTGCGCTGACCTATGATGAAGGGAACACCCTGATTGTAGCCCGGGGAATGGAATCATACTACATAGGTGGACGCGTTCAACAGGAAAAAAATCAGCGTATCTTTTCGGAAGAAGGGAAACGTGACAGAAAAGCCCAAAAGAGCTGGCGTAAAAACCGTTAAGCTCCTGCCTGTCTGCCAGATTAATCAAACCACCTTTGTATTGCTCTCATCCCCTTAATGCTAATAATCAAGCATACGGATCCAAATACGAAACCACTCAACACATCACTGGTATAATGAACATTAAGATAAACTCGGCTAAACCCAATCAGGAAAATTAATATATATAGGGCTATCGCTGCATACCAGGCCCTAATGTTCCTGTAATGACTTACTATTATAGCAGCCAGAAAGCCATAAAACGCAATGGCTAACATAGAGTGCCCACTGGGAAAGCTGTACCCGCCGGCCAAAGTTAAGGCCTCTCCTTCAGGTCTAACCCGCATAAATAAGTTCTTTAAGAACCACATTAGCCCCCAGGCAGAAAATAAACTTATATTTAAGAAAATAGCTTCTAAACTTTTTCTCTTACTAATTAAAAAAACACTTATAAGGGCAGATAAAATAAGAAAGGTGATTGAAAATCCCATATAAGTAATAGCAAGCATAATCTTTATCACTAATGGGTTATAAATTTGCTGCACCCATGCTTGAACCAACAAATCAAGGGAACTAAAAAAATAAAATAGTCCATCATAGCCAACTTTCAAAGCAGGCATTTGTTATCAACCCCCTAATTTTGAGACCGAATTCCTCTTTTCATTATGTTTACTAAAAATCATTTCCATTTTGCTCCATTTATGAATGAATTGCAAGGCACAGGCTTAATCAAAGTATCGATCGGTCGCAATGGCCTCCATCACCTGAGGGTGCCAACTTCGATCTCTGGCATGTTAATACCGAAGAAGAATATCATGAAGAAGTAAAAAACTAATTGACTACACGATAAACTCTTAAACTGTTATCAACTTCGGGTGGCAAATCGACTTCTTCTAAAAAAGCCGGCTTTTCGCCCGCAATTAGACGCTCATAAAAGGTAGAGTGATCGACTGTTCTTTTATAGAACCCTTTCTCTGATGATTCCGGGCATACTATCAGCAGATCGATCGACCTCTCATTCAGCATATCTTGGGCTTTTTCCATACTATCTGCGGCCATTACCCGATAACTGTATAGAATTCCCTGATCGTTACGGTGATAAGGGGTAGCAATTAAATTGAAATCGGTTCGATATAATAATTCTGGACCGAAATCCAAGTATGTCAAGATAGTCTTGGCCGAAGGGTCGCTTTGATTATAATTATTGAGGAAACTACTTAAGGATTTCAAATCAGGATCAGTAGTAGTATCTTGGGAAGAATGTTGTGGCGCAGCCCAAAAACCGATGCCTGGCAGCCCCAGCACGAACAGGAGCATTACCACTACCCGTACTAAGGGCTTGGAGAAATTACTCAACTCTGAATTTGAAATGCTGGCTAAAATATCATCTAAAAATACAGCCAGCAGCATTATAATAATAATTAAAAGATAATAGTCCATGCGAACTTGGTAGATGCCAAGTGGCAGAAAAATAGCAAAACCGGTGATTATAGGGAGTAAAAGATTTAAGTTACTCGCTAATCTCTTTTTAGCTGTTAAATAGATAAAATATAATAAGAAAAGGATGATTGAACCGATTATAATTATCATATGATATGGGTCTAATGCCCATAGAGGTTGAATTTCCTGGACTTTACTAAGCCAAATAGGTACGATGTCTTTATTTATTCCAGCCATGGGGCCGTGAAGAAAAGCGGGAAATACAAACCAAATTGTTAACCCACTCATAATAAGTATTAATATAGATTGAACAAGCTTGAAAATTAAAGAAGAATTTCTTATCAATGTTATTAAATATGTTGCTGACACTGCGACTGCTAAAACAAAAATATAGACAATAGAAATTTTATCGTATTCAACTATAAATAATGCTGATAGAGGTCTTTCGATGAATAGAAAGGCAGTTGCAAAGGCAAATATTGATAAACTAAAAAGCAGAAGTTGGCGGGAATATGGTGCACCTCTAATAAGCCAGAAAAACGCCAGAGTGACAAACACCATTATTATGGCAAAGATAGTTTCCACACTTACCCAAAGGGATAAGGCTGCAATGAATCCACTGATTAAAATGTACTTATTATTGTGTGGCTGATCAATTATTCTAAACAAGCATCCCAATAGAAGAATAAATAATAACATTAGTAAGCTATGATGGTCAGGTCTGCCAAATGTAAAGATTTGGAACAGTAGTGTTTGGGCAATAAATAACAGCCATAATAGTCGTTGAGCATTCCTATTAAGAATCTTTCGAGTTGCCCAGAAAAGAGCCAGTAAACAGAAGATGCCCACCAAAGGGCCAATCATGATGCCCCAGGTCAGTATTCCCTTCTGAAATCCTTGAATGGGAGATAATAGATAGGCTCCAGCCACCAGAATAACATCTAATGGACGCGTCCAATGAAGTTCGTCTCCGTAAGGATAATTACTTCTGTGAATGACTGAATCATACCAGTCACCAGTTTCAGCCAGTTGTTCTACTCTAACCAGACGCATGTAGGGATCTGTATCCACTAATTCGGCATTTGGTGTATCAATAATTGCCTTAGTATATACAACAACATGAACCAACAAGAACATGAATACAACCAATAAAAAGTACTGTATAAATTCGTTTTTGCCTTTAGTATTTTCCACAATTTTACCTGCCATTTCAATTACATGCTGCCTTATAAATATTAAATTATATTAATTCCAATCTGCACTGTCTTTAATCTAGAAACCTTCGGTCTGAAAATTTATTTATGTATTTCTTCATGATATTCTTCTTCGGTATTAACCTGCCAGAGATCGAAGTTGGCACCCTCAATATTTTTCGCTGCCAAAAGTCCGGTCAGGATAGAATGG
>Ga0209639_1001329_pt1 | contig 25353 bp, 19 predicted proteins | sample EPASupsiteHSE605_FD_187268 | JGI IMG/M metagenome (GOLD analysis project Ga0209639, IMG submission 187268) | Bioremediated contaminated groundwater from EPA Superfund site, New Mexico - Sample HSE6-05 (SPAdes) (version 2) | ecosystem: Environmental > Aquatic > Deep subsurface > Groundwater >...
CTTTCAGATCCGGTTATGTTTCGGCATTGATTCTCGCTTCGCTGGGCGCTTCCGAAAGCACGATTCTTAAAGACTATACATCGAGTAACGACTGTATGGATATTACCAAAATAGCTAAAATGGCCAACGGGCTGAATTCTGACGCGCAGGAAACATTTACAGCATTACTCAATGCAGATGAAGCATACATGGATTTGGCCCTGAAGAAAATCAGAAAAGATTATGGCTCAATGGATAAATACCTTGAAAAGGAAATCGGAATGGATGAAAAGAAACGTGAAAAACTCAAAGAAATAATGTTATACTAACGTGAATTCGAATAATTTACGTACCTTTGCAGACTCAGATTAATTATATATATAATCACTTATCACATTTTGAAAACATTCGAAGAATTAGGAGTTGCCGCACCGATTTTAAAGGCAATTCAAGAGATGGGCTACGAATCGCCCATGCCCGTACAGGAGGAAGTGATTCCTTTCTTACTGGGAGAAGACAACGACGTAATTGCATTGGCACAAACAGGAACAGGTAAAACGGCAGCATTTGGCCTTCCTATTCTACAGAAAATTAATGTATCCGAATATCAACCACAAGCTCTCATTCTATGTCCGACGCGTGAGCTTTGTCTGCAGATTGCAGGCGACCTGAATGACTATTCAAAATACATTGACAATTTAAAGGTTCTTCCCGTTTACGGAGGATCAAGCATTGAAAGTCAGATCAAGGCTTTAAAGCGCGGAGTACACATCATAGTAGCCACTCCAGGCCGTTTATTAGACCTTATGAACCGTAAAACGGTTGATTTGGGGACTGTCCGTTCTGTCATCATGGATGAGGCGGACGAAATGCTCAATATGGGCTTTACTGACAGTATCAATGCCATTCTGGCTGAGGTTCCGGCCTCAAGAAACATGCTTTTGTTTTCAGCTACCATGCCTCAGGGAATCGCAAGTATTACAAAAAAATACATGCAAAACCCAAAAGAAATTGTAATTGGGAATAAAAACGAAGGAAACAAGAATATCCGTCACGTTGCATACATTGTTCACGCACGGGATAAATATCTTGCTTTGAAACGTATTGCGGATTATTATCCCAACATCTATGGTATAATTTTTTGTCGTACACGTAAAGAAACACAGGAAATTGCTGACAAGCTTATTCAGGACGGATACAATGCAGACTCGCTTCACGGAGAATTAAGTCAGCAGCAACGTGACTACGTAATGCAGAAGTTTCGTGTAAAGAACATCCAGCTACTAGTTGCAACAGACGTAGCAGCACGCGGGTTGGATGTTGATGATCTTACTCACGTAATCAACTACGGCTTACCAGACGAAGTGGAATCGTACACGCACCGCAGCGGTCGTACCGGTCGTGCGGGCAAAACCGGTGTATCTATTGCAATCTGTCACATCAAGGAAAAAGGCAGAATACGAGACATCGAACGGATTATCAACAAAAAATTTGAAAAGGGTGAAATGCCTTCAGGTCAGGCTATCTGTGAGAAACAGCTACTTAACCTCGTAGATCAAATTGAAAAAGTGAAAGTAAATGAAGAGGAGATAAGTCCACTTATGCCTGCCATTTACCGTAAACTTGAATGGTTGGAAAAAGAGGACATCATCAAACGTATGGTATCCCTCGAATTCAATCGTTTGATAGATTATTACAAGGATGCACAGGAAATTCAGGATGTAACAGACGACCGCTTCTCACGTAAAGGAGAGTTTGGTGACAGTGAGCGTGGCGGACGCCGTGTATCATTGGCTCAAGAGGGTTATTCAAGATTATTTCTTAATTTTGGAAAAACAGATGGGTTATATCCTAATCAGCTGATCGAGCTAATCAACAAATGCGTATCGGGTAAAGTGCAAATCGGTAAAATCGATTTACGCGACAACTTCTCCTTCTTTGAGGTTGAATCTGCAGAAGCAAACCGAGTAATTCAAAGTATGTGCGGTTTTGAAATTGAAGGCAGACGTATCTCTGTAGAGCCAGCTCAGGGAAAGAAAGAAGGTGGTGACAGAGGTCCTCGCAGTGGAGGAGAATACAAAGGCAGACGGGATCGTAAAGATTTTGGCGACCGCAAAGAATATGGAGGCCGCTCTTCTTACGGAAACAGAAGAGAAGAGAGTGGCGACAAACCCTGGAGACGGAACAGTGAAGACAGAAATTCACGCAAACCGAGCAACAGCAGATACCGCCGTTAAGAAAACATTTTCTATAATATAAAGATAGCCACCTGTTAATTCTCAGTCAGAGAATTTGAACAGGTGGCTATTTTACGTTAAACAGGGAGCTTTATACAGCCTATTTCACTAGTTTTAGTTCGTTGATCAGTCGAGGACACTTACCCCACTTATCTATCATAAACAACACATAGCGGATGTCTACCGAAATGGTTCGCTGCAATTCTGGTTCGAAAGCAATATCTCCGCTCATAGCTTCCCAGTTTCCATCAAATGCAAGTCCTATCAGACGGGCGTTTTTATCAAAAACCGGACTACCTGAGTTTCCTCCGGTAATATCGTTATTAGACAAAAAGCAGAGGTTCATATCTCCATTGCCATTGCCGTACTGACCAAAATCTTTACGTTTAAGCAAGTCTAAAATCTCTGGTTGCACCCAAAACTCATCACTTTTAGGATCTTCTTTTTCAAAAACGCCTTTGGTCGTTGTATAGTAAGTATACCAAGCAGCATCGTAAGGTTGGTATCCGCCCACCGATCCATAGCTTACGCGCATGGTGAAATTAGCATCCGAAGAAAGAGCCTTGTCGGGATACATTTCCTTAAGTCCGGCAAAATACAAACGTTCTCCTTTTGCAATATCAAATTGGGTCTCACCCAGAAATTGCTGCATCTCAAAAAGAGAAATCAGTACCGACAGGCTTAATTTGTAAGCAGGATCTTGTTTCATTCTTTCATATTTAGCCGGATTTTTAAGAGCTTCAGCTATTTTATCAATAGAAGTAAATGAAGTTTTCTTAAATAAATCTGCAGCATAACGGGCATAGTCACCTTTGTACTTTTTATCAATAGAAGGATAAATATCAGGAAGATACTGAGCAGGCACACGCTTTTTAACCACTTCCATCATTGCTGCCAGAACTTTCTGATCTAAAGAAGCTTCATAATCCTTGAAGAAGTCTTTAACCTGATTCTCTAAGATATAATCAATCTCTTCGGGTGTTGAGTTTTGAACATCTACCGATTGAATCATACGGGCTAACTTAATAATCTCTGCACCGCCGGCAAAGGCCTCACTAAGATAGGTTGCAATCTGGCGGTATTCGTTGCTTCCAGTATATCCCTTCTCCAGTAAAGAGAGCACTTCTCCATATTTTTCCTGACGTTTAGGTGATTGTGCAGCCCAGGCAGCAAATTCCTTTTCCTGTTCTTGTTTACGCTCCAAAACATTCAGATTGGCCAATCCACGGTTCATTCCGATTGAATTTTTCCAATAATTAGAACTTCCCTGATATTTAGAAGCATACTTGATTCGTACAGCATCACTTGCCAGCATAGCCTCTTTCCAGATATCCTGCTTGATTTCGCGTACTTCAATACGAGGCTTATTACTGTTTTCAACACGCTGCTGTACACCCCATGAACACAAATAACGATCGGTGCTACCAGGAAAACCAATTGTCATGGCATAATCCTTATCCTGATATCCTTGCAGAGATACCTCCGGAACGTAACGAGGCTTGTATGGCTTATTTCCAGCCGCATATTCGACCGGTTCATTGCTATCCGAAGCATATACCCGGAAAACAGAGAAGTCGCCTGTATGGCGCGGCCACATCCAGTTATCTGTATCTCCTCCAAATTTACCTACAGAGCTGGGAGGAGTAAACACCAGGCGAACATCATTAAATACATCGTAAACCTGCATGTAATAAACATTGTTATTATAATAAGGGTATACCTCTGCATACTGTGTTTCGTTATTACCCACTGAATCACACAAAATATTACTGATTGAGTCTGCTGCCTGAATACGTGCAACCTCGTCTGTAATTGTATCAATAGCAGCCATAATACGGTCTGTTACATTGATTGTTTTCTTCAGAAATTTAACAGATAGTCCGGGTACCGGGAGTTCTGCCTCCTTGGTTTGCGATACAAATCCATCTTTCAAATAATCATGTTCAACACTACTAAGGCTTTGGATGGAACCAAATCCACAATGATGGTTGGTAAAAATCAATCCCTCTTCTGAAACAGCAATACCGGTACAGCCACCGCCAAAGATTACCACAGCCTGGCTTAAGCTGGCCTGTTCTTCACTGTGTAAGCTGTCGTACGGAAGATTGAAGCCAAGCTCTTTCATCCGTTCCAGATTTTGTTTATTCAACTCATTTAGCAGCCACATGCCTTCATCGGCCCGTACACTGCTTACTGCAATAAGAAGCAGCAATAAAGGCCACAATCTTCTCATAAACGTCATTCTTTAGTTATTCAATTAGTAATTTAATATTTTTCATTTTAATTCTGGCGACCAACCATTCCCTTAGCTTATCCTGATCGGTTTTACTGATTTGTTTTGTGCTTTTAAGATAAACAAGCATCACGGTGTCCTGTTTAAGGCTATCTGTCTTCATTATATAAGAACGTGAAAAAGAAGCCTCCTGAACGGTAGGAAATAATACATGCATTTCAGGCAGAAGCTGTGATGTCAATAAGCCATAACTTTTATATTGGTCTAACGATTTTTTTAGGGAATCAATAGTGAAAGATTGAATGCGAAGTACCTCTTCACTATTTTTATATAAATCCTGCAGAAGCAAGCTTTTCAATTCATTTACATCAGTCGCCTTTTCCCCAAACCCTTGTTCAATAATAAGTGAAGTTCCATCCAACCCATAGTTTTTCATTCGTAGTCTGGCGTTATCAATCAGTTCCTGAGGCACATGCTGACCAATAAACACAGCCTTAATTTCTTGGGTATCTCTGGTCAGGGTAACCGATTTGCTCAGTAATTGCGTGTTAGGAAAGACCAACTCCTGGTTTATATACCTTGTAACACGGTCGTTAAAGTAACTGGTACGAATTAAATTATAGCTTAAAAACAGACTGGGGACTAACGTAAAGAATACAATTATGCCAACGTAACGTTGTACTCTTTTCTCTTTGTTCTTGTCAAGAAAAACTTTCTTTGGATACTTTAATACGCGAACTACCAGATAGGTTGCCACACTGATAAAAACGGTATTGATAAAAAAGAGATAAAAAGCACCAAAAAAATAATACAAATTCCCGGTAGCGATACCGTATCCGGCAGTACAGAGAGGCGGCATCAACGCAGTAGCAATGGCAACACCCGGAATAACATTTCCTTTGGATTTGGTAGAGCTGGCAATGATTCCTGCTAAACCTCCAAAAAAAGCTATCAGAACATCGTATACCGTAGGCTGGGTTCGTGCCAATAATTCACTTTGCGCCTCACTGATGGGTGAAATCATAAAATAGAAAGAAGAGGTAATTACACTGAAAATGGTTGCTGTGGCAAAGTTCCGGAACGACCGTTTGATCATATCAAAATCAGATATTCCCAATCCAACACCGAATCCCATAATTGGACCCATAAGAGGGGAAATCAACATGGCTCCTATTATTACAGCTGTAGAGTTAGTATTGAGACCTAATGAGGCAATAAACGTAGCAAAGATCAGAACCCAAAGGTTTGTTCCTTTAAATTCAATTCCTTTGCTAATATTATCAATTGTTTCCAGTTCGTCTTCCTTATCCTGACGAACATCAAAATTCCGAACAAAAAAATCGGTTAACTTACTACGAAATATTCTTTTATCCATATCTCTCTATTTTAGAAAACGACCAATATAAGGAAGTTCACTCAAGGGTAAATCTCGCTTTAAAATAAATGCAATAAACACTCCTAACAGTAACGTGCGGTACAGCAATCTGATAGCCTCAGAGCTGATCACCGGTAACATACCGACAGCATATATAATTCCTGCTGCCACAAAGTAAATAAAAGCAGATCGTAAATCATACTTAATTGGGAACTTCTTTTGGCCTACAAGATACGAGATAACCATCATTAACAAATTGCAGGCAAAAGAGGCCCATGCGCAGGCCATAAACCCATACAAAGGAGCAAAAAATACGATTATACAGACCGTAACCACACATCCCAAAGTTGAGAAATAGGCACCCCATTGAGTCTGATCGCTCAATTTATACCAAAGAGACAGATTAAAATAGATTCCGAAGAATAGTTCTCCCAGCATAACAATGGGGACAACCTTTAATCCGGGGTAATAATCCGGAGCAACGAAATATTTTAAAATATCCAGATAAAACATAACTCCGAGGAAAATAAGTAGCGAAAAAATAATAAAATATTTCATTGCCTCCGCATAGGACTTTCGGTTGTCTTCACTTTTGTTTTTCGCAAAAATGAATGGTTCATATGCAAAGCGGAAAGCCTGAGTGAACATAACCATGATAACTGCTATTTTAAAACATGCTCCATAAATTCCCAATTGTTCTGTAGCGTACACCTTGTCGTCAAACAGAAATGGAAACAATATCTTGTCGGCTGTCTGATTAAAGACTCCGGCCAATCCCAGAATAAGGATAGGCAACGAATAGCGAAGCATCTGTTTTAACAAGCTGGCATCAAAAGAATATGTAAAACCTCTCAATTCTTTTACCAACAGTAGTAAACACAATACAGAGCCTATCAGATTTGCAATAAATACATAGCCAACGCCATAATCAGGAATATAGAACCAGCTTATCAACGATGGATGATTCGTATAAATCCAGGGACAGACCACTAAAAGAAAGATATTTAAAGCAATGTTCAGGAATATAATCAACAATCGGATGGAGGCGAATTTGATTGGACGGTTTGCATATCTTAAATAGGCAAACGGAATTGCAGTAAAGGCATCCAGAGATACGATAAGGATAAGCATAGCGATATATTCGGGATGTTCGGCATACCCAAGCGAATTACTTATCGGAAATAAGAAAATCAATCCTACTATTGTAAATAAAACAGATGTAAACCCTACGGATATAAGTGTTGTACTGTATACCTGCATCGGATTCTTGATCTCTTTTTTATTGATAAACCGGAAAAAGCCTGTTTCCATTCCATAGGTGAGCAGCACCAGTAAAAGTGCTGTCCATCCGTAAAGATTAGTCATAATACCAAATTCGCCTGTGCCTGCCAGAACCCGGCTGTACATTGGAACAAGAAGCCAGTTTAGCATCCTGCCTAAAATACTGCTTAATCCATATACAGCTGTGTCTTTAGCCAGCCGTTTCATTCCTCCTGCCATAATTTTATAAAATCGTTCAGTCTGATTGTTTTTTCACCAGATTAGTGTTATTCGTCAAAAAGAAATCCCTGCGATGATCCGGGTTTACGTCCAAGATGACGGTAGGCAAGTTCTGTAACTTCCCTGCCCCTTGGTGTCCGTTTAATAAAACCCTCCTTGATAAGAAATGGCTCATACACCTCCTCCAAAGTTCCCGGATCTTCGCCTAATGCTGTTGCGATGGTTGTTATGCCTACCGGTCCGCCACCAAACTTATCGATAATGGTAGTAAGCAATTTGTTGTCGATCTGATCGAGTCCATAGCGATCTATATTCAATGCTTCCAGGGAATAACAAGCAATATCGCTGTCAATATTTCCGTTACCTTTAACCTGGGCGAAATCTCTTACACGACGAAGCAGGGCATTGGCAATACGGGGTGTTCCTCTACTTCTGGATGATATTTCGCGGGCTGCATTCAGTTCGCATTTAACATTCAAAATATCCGCACTACGCAAAATAATTTTAGTCAGCGTATCCATATCATAATATTCCAAATGCATATTAATACCGAAACGAGCACGGAGGGGACTGGTAAGCAATCCACTTCGGGTGGTGGCACCTACCAATGTAAAAGGGCACAAATCCAGCTGAATCGAACGGGCACTCGGACCTTTGTCAATCATAATATCGATGCGATAATCTTCCATGGCCGAGTACAAATACTCCTCAACAACGGGACTAAGCCGATGTATCTCATCAATAAAAAGAACGTCGTTTTTCTCGAGGGAAGTAAGCACTCCCGCTAAATCTCCCGGTTTATCAAGCACAGGACCACTGGTCACTTTAAATCCTACACCCAATTCATTAGCCAGAATATTACTTAATGTCGTTTTTCCTAACCCGGGAGGACCATGTAACAACACATGATCCAGCGCCTCCTTACGCATGCGTGCAGCCATGACAAAGATTTTAAGGTTTTCAACCACTTTATCTTGTCCGCTAAAACTATCAAACGTTAACGGACGAAGTGCATTTTCATACTCCCGTTCGTTATCGTTTATGCGAGGTTCGCGTATATCAAAATCGTCTTCCATCATTTACTTTTAACCAATTAACCTGCAAAGTTATAAATATGTGCGATAAATTGCAGAACCCATCTCCCAATTCTTTTTCTTACAATCACTAAGACTCGTTAAAAATAAACAAAAAGGGGGCATATTAACTCGCCTTAAGAGGGAGGAAGGGGATGTTTTGTAAACAATGAGAGACATCGGCATTCGAATTTGGCAATTCAACAGCTCCTTTTTAAGGTTATCCTATACATTTGTATTTCGAATATCAATCACATGAGTAAAAACACGTAGTAGAAGAATGAAAATTAAGAAATTAATGACGGCTCTTTTAGCCACTTTCCTTGTAATGCATGGAGGTTTACAGGGACAAGTTTCAAAAAAAGAAAATCCACAAATGGAAAAGCGTATTCAGAAACTCATCAGTAAGATGACATTGAAGGAAAAAACCGGCTTGTTGCACGGTAACTCCAAGTTTTTTGTATCGGGAGTATCTCGTCTAGGTATCCCGGAATGGAGTCTTTCGGACGGTCCCCACGGTGTACGTGCCGAAATTAATCGTCACGACTGGGGGTATTCAAACTGGACAACCGACTCGGCAACCTATTTCCCTACGGGTACAGCTTTTGCTGCTGCCTGGAATCCCGAATTGGCCCGTCGTCGCGGGGAGGTTCTGGGTGAAGAAGCCCGGTTCCGTAAAAAAGATGTGCTTCTGGGTCCCGGAGTAAATATCATCCGGAGTCCGCTTGGAGGAAGGAATTTTGAATATATGAGCGAGGATCCATTCCTGAACGCCCGTCTTGCTGTACCTTATATTCAGGGACTGCAGTCGCGGGATGTGGCTGCCAGTGTAAAACATTATCTGGCAAACAATCAGGAAACCAACCGTACCACAGTTGATGTGCTTATGAGTGAACGAGCGCTCCGGGAGATCTATCTTCCGGCTTTTAAAGCAGCTGTTGAAGAAGGTGGAAGTTACACCATCATGAATGCATATAATAAGTTCAGAGGAGATTGGTGCTCTGAAAATACCTATATCAACCGCACGCTGCTCCGTGATGAAATGGGATTCAAGGGGGTGACGATGACCGACTGGGGTGGTGCTCACAGCACAGTTAAAGCGGCTTTAGCCGGCCTCGACCTGGAGATGGGTACCATGGTGGACGATTACAATCAGTGGTTTTTTGCAGACCCTCTGATTGAGGCTGTAAAAAGCGGTGCTGTTCCCGAAAGTATTGTAGATGAAAAGGTGGCCAATGTGTTGCGTGTGATGATACAGACCAATGTACTGGATCCGAAGAAGCGCTTCAACAAGGCAAGCATGAATACCCCCGAACATCAGCAAGCCGCTTACCAATCGGCCGTAGAATCCATTGTTCTTCTTAAAAATGAGAACAACCTGCTTCCGTTGGATGTAAATAAAATTAATTCCATCGCAGTTCTGGGTGATAATGCTACCCGATTGCATGCCAACGGAGGATTAAGTTCAGAAATCAAAGCATTATACGAAATAACACCGTTACAGGGAATTCAAAACAAGCTGGGTGATAAAATAAAGATCAACTACGCCCAGGGATACGAAAAGCTATCAACCTTTGTGGAAGGCTCTAATAACGGACAGAATCCCGGAAATTTCAAAGGAGGAGGCGAACTTGACGAGGCTGTCTTAAAGGAAGCCGTTGAGACTGCTCGGAAATCGGATATTGCTATTATCTATGCCGGACTGAACCACGACTATGATACGGAATCATCGGACAAGCAAGGGTATGCCCTACCCTACGGACAAGTACAACTTATCCAGGAGGTATGCAAAGTTAATCCGCGTACTATAGTAGTGATTATCGCCGGATCGCCGGTTGATATGGCTGCAATCGACATCTGTGCGCCTGCAGTAGTTTGGGGATGGTTTAATGGTATGGAGGCAGGAAATGCCATTACCGATATTCTGACAGGAAAAGAAACTCCGACCGGCAAAATGCCTTTCTCTGTACCGGTTTCGTTGGATCAGTCCCCCGCCCATGCATATAACAACTTTCCGGGTCAGGATCTGGTAGTTCGTTACGACGAAGATATTCTGGTAGGCTACCGATGGTTCGACACAAAGAAATTGCCTGTAGTATATCCATTTGGGTACGGATTATCCTATACATCCTTCGAATTCGGACAGATGAATACGGATAAAACTGAATATACTGTAAACGATTCCATTGAGGTGAGCTTTACCCTTAAAAACACGGGGCTACGTAAAGGGGCTGAAGTAGCACAGCTATACGTAAGTGATCCTGTTTGCTCGGTAATGCGCCCTGCAAAAGAGTTGAAGGCATTCGAAAAAGTATTCCTCAATCCTGGCGAAACCAGGGACGTTATACTGAAAGTGCCAGTCGGCAGTTTTGCCTTCTGGAATGAAGCCGACAACAAATTTGTTGTGGAACCGGGAGAATTCATCCTTAGTCTGGCCACATCGGCACAAGACATCAAGCAAACTTTACGTATTCAGGTTAAGTAAAAGAATATAGTCTGAAACTATAAAACAACGGCTCCCGGCAATCTTTAAGAGATAATTCCGGGAGCCGTTTCTATTACTTTACCATCTATTTTCAACTTTAACTATTCGGAAATTTTCAGAGATAAACCTCTTTGGATCCTATTTCCGTAAATAAAAGAGCCAGTTTCTCTATAACAGCTTTGGCATACCGCTCGCCCTTTTCGGGAGTAGATTTACGGGGATCTCCAATACCGGTATCTGCAGAAACTTTACTCCAATAACGAGGCAGCCATGCTATTTGAGCATTAAGCGAAGACAAAGCAAATGGCTTAGAGGCCCCCTCACCCGCCTCTTCCAGGTTTACAAGCTCGGGATGATAATACATCATTACTGAAGTTTCCATTTCTCCGGCATGATCATCCTTATTTTCAAAGTAACCCTCCTGGGGAACTATACCATACCAATTGGTGATGGCAATCAGAAAATCGGGGAAATCGACAGACAAATCGCGGATCATGTTTTTGAAACTGTTTCCTCCATGCCCGTTTACGATTATCAGCTTCCGGATACCTTGTAAATGCAATGCTGCAACAACATCACCTAAAATAGCCCTTTGGGTTTCGTAACGTGCATGCAGACAAAACGGATAATCCCTCTGACCAGGATTTTGGGAACCATACGTAACCGGAGGAAGCACCATACACCGTACTCCCGATTCACTAAATGCCTTTTCGGCTGCATCCACAGAAGTACGATGAGACAAGATACAGTCGGTAAGATAAGGCAAATGATAATTATGCGGCTCGGTAGCTCCCCAGGGAAGAATAGCCACATCGTAAGAAAGATCTTTTACGCTACCGTAACAGGAAACAGTCAAATCAATTTCTTTATTCATAATCAGCAAGTTTATTTCATAGCTTCACCTTGGCTATGAGCTTCCGGATTTTTCCTTCTCCAATAAGGGGAGCATGCGGATCTTCCGGGTACACAATCATAAATTCACCAGGTTGAAGATGTACAAAAGTACTTGGTTTATCTGAATAAAGCGCACAATCGCCCTCTTTTTCGTATGGTTTTATCTCCTGTTTTAAATCTTCAATTACCTTCCAGCCAATAGTTTCGGCTCCTTCAAGCAGGATATGCACATCGATGTAGTCGCGGTGCAGCTCTAGTACCTGTTTCTCTGCCGGCACACATTCTGGGTTCACATTATTGATAAACAGGTTGTCACCATCAATCACAATACGTCCCAGTTCTGCGTACAGAAGGTCGTTGTTCTTTACGTATTCAAAAAGCGTTTTGAATAGCGGATGAAGTGCCTCCACCCGGCTACTATTCGATAAATTGGATACAATCATTTTGTTGCTATTATAAAATGTTACGTATTATACTATTCCAGCATATTGTCTGTTTTGGGTCGTAAAAAGAACAGCTGAGCTGCTAGGGCAATAAAAACGATACCGGCCAACATCGCAAATCCGGCACCCAGATTGCCTCCATCAGCCCACCGGCCAAGCAGGTCGGTTATAAATGCTCCGGCAAACACCCCCACCATATTCATCACTCCGTAGGCTGTAGCACGATTTTTGGATGATACAAACTGGCAGAGAATAGGCATATTATTTGCATCAAACAAACCATATCCGATACCGAAACAAAGGGCTGCCCCCACTACGCTGATCAATCCACTTCCATATCCAAGCAGAAGCAGTGAAGGGATGGTCATGCCTAATCCGATGGCTCCGGTGTAAACCCTGCCACGTATATTTTTCTGTACCCATTTATCCGACAAGATTCCTCCGGCAATAACCCCTATAAACGAAGATACGGCGATGGTAATAGTAGCAATGGGGCCTGCCTGCGACATGGGGATATTCAAACTGTCGGCAAAGAGTGTAGGCAACCAGTTCTTGGTAGCCCATCCCGGCAGACTTGGAGCTGCGAAGTAAAGCAGGATAATCCAGAAAGAAAGGTTTGAAAACAACATTCCCAGTCCTTTGAATAATGACTTCTTTTCTTTGGGCGAAGCAGAAGATTCTGTTTTAGTCTCAGCAAAAGAACTTTTTTTATCCTTCAGAAAAACCATTAACAAGAGAGCATATATAATTCCAATAATCCCAAACCAATGAAAGGTGGTGTTCCATGAGAATGCAGCTGCTACGGTTGCCCCGAACCCTCCGATAGCCTGCCCGGTATACAAGCCTGTCATATGTATTCCAACGGCCAGCGACCGAGATCTACCTGTATGATAGTCGGCAATCAACGATAATCCGGCTGGAATATAAAGAGCTTCACTAACCCCCATCAGTGCCCTGAGCCAATAAATCTGCTGAAACGTTTCCGCCTCCCCCATGAGGGATGTAACAACGGACCAGACAAATAAACTTCCAACAATTAACCATTTTCGGTTCATACGGTCAGCAATAATTCCTGAAATCGGACTCATCAATCCATAAATCCAGAGAAATACAGCCATTAACCGGCCAAAATTAGTAGCCGATTGTAATTCTATAATATCAACCTGCATGGCAGATTTCATAGTAGATAACATTTGTCTATCCATGTAGTTTAGTAACGCAACCCCCCAAAGCATCGCAACTACAAGCCATGGATAAATGTTTTTGTTTTTCATAATACCGTGTTTTATAATTAGAAGTCACAAATTTATAAATGTTTTTCTATAAACAACCAATAATAAATAAATATTTTTATTATATTAACCCATGTTTATAATAATACTACCATAATGCAAACTTAAGAGCTTTCATTGATGAATGTTTGGCAGCCCAATAATATGTCTCTACTTTCCTTATAGGATTGAAATGAGAAGATATATCTTTGATAGTTAAAAGATATATCTTTCGCGGAGAAAAGTATATACTTTTTGGTGAATAAGTATATACTTTTTATTCAAAAAGTACTAACAAATTTAACAACAACGGATACATGTGACTCGTATGGATTTTGGCTTACAGTTTAGAGTCTTATCTCTAATGCGGGTTTACATAAAATAGGTTAATTTCCAAATAAGGCTTACACTACCCGTATAATGGTTTATAAAATTGAGATACCCGGCTCCCTCAGATTTCAGAACAGAGATATAAAACAGTTGCTGTCTAGCTCAATTCCGACAATTAATTAGCAATAATATCCTTCACTTCCTTCACTTTTTAAGCCAAACATCTATAAGTAAGACACATAGGTGTCGAACGGATTTAATTATCATTCACTTTTTCATGAATATCCTTCACTTTTCAGCTATTTTCCTTCACTTTATGTTTCATTTTACCCTTTATCCTTCACCTGGGAGGCGTCGGCTGACAAGAACATCACTTGTTTTTGATCTGCTTAACGGATAAAAACGACTTTCTGTCTGTTTCCGGATAGTGCTCAATGGCATATCTTAACGAAGTGCGGGGCATCAGACTGGCATTACGCTCAAGAAAATCGGTCAGCGCAGCCCGGTCTTTTTTCCCTACTTCTCGCAACATCCAGCCAATGGCTTTGTGCATCAGATCATGTTCATGATTCAGTAACTTCCCGGCAAGAGCGAACGTATCCAGAAACTCGCCTTTACGTATAAATGAGATGGTCGAAACAACAGCGATACGTTGCGACCATAAGTGCTTACTCTCTGCCAGCTCATACAGGCAGGAGCGGTCTTTGTCCAAAAGGTAATTACCTACAATGTATGGGCAACTGATATCTACCAGGTCCCAGTTGTTAATATAATCAATATGATTCAGATAGAAGTCGTATAATACACCTCTTTGGAGCTCGTTGGCTTTTTTAAATTGTTCCACCAGAATAAATAAAGCACAAAGACGGGCTTCGTGGTATTTACTTTGTATCAGCAGTTCGATTTCCGAAAGGGGTGTATTTTTGTTTGCCTTCGCGATGCTCCGTGTAAGCGGAACCACCAAGCCCAGAAAGAGATCTCCTTCTGCATACTGACCTTTTCCGGTCTTAAAGAATCGCTGCAGGAACGAGGCTTTTTCCGGATTTGCAACAGACAGCAACTCTTGCAGTATGAAAGAGGCTGTCATGGGCGTAATACGCGCGATACGGCACGGTCGCCTTCAAGAAAGCCTATTACATTATTTGCCACTGCACGGGCCATGGCAATGCGGGCATCCATGGTTTGGGTTCCTATATGAGGTGTAAGAACCACGTTATCCATTTCCAGCAATTCGAGAAGTGGATAATCTCCGAATTCAAAAACATCCAGTCCGGCTCCCCGTATGGTTCCTTCTTGCAACGCTTTCACCAAAGCATGCTCGTCAACCAGCGGGCCTCTGCCTGTATTGATAAGGATCGCCGAAGGCTTCATCTGTTTCAATTCCGGTTCGCCTATAATGTGATACGTATCCTGGTTGTAAGGAACATTTAACGATACGAAATCGGATTGAGCCAGCAACTCTTCCATTGAGACAAAAGAGGCTCCCAGCTTTGTTTCTTCTTCGATATACAGCGGACGACGGTTGTTATATATCACATTCATTCCGCAAGCACGGGCTCTTTTACAAAGGGCTTTGCCAATACGTCCAAGGCCAATAATTCCTAAAGTTTGTCCGGTTATCGAAACCCCGAGATTCTCAAGGACTCCCACTTTCATAGCCTTTCCCAACGTACGGAGTTTCCTGTCACATTCTGTAATCCGGCGGGCCGTATCCAGCATCAATCCTAAGGCAAGATTCGCAGTTGGAGCTGTAACCGGGTCGGGGGTGTTGGCTACAGTAAGACCCTTGGACAGGGCATAGGCAACATCAATATTATTATACCCAACAGCATAGTTGGCAATTAGTTTCAAGTTGACTCCCCGATCAATCAAAGCTTTGTCCACCGGAAAGTCAAACATGGAACAAAGCACATCGTATTGAGGTATCATTTCAGAAATTTCATCGTAGGAAAAATCCCTGCCATTGGGGAATGTCACCTCATATTTGTTTTCCAATTCGGTAAAACCCTCTCTGAACATATCGAATGTAACAAGTATCTTCTTCATATCGTTCGTTATAAATTCTTTACAGGCGCCAAATTTAAACAAAACAAATCCTTAATACAAAGAAGAATTACTACTTTTGTAGGTTAAAAGAGATTACTATGGTATTGAACTACATCTGGATCGCCTTTTTTCTTGTTGCCTTTGTGGTGGCAATGGGCAAATTAATATTTGGCGGCGACGTAGCTGTATTTACAGATATAATTAACGCGTCTTTCGATTCAGCCAAAACCGGGTTTGAGATATCTTTAGGACTAACCGGTATCCTTTCGCTTTGGCTGGGAATTATGAAAGTTGGAGAGAAAGGCGGGGTTATCCAGCGCTTTGCAAAATTGGCAGCGCCGGTGTTCAGTAAACTTTTCCCGGGGATTCCTGCCGGACATCCGGCTACAGGGGCCATATTCATGAACTTTTCGGCCAATTTGCTCGGATTGGACAATGCCGCCACCCCCATGGGACTAAAAGCGATGCAGGAGATGCAGTCTTTCAATAAATCGAAAGATACGGCCAGCGATGCTATGATTATGTTTTTATGCATAAATGCTTCGGGGCTTACAATCATTCCTATAACCATCATGATGTACCGGGCGCAATTAGGAGCCGCCAATCCGTCGGATGTATTCCTGCCCATCCTGTTGGCAACATTTATCTCTACCCTTGTGGCAATCGTTACGGTGTGTTTGAAACAACGAATCAATATGTTGCAAAAGGAGCTGGTTCTCTTTTTCGGGGGACTTGCTCTTTTTATCGGAGGTATCATCTGGTACTTCAGTACGCTCCAGCAGGAACAGATATCGCTTTACTCGACGGTCTTCGCCAATACACTTTTATTTACTATTATCTGCGGGTTCCTGATTAGTGGAGTCCGCAAAAAAATAAATGTCTACGATGCATTTATCGAAGGGGCAAAGGAGGGTTTTAAAACAGCGATAACCATTATTCCGTATCTTATAGCGATACTGGTAGGTATCGGTGTATTCCGTGCCTCCGGAGCTATGAACTTCATAATAGAAGGTGTTAAATTCGGGATAGGATCTATGGGTGTCGATACCGAATTTGTTGGAGCACTGCCTACCATATTAATGAAACCGCTAAGTGGAAGCGGTGCCCGGGGGATGATGCTGGATGCAATGAATACCTATGGAGCCGATTCGTTTGTAGGCCGTTTGGCCTGCACTGCGCAGGGAGCCTGCGACACGACATTTTATGTGGTTGCCCTATACTACGGAAGCGTAGGCATCCGGCATACACGTTACACCGTACAGTGTGCTTTGTTGGCAGATCTGGCAGGAGCCATTGCCTCCATAGTACTTGCTTATTTATTCTTTTCACACACTTAACAAAAAATGGCAATAGCTTATTACGCGGAAGAGGTAAAACTTCCCGCTATAAAAAAGAAAGCAGTTGGTGACTGGATCAGAAAAGTGGCCTCGCTCTATGGCAAAAGAACAGGCGATATCAGTTACATCTTCTGTTCGGACGAGAAGATTCTGGAGGTTAACAAACAGTATCTTCAACACGATTATTATACAGATATAATCTCCTTCGACTATACCGAGGGAACTAAAATATCCGGTGATTTGTTTATTAGTTTAGATACAGTAAAAAGCAATTCCGAAAATTTCGGGACAGATTACACTGAAGAGTTGCATCGTATTATTATTCACGGCGTATTACATCTTTGCGGCATAAACGACAAGGGGCCGGGTGAAAGGGAAATAATGACTCAAAAAGAAAATGAGGCATTGGCACTTCTGCCTGAGGAAGATAGAAAATCATAGCCTATAATTCTGTATTACAGATACTTACATACATCAAACAGTAATCATTTACTGATACAATAAAAGTTTATACAATGAATTTTAAATATGACGTAATTGTTGTGGGAGCAGGTCATGCCGGCTGTGAAGCCGCCGCTGCTGCTGCTAATATGGGATCCAGGACACTCCTCATCACAATGGATATGAACAAAGTCGCACAGATGAGTTGCAATCCGGCTGTGGGTGGTATTGCCAAGGGGCAGATTGTTCGCGAAATAGATGCCTTGGGCGGATATATGGGTATTGTAACAGACAATACGGCTATCCAATTCCGAATGCTTAACAGATCGAAAGGTCCGGCCATGTGGAGTCCTCGTGCCCAAAGTGACCGTGCTAAATTTATACAGGAATGGCGGGGTATTCTTGAAAACCTCCCCAATCTATACATGTGGCAGGATACTGTGCGTGAGCTAATCGTAGAAGATGGCAGGGTATGCGGGGTAAAAACATATATGAATGTAGAGTTCAGGGCAGGTGCGGTAGTGCTTACCAATGGGACTTTCCTCAATGGACTGATCCATATCGGTCGCACACAATTAGGAGGAGGACGAATGTCGGAACCTGCTGCATTCGGATTAACCGAACAGCTGGTTAGCTTAGGTATGGAGGCCGGACGAATGAAAACCGGAACACCTGTACGCATTGACGGACGAAGTGTTCATTTTGAAGAAACAGTAGAACAAAAAGGAGAAAATGATTTCCATAAATTTTCGTACCTCGACTATAAACCCCGAAAGTTAAAACAGCTTAGCTGCTGGACGCTTTATACAAACGAATCCGTTCATGATGTACTAAGAAGCGGACTGGCAGATTCTCCGATGTACAATGGACAAATCCAGAGTATAGGTCCGCGTTACTGTCCAAGTATTGAAACAAAGATTGTAACGTTTGCCGACAAAACGCAACACCAGCTTTTCCTTGAGCCTGAAGGGGAGACTACCCAGGAATACTACCTGAACGGATTCTCGTCTTCGCTGCCTCTCGACATACAATTACGTGCACTCAGAGAAATTCCGGCTTTTCGGGATGTACATATCTACCGTCCGGGCTATGCCATCGAATATGACTTCTTTATGCCTACCCAGCTGCATCATTCCCTGGAGACCAAACTCATCAAGAATCTTTTCTTTGCGGGTCAGATTAATGGCACAACAGGATACGAAGAAGCAGGGGGACAGGGCATCATTGCGGGCATCAATGCCCACATCGGATGCCATGGCGGGAATCCCTTTATCCTTGGCAGAGATGAGGCATACATTGGTGTTTTAATTGATGATTTGGTAACCAAGGGTGTCGACGAGCCGTATCGCATGTTCACATCCCGGGCCGAATACAGAATACTGCTTCGACAAGACGATGCCGATGTGCGGCTTACCCAAAAAGCAGCCGAAATAGGACTTGCCAAACAGGATCGGCTGGATATGCTGAAAGATAAAGAGGCCCTGTGTGATATGATAATAAGTTTTGCAAACAACTACTCTATAAAGCCTCAATATATAAACCCAGGTTTAGAAGCTTTAGAGGCTACTCCCTTGAAACAAGGATGTAAACTTATCGACCTTATTACACGTCCTCAATTAACCATTAACAATCTGTCCGAGCTGGTTCCTTCATTCAGACAAGTTCTGGATAAGCTTCCGGAATCACGTAAGGAAGAAATTATTGAAGCAGCCGAAATACGGATTAAATACGATGGCTATATTCGAAGAGAACAACTGATTGCCGATAAAATAAACAGACTGGAGCATATTAAGATTAAAGGGAAGTTTGTTTACAACGACATTCAATCTCTCTCGACAGAAGCCAGACAGAAGCTTACAAAGATCGATCCGGACACCATTGCTCAGGCAAGTCGGATTCCGGGTATTTCTCCGAGTGACATCAATATATTACTGGTTCTTCTAGGAAGATAATGCCGTTTTGTTCCACGTGAAACACATTGCAAAAAGAAAAAGATGAATAATACAGACACAAAATTATTAAGAGGAAATCTGGTTGATATTATTAACAGGGATATCTATGGAGCCGTTGTTACCATAAGCGATGGTAAAATATCAAAAATAGAAAGGACTGGTACAGTAGAATCAAACTATATTTTACCTGGATTTATTGATGCGCATGTACACATTGAAAGCAGTATGTGCACACCTCTTAATTTTGGTGCTGCTGCATGCAAACACGGAACAATAGGGATCGTTGCAGACCCTCACGAAATTGCGAATGTATTAGGAGTTGAAGGAATCGATTTTATGGTAAACAATGCAAAAGAGTCTCCGTTTTATTATTGGATCGGAGTTCCTTCTTGTGTCCCGGCAACCCCTTTCGAATCTGCAGGCGCTGTTATCGATGCTGCAACAACAGAAAAATTACTGAAACGCGAGGACCTTCATTTTCTTGCAGAGATGATGAACTATCCAGGCGTATTAAATAAAGACCCAGAAGTAATTGGAAAACTAAATGCCGCTAAAAAGGCAAACAAGCCAGTGGACGGACATTTTCCTACCGGAAGCGGGAAGGCATTGGAAGACTATATAGCCAATGGAATTACAACAGATCACGAATGTGCCACCATTGAAGAAGGTCGGGACAGATGCCGTAATGGTATGTTTGTACAGATCAGGGAAGGTAGTGCCGCAAAGAATTTCAATACACTTCATCCATTGCTAAAGGAATTTCCGGGGAAGGTAATGTTTTGCAGCGACGACATACACCCAAACACACTAATAGAACGACACATAAACGGCCTTGTTAAAAGAGCTGTCGGACTTGGATATGATGTTTTCGACGTATTGCGCGCAGCGTCTTACAATCAGGCAAAGCATTATAGTATCCCAGCCGGGTTTCTGCAGGTTGGCGATAATGCCGATTTTATCGTTACAGAAGATCTTTATAGCTTTAATGTAAAATCGACTTTCGTGAAGGGTGTTTGTATTTATGATGGCTCTAATGTATCGTTTCCTGCAAAAGAAACCAGTCGCCCCAACCGTTTTGCTATAGATCCCATCGCTGTGTCCGATTTAGAAATTAAGGCAATATCAGATAAAATGCGGGTAATTGTTTGCAGTGACGGAAACCTGGATACTTTTGAAGAGATTATTGAGCCTACTACAAAAGAGGGATATGCCGTATCTGACACAACCAAAGATGTTATTAAAATGGTTGTGTTGAACAGATATCAGAAGGCAGCACCGGCAATAGGCTTCATAAAAGGGACAGGCATTAAACGTGGGGCAATGGCTCAAAGCATCACTCACGACAGTCATAATATCATTGCAATTGGAACTACAGATCGGGAGTTAGCCGATGCAATTAATGAAGTTATTTTAAACAAAGGGGGTATAAGTGTTGTGAACGGAGAAGAGAAAGAGACTCTTTCGTTGCCTGTAGCAGGGTTGATAAGTCCCCTCCCACTCGATCAAATCGACATTCAATATAAAAAACTAGAATCAAAAATGACGGATCTGGAAACCTCACTTTCGTCTCTGCAGATGACTTTATCTTTTATGAGCCTGCTAGTAATTCCAGCAATAAAATTAGGAGATAAAGGTCTGTTTGATGGTAAAAACTTCCGTTTTACAAACCTGTTTGTATGACAAAGGAAAAGGAAAATAGGTTCTCTGCCTTGCTGGCTATACTTCCGGAGAAGCCAGGATGTTACCAATACTTCGATGAAAAGGGAACAATTATATACGTTGGTAAGGCTAAGAATTTAAAAAAGAGGGTTGGTTCTTACTTTAACAAAGAACACGATAATAATAAAACCCGGGTACTGGTTAAACACATTGCAGATATAAAATATGTTGTTGTAGACACTGAGGAAGATGCACTTTTATTGGAAAACAACCTCATAAAGCAATTCAGGCCCAGATACAATGTTCTGCTTAAAGACGACAAAACCTACCCTTCCATCGTAATAAAGAACGAATATTTTCCTCGCGTGTTCCAAACAAGAAACATTGTGCGGGACGGATCAACATACTTTGGTCCCTACCCTTCTCTGTTTACTGCCAAGGTAATGCTTCAACTGCTTAAGGAATTGTATCCCATACGTACCTGCAAATACCCTTTAACCCCCGAATCCATCGCACAGGGAAGGTACAAAATATGTTTGGAGTATCATATCAAACGTTGTCTGGGGCCATGTGAAGGACTCCAATCCACCGAAAACTATAACAGAAACATTGCAGAAATTAAAGAAATTCTGAAGGGAAATATCGCTACAGTAAGTAAAATACTGTACGATGAAATGCAACAACTGGCCTCCGAATTAAAATTTGAAGAGGCACAAAAGATGAAGGAACGCTACCTCGCCATTGAGAATTATCGATCCAAATCGACCGTTGTTACCCCCTCTTTACATAATATTGATGTTTTTTCCTTCGATGAAAACGAACGTTCTGCATTCATCAACTATCTTCATATAGGTAATGGAGCCATTGTGCAGGCCTATACATTCGAATATAAAAAGCGTTTGGATGAATCGAAAGAGGAACTTCTGGGACTTGGTATCATCGAAATGCGTATGCGGTTTAAAAGTTCTGCCAGGGAGATTATCGTACCTTTCCTCCCGGACACAGAGCTGATGGAACAATTTTCATTTACAATACCTCAAAAGGGCGATAAGAGAAAGCTGCTGGATCTTTCCTTACAAAACGTTCGTCAGTTTAAGGTAGATCGTCTTAAACAAGCCGAAAAACTGAACCCGGAACAACGCACCACACGTATATTGAGTACCATTCAGAAAGATCTTCATATGCATGAATTACCCATGCATATTGAATGCTTCGATAACTCCAATATACAAGGGACAAATCCTGTCGCAGCTTGTGTAGTATTTAAGAAGGCAAAACCATCTAAGAAGGATTACCGCCATTTTCATATCAAGACTGTGGAGGGGCCAGATGACTTTGCTTCCATGATTGAGGTTGTTACCCGTAGATATACACGCCTTGTAGAAGAAAACGAGCCTCTACCTCAATTAATCATCATTGATGGGGGTAAAGGTCAGTTAAATGCAGCTACAGAAGTGCTACGAAGCCTGAACCTTCTTGGAAAAATTACCATTGTGGGACTAGCCAAGCGATTGGAAGAAATATTCTTTCCCGGCGATTCAATTCCGTTGGTTCTGGATAAGAATTCGGAAACGCTGAAGGTTATCCAGCAATTAAGAGACGAAGCACACCGTTTCGGTATCACCTTCCACCGGTCACTTCGCAGCAAAAAACAAACGGTCTCCGAATTAGATGCTATAAAAGGAATCGGGGATAAGACAAAAGTATTACTTTTGAAGCAATATAAAAGTGTAAAACGGATACGTGAAGCCTCGCCAGAAGAGCTTGAAAAGCTGATAGGAAGCGCTAAAGCAAGAATTCTGATAGAGGGTTTAGGTAGTAAAGAAAGAAATTAAAAGACAATATGAGAACTGTGATTCAGCGGGTGCAATCAGCCTCAGTGACTATCGACGGCGAAATAAAATCTGCTATTGGAAAAGGAGTACTAATCTTTTTGGGAATTGAAGACAAAGACAGTGAATCAGACATCGAGTGGCTCGTAAAGAAGATAGTTAACTTACGGATATTTGATGATGAAAACGGAATAATGAATCGTTCAATTATCGATATTAACGGAGAAGCATTAGTTGTTAGTCAGTTTACGTTACACGCTTCTACTAAGAAAGGGAATAGACCCTCCTACATAAAAGCATCGAAACCCGAGAAAGCCATCCCCTTGTACAACGAGTTTTGCGAAGAAATGAGCCTTGCACTGGGTAAAACAATCGGCACAGGTCAGTTTGGAGCAGATATGAAGGTAGGAATCCTGAACGACGGTCCAGTTACAATACTAATTGATTCTCAAAACAAGGAATAAATATGGATGCACTAAGTATTAGCGAAGCTCAGCAGCAGGTAGATCAGTGGATAAAAACCTATGGAGTGAGGTATTTCAACGAACTTACCAACATGGCCATTCTTACGGAAGAGGTAGGTGAGTTGGCACGAATCATTGCCAGAACCTACGGAGAACAATCGTTTAAGGAAAGTGATAAAAACAGAGATTTGGGTGATGAAATGGCAGATGTATTATGGGTATTGCTTTGTTTGGCAAACCAAACCGGCGTAGATCTTACGGATGCCTTCCGCAAAAATCTTGAAAAGAAAACAAACAGGGATAAAGAAAGACATCAAAACAATTTAAAATTATAAGCATGGACAAATATCAGGAAGTATTTAATAAATACGCAACTCCCCTACCCGATGCTAAAATAGCAGAACAGGTAAACACATTGCTGGAAAAGAAATACCAAGCTAATTTTACACCTGAAGTGCTAAAAACCATTCATGGCTGCATCGATTTAACATCGCTGACCAGTCTGGACAGCAAAGAAAGTATCTGGAAGTTGGTGGATTCAGTAAACGACTTTGAAGGAACCCGTCCGGATGTCCCTAATGTAGCTGCCATTTGTACATTTCCTTTATTTGTTGATACCGTAAAACAGGCACTCACAGCACAAGATGTATCTATTGCATCAGTGGCTGGTGGATTTCCGGCCTCACAGACATTTACAGAAATTAAAATTGCGGAGACGGCATTAGCTGTTGCCGATGGAGCTGATGAGATCGATGTGGTGATGAATCTAGGCTTTCTATTGGAAGAAAACTACGAGGAACTTACGGAGGAACTATCCGAAATTAAAGAAGCCTGCAGAAATGCCAAACTCAAAGTTATCATTGAAACCGGAGCATTGGCTACGGCTACCAATATACAAAGAGCCACCTTGGTTGCCATGTATTGTGGAGCAGATTTTGTTAAAACATCCACAGGAAAAGGATACCCCGGAGCTACACCAGAAGCAGTGTATACCATCTGTGAAACAATACGCGCCTACCATCTGCTTACAGGAAACAAAGTCGGCATCAAGATTTCCGGAGGAGTTCGTACAGCTGAAGAGGCTGTTAAATACTACACCATCGTGAAAGAAAAACTTGGTGACGAATGGCTGACAAAAGATTATTTCAGAATCGGAGCCAGCAGTCTGGTAAAAGATATAGAAAATCGTTTAGGTAAATAATAAAAGAAAGCGGGAAGTTCAATAGTCTGAACTTCCCGCTTTCTTTTATTATTAATACTACTATTTTGTACTGTTTAGTGCAGCATTGCCTTTAAACCATTCATACACATAAGTAGACTTTTTTTATCAGATTCTGTATTGGACACCTAAAGTTATCGGCAATCCTTTCGTCGTTTCCTGCATTACTTTTTCCGTTCGATAATATAGTTAGCCAAAAGAATCAATGCCTCTTTTGCATCCGAATCGGGGTATGAATCTAACAGCTCAATAGCTTTGGAATGATAATGGCGCATGCGATTTTCTGCATACTCAATCCCCCCCATACGAATTGCAAAATCAATTAACTGATCTACCTGAACAGGAGTAAACGCTTTAGAACGTAACCACGTCATATAGGTTTCAACTTCTGCAGGTCCGGCATGCTGAAGGGCGTAAAGCAAAGGAAGTGTCACCTTACCTTCGCGAATATCGTTTCCGGTAGGTTTGCCCAGATTTTCGTTCTTGTAGTAATCGAATATATCGTCTTTTATCTGGAAAGCATAGCCAAGAAACTCTCCCAACAACTTGCTTTTCTCCACGAGTTCGGCCGATGCATCGGCAC
>Ga0209639_1001332_pt1 | contig 25308 bp, 16 predicted proteins | sample EPASupsiteHSE605_FD_187268 | JGI IMG/M metagenome (GOLD analysis project Ga0209639, IMG submission 187268) | Bioremediated contaminated groundwater from EPA Superfund site, New Mexico - Sample HSE6-05 (SPAdes) (version 2) | ecosystem: Environmental > Aquatic > Deep subsurface > Groundwater >...
TTTTTGTCTTTTCTTAAAGCGGAAGCGGGGGGATTCGAACCCCCGGTACCCTTACGAGTACGTCAGTTTAGCAAACTGGTGGTTTCAGCCACTCACCCACACTTCCTTGTGTGTTTTGTGCTTCTTCCTTCGAATTGCGTGGCAAAGATAAGCGTATATTTCTGAATAAACAAAGCTTTTTAACCATAATTTTAAAGAAAAAGATGCTACTTTTGTGCCCGATTCTGATAGTCAACCTCTTATTACTAAATTTATGAGTAAATTTTTTCGCTCAAAACGTGCTAAACGCACTTTTATCCGCAGAGGAATTGCCCTGCTGGCCCTGCTTTTCATTCTTTGTGGCTTTTGGGCCTGGCGAATGGTGCTGGCTTCCAACTTCGACATCAAAGAGACAACCTATGTATATGTAGACAGCAAGAAAGACTTTAACGATCTTTGTTCTCAGTTAAAAGATTCTGCCTCTTGCAAAAGTCTGACAACCTTCAAGCAGCTTGCTTATCTGATTGGCTATCCCGAAAAGATGAAAACCGGACGGTATGCCATCGAACCGGGAACCGGCAATCTTCGCTTGCTGAAGAACCTGATCGGAGGATTGCAGTCTCCTACCCGTATTACATTTAACAACATCCGCCTCAAAAGCGATCTGGCACAACGGCTGGACGATCAGCTGATGGTTTCGAAAGAGGAGATGCTTACCCTGTTTGACGATTCTGCCTCTTGTGCAGCTTTGGGATTTAGCCCCGAAACTATCCAGGCTATGTTCATTCCCAATACCTACGAAGTTTATTGGGATATCACGCCAGACAATCTGATGAAGCGCATACAAAAAGAATACAAGGCTTTCTGGAATGAAGACAGACTTGCCAAAGCATCCAAAGCAGGATTAACCCCTATACAGGTTTCCATTCTGGCTTCCATTGTGGAAGAAGAGACGGCCAAAGCGGACGAGATGGGGATGGTTGCCGGACTATATCTGAACCGCCTGCGCATAAACATGCCTCTGCAAGCAGACCCGACGGTAAAGTTTGCCGTAGGAGATGTAACGCTGAAGCGAATTCTGTTTGAACACCTGCAGGTCGATTCTCCATACAACACCTATAAACACACCGGACTTCCTCCCGGTCCGATTCGTGTTCCGTCTATCGGAGGTATAAACAGCGTATTGAATCATAACCAGCACGACTATATTTATATGTGTGCGAAAGAGGATTTTTCGGGCAGACACAACTTTGCCTCCACCCTTGCCGAGCATGCAAAAAACGCAAACAAATACCGCGCCGAGCTAAACAGACGACAGATTAAGTAGGTTTTTCCTTTCAATTTATTGTAAATAAAGTATCTTTGTCGTCACATTTCAACAAAGACAACTAAAGTATTAAGATATACGATATGGAGAAACATCTTTTTTTAGGGGACGAAGCAATCGCCCAGGCAGCTATCGACGCCGGGATGTCTGGAGTGTATGCTTACCCTGGAACCCCCTCTACCGAAATTACGGAATATATTCAAAATTCCGCTACTGCAAAGCAGTTGGGTATCCACAGCAACTGGAGCTCAAATGAAAAAACAGCCCTTGAAACGGCTTTAGGTATGTGCTATGCAGGCAAGAGAGCTCTTTGTTGCATGAAACACGTAGGACTGAATGTAGCTGCCGACTGTTTTATGAATGCATCGATGACGGGTATTCACGGTGGTATGATTATCATCACTGCCGACGATCCTTCTATGCACTCATCACAAAACGAACAAGACAACCGCGTATATGGCAACTTTGCCATGATACCAATGCTTGAACCGAGCAACCAGCAGGAAGCATACGATATGGTGTACGATGGATTCGAACTTTCCGAGAAACTGGGTTATCCCATTTTACTTCGCATCACCACACGCATGGCACACTCTCGCTCGGGAGTGGTAACCCGTCCGGCTAAAGAACAAAACGGACTTTCATACCCGGCCGACGGTCGCCAGCGATTTATCCTGCTCCCCGCCCTGGCCCGCAAAAGATACAAGACACTGTTGGCTGCGCAGGAAGGATTTACCACCGCATCCGAAGAGTCTGTTTACAACACCTACTTCGATTCTCCCAACAAGAAGCTGGGTATCATTACAACCGGTATCGCCTTTAATTACCTTTCGGAAAACTTCCCTGACGGATTCGAAAATCCGGTACTTAAGATATGTCAGTACCCTCTTCCTAAAAAGCAGTTGATCAAGTTGGCCGAAGAGTGCGACGAACTGTTAGTAATTGAGGAAGGATATCCCGTTGTTGAAGAACAGCTGAAGGGTTTTCTTGGTAAAGGGCTGATCGTTCACGGTCGCCTGGACGGAACCTTGCCCCGCGACGGCGAATTAACGCCCGATTTGGTGGGACGTGCCCTGGGCAAAGAGGTGGCAACCTATTATACGATTCCTCCCGTAGTGGAGATGCGTCCGCCTGCTTTATGCCAGGGTTGCGGACACAGGGATTTGTATGATGCCATGAACGAAGTGCTGAATGAATACAAAGAGCCTAAGGTTTTTGGAGACATAGGCTGTTATACCCTGGGGGCCCTCGCTCCTTTCCGGGCAATTGATACCTGTGTGGATATGGGTGCTTCCATCACAATGGGAAAAGGAGCTGCCGATGCAGGATGTTTCCCGGCTGTTTCGGTAATTGGCGACTCAACGTTTACCCATTCGGGAATGACCGGCTTGCTTGATTGCGTGAATGAAAATACCAATATGCTGCTTATCATATCGGACAACGAAACCACGGGTATGACCGGTGGACAGGATTCGGCCGGTACAGGCAGACTCGAATCTATCTGTCTGGGTATCGGCGTAGAGCCGGCACACCTGCGAAGTCTGATTCCTCTGAAGAAGAATTACGAAGAGATGAAACAGTTGATCCGCGAAGAAATCGAATACAAAGGGCTATCCGTCATTATCTCACGCCGTGAGTGTATCCAGACTTTAGCCAGAAAGAAAAAAGCAAGCAAGAAATGAAAACAGACATCATACTATCAGGCGTAGGTGGACAAGGTATCCTCTCTATTGCAGCTGTTATTGGTGAAGCAGCACTTTACGATGGCCTTTACATGAAGCAGGCCGAAGTACACGGGATGAGTCAGCGGGGTGGAGATGTTCAATCCAATCTTCGCATCAGCGACAAACCTATTGCATCCGATTTGATTCCACTTGGTTCGGCCGACCTGATCATCTCGCTGGAACCGATGGAAAGTCTGCGTTACCTGCCCTATCTGAAGAAAGATGGTTGGCTGGTTACTAATTCGGTTCCTTTTGTTAATATCCCCAACTATCCGGACATCAAAGAGATATATGCAGCACTCAATGTACTTCCTCACAAAGTGATGCTGGATGTAGAGAATATAGCCAAAGAGATTGGTTCGGTACGCTCGGCAAATATTGTTATGCTGGGAGCTGCTGCTCCGTTTCTGGGTATCGAATACACCAAACTGGAACAGGGAATCCGCGATATCTTCGGCAAAAAGGGTCCCGAGATAGTCGGCATGAACATCTTAGCCCTCGAAGCAGGTTACGATGTAGCTAAGAAGCTACTTTAAGTATATCCATATTAGTATAAGATCCTTCCCTGCCTTACAGCCTGGGAAGGATCTTTTCATGTAAATCAGAATCGTTTCGTATAACTATGACAGTAAGGTTGCGTACCTTTCCTTTCATAGTAATCCTGGTGATATGCCTCCGCCTCCCAGAACATCGTAGCTTTCGTAACCTTGGTTGCCACTTTATAACCTTTGGCCTTAAGCAGATCAATTAACTTAAGAGCCACCTCCTTTTGTTGTTCGTTGGTATAAAATACCTCCGATCGATACTGATCCCCCACATCAGGTCCCTGGCGGTTAATCTGCTCCGGGTCATGAATCTCGAAGAATCTTTTGGCAAGGACTTCGTAAGTAACCTTGGCCGGATCAAAAATTACACGTACTGCCTCGGCATGACCTGTAGTATGACTACACACCTCTTCGTACGTAGGATTAGGCGTTTTACCACCTATGTAACCCGACTCTACAGAAAGTACTCCGTCCACACGTTTCAGCAGATGTTCCACTCCCCAGAAGCAACCTCCGGCAAATATAGCAGTCTCCGTCTTGGCAGGAGTCGTTGCCTGATCTTTGCGGAACACCAGCGAGATAGAATTTACACAATGGCGTGTATCCTTGGATGTGAACCCTTCTCCTTCAAATACATGCCCCAGGTGAGCGCCGCAGGCAGCACAAACAATTTCAGTTCGCCGCCCGTCGGCATCCTTAAAGCGTTTTACAGCTCCTTTAATTTCATCATCAAAACTGGGCCATCCACAACCGGAATCAAACTTATCGGCCGAACGATACAACGGAGCATCGCACTGTTTACAATGGTAAGTACCTTTCTCCTTATGATTAGTATAAATTCCTGTAAAAGGATACTCTGTTCCCTTATCAATGATAACTCTCTTTTCTTCCGGTGTAAGCGATCTCATATGCTGCCCATTTATAAAATTTGAAACTAGTAAGAATAAAATAAACCAATAAACACTTGTATTCATATACTACCATATTTACAAGATTGATATTTATTTAACAAAAGGAAGGGACGACTTGTTGCATTGCATTTGATTGAAACAATATAAAGGAATTCCAGCCGTTTTATTTGGTACTAAACAACAGCATCATGGTAAAGAAACTCTTCCATCCCTTTCTGTTATCTCTTGTGCTTATGGGATGCAATACGCAGCCGTCTGCACAAACGCCGTCCGGCTCTTCCAAACCAATAGTGATTCATCGTTTCGACAAGGCCCTCTTCCAGTGTATGGAGAGTAAAGATGAAAAGGTAAAGCAAGCGTTGGAAAAGGAGTATCCGCAAATGCTTGAAATATTGGACAAGAGTCTGTTTAAGTCTGCCGACAGCTCTTTATCTGCTGTAAGCCTGAATTTATTCAAGTACTACAGCGAACCAACCTTAAGGAATCTGTATGCTGATGTTATTAAAGCGTATGATTCGGTGGGGGATATTGAAGCAGCCTTAACAACCGGTTTTGCCTATCTGCACAGTCAGTTTCCCGATATGCAGATTCCGGCAGTTTACATGCATGTATCCGGACTAAACCAGAATGTACTGGTGGCTGATAGTCTGCTTTCATTGTCGGCCGACAAATACATGGGTATTGAGTATCCTCTTTATAAAGCTTTCTTTAACCAGCCACAACGTAATAAGATGCAAAGGGAATTGGTGGCGGCCGACTATCTGGCCGGATGGCTAATGTCTGAATTTCCTTTTAAAGGCAACGAACAACAATTGCTGGACCGGATGGTGTACGAAGGGAAAATAAAACAACTGGTTATGGAAGCACTTCCGGGAATAAAGATGGAAACTCTGATGGGCTATACACAACAGGATGCCGACTGGTGGCAAAAGAATGAGAGCGTACTATGGAAATACATCGTTGAGCACAAACAATTAAACGCGGCAGACCGTATTACAACAGCACGCTACTTTGAAGACGCACACAACAACTTCCCGGTAATAGGAGCACCGGCCAATACCGGAACCTGGTTAGGTTGGCAAATTGTAAAAGCATACCAAAACAAAAGCAACGCAACCCCACAACAACTTATGCAAACTACAGACCCAAACGAAATCCTTCGGGTGTCTGAATATAAACCATAAGATATAATATTAAAATAAAAAAAGGGAAACCTAATAATTAGGCTTCCCTTTTTAGAATTAGATTTGAATATTAATATCCAGTATTTTGAATTAACTTTCCAGCTGAAACTTCTATTTCTGTTTGAGGAATAGGAAGTACCGTTTGATGGTCATTTGCCTCAATTACTCCAGCATATTTATTATTAACAGATTTGCCATTTCTCCAATAATCCCATGCAGTATGACCTTCTGTAAACAACTCCAATCTTCTTTCCATCAGAATATCGTCTAAAGTAACAGTTGCAACATCAACATAATTTTCAATTCTATTTTTACGAAGCAAATTCATGTAATAAGCAGCACCTCCAGCAGCACTTCCAGCATTACCAGTTTTCAATGCAGCTTCTGCAGCAATTAAATAAACTTCAGACAAACGAATGATCTTCGGATTATTTACATAAATCTGACCATCGCGACCGTTATACTTCTGTGGATAGTATCCATTGAATTTATTTTCTGTTTCTTCTTCAAACAACTGAGTTCTGATGTCTGCAGGTCTGGCATCAAGAATTTCCTTGAAAGATTCTGTTGCAGCACATTCTCCGTAACCTTCAGCATGAGTGAAATAACCAATTGAATTCCGTTGAGCATTATAAATACTTGTTGTCAACAATTCGAACATAGATTCGTTTGTTCCTTCTTTTAGCCAAACACTAGGATATTCTTCACGTGTATATAGCTTATAAGGAGAAGAAGCGATGATTTCTTTACAATCAGCCAATGCCTCTGCATTCTTTTCTAGGTATAGGTAAGCACGAGCACGAATTCCTAATGCTGCCCAATAATTTATATGACCTTGATTCTTGCTTTTGCTCAACAAAGGTAGAGCTTTATTTAAGTCAGATAATATAAAATCATAGGTAGCTTGCAAAGTAGCTCTTTCACCAATGTACGAAGTCTCGAAAACCTTATCCGACAACACGATACCTAAAGCACTTAAATTTGCCGGAGATGGATTTTTCGCAAAAAGACGAGCTAAATCAAAGTGATATAAAGCACGCATTGCATACAACTCTCCCTTTAAATTATCCACATTATCACCTGTGATATTTTCTGAAGCTTCCAGTACACTATTAAGACGAGCAAGGCTTAAATAGAATGTTTCATAAAACTTGTAAACCAAATCGTCATTCTTGGTTAATTGATAACGATAAATTGGTCCCGCATGGTTAGTTGCAGAAATAGACTGAAAATCACTTCCTCTAAGATCTGCAAAAAGAGTAAACTCCCCGGCATAAGATCCAACAGCTGTTGCTTGATATGAATATACGCCATTTACAGCGTTAATCAGGTCTTTTTCAGTTGTAATAGCTTCATTTGTAGGCAATGATGTTCCGGGAACTTTTTCCAAGATATCACTACACGAAGCTACAAACAGGGAAAAAACTAAACTTAATAAATATATTTTTTTCATAATCATTCCTTTTTTAATCGATTATAAAGTAACGCTTACACCAAATGTAAAGCTCTTTGTCTGAGGAGTATCTACCTGACGGTAACCATTCAGAGAAACATCAGGATCTACGCCATCTGTTGCAGCCCAAATCATAAATGGATTATTTGCACGGAAATATATGCGTACATTATCGAAAATATTCTTCAATGCTGGCACGTTATATCCTAATGTAATTTCGCGCATACGTACATTATCCGTAGAAAGGATCGTTCTGCTTGAAAAACGGTCAGTTCGATAGGGATTCTGATAGATCGGTTTGGGATAATCAACAATATCTCCAGGGTTTTTCCAATAGTTTCCAGCAACTCCTTTATCTAAGTTAAATGATCCGATACGAAGACCATCGTGATGGAAGAAATAACCCGGATAGTCAAACATATCACCTCCAAATTGGTAAGTAATCAAGAATGACAAGTCAAATTCTTTATAATTGAAAGTATTTGTTAAACCTCCAATTACATCTGGAACGGCTTTACCTACAATCCCTTTCCCTGCCTGAGCATAACTATTAACAACACCTAGACTATGGTCATTAGGATCCTTCCAAAACTCACCTAGTCCGGTTTCAGGATTTACACCCTTCCATTCTGGGAGATAGAAAGTATACATTGACTCGCCTTCACGGTGAAGATACATGTTGCCATCTCCATATTGGATGTCTTTTCCATCAGGAAGTTCCTTAATTGTTGAATTCTGGAAAGTAGCATTGAAATTAGTATTCCAACTAAAATCACGTGTTTTGATATTTTGAGAACCAATTTCAATTTCCAAACCATCATTTTTCAATTTACCCAAGTTCGCCCAATTGGATTCAAAACCTGTTACAATTGAAGATGGAACTTCAAACAACAAGTCAGTTGTTATTTTGTTATAATATTCAACTGTTAAATTTACTTTTCTAAAGATATTCCAATCAAAGCCAATATTCATATTCTTTGACTTTTCCCAACCTAAGTTGCTATTTCCCGGCTGACTCCAATAGATTGCAGAATTAGGACCATAACCATCACTAAATGAATACAATGCTAAGTTAGCGTAATAGTCTCCAGGAAGGTTCCCGTTTGTACCATACGATGCACGAAGCTTAAGGTCAGAAAACAATTCATTATCTTCTAAGAAACTTTCACCGGATATTCTCCATGCTCCAGAAACAGACCAGAAATTAGCCCAGCGATTGTCTGCACCTAAACGAGAAGATCCGTCACGGCGAGCACTTGCTGACAGGTAGTATTTGTTATCATAGTTGTAATTTGCTGAAGCAAGGTAAGACAAAATGCCTGAAGCATATACATTACTGGAAGCATTATCTGGCTGTCCATTTCCTAATTCGGGCAATTTATCAGTAGAATACTGTTTTGCTGTTGCAATTACAGATAATAGATTTCTATCTTCTACTTCAAAACCTCCAAGAATATCGAAATTATGCACATCATCCCATGTATTTGCATAACGCAATGTTGAAGAACTTGTCAAGTTACGGCTTTCATAATTATAACGTGAACCTAAACCTCCTACAGAAGCACCATTAACACCTTCAGGACTCCAATATTCAAAATGCTTTGTGTCCATAAAGTCATATCCAAAAATACTTTTGAAGGTAACTTTATCTGATAATTTGATATCAACGTTAGCATTTGACATACTACGCATCATTTTAGATACGATCCACTCTTGTATGCCCAGCATCAAATGAGGATTCGATGCAGCACCCCAGTTTGCATTTTCATTATATGTACCATCTTCGTTCTTTACAGGAGCTGTAGGGTCTCCACTAAATACTAAGCTTAATGGAGCAGAAGTACCAATACCTTGAGCTTGAGCTCCTTGGTCACGTGGTCCGTTTTGGGTTGTATATGTAATCATCTGCTTTACACCAAACTTCAACCAATCATTAACTTGATGATCTAAATTAAGACGACCAGAAAAACGTTCGAAATCGGAACCGATGACAATACCTTCCGCTTTATTAAAGCCAAAACCGGTATAAAACTGTGTTTTTTCATTACCACCATTAATTGACACCTGATGGTCCTGAGTTAATGCAGTCCGATAAACTTCATCTTTCCAGTTTGTATCCGTTTTTCCAGAAGGATCATAGAAGTTTTTTGCTAAGTCCTTATTAGCCTCAACTAGGGCATACCCCTCTTCCTTATTAGAAGCTTTCTTATCATAAATATATTTGTTTGCTCGAGCCTCTTTAGCATATTCTAATAATTCAGCAGCCGACATCGGATTAAACTGATCAACAGCCATGTTTGACCAACCAATTTCACCGGTATAAGAAACCTTTGTTTTTCCTAATTTACCGCTTTTTGTAGTTATGATAATAACACCATTAGCAGCTCTTGAACCATAAAGAGATGCAGCAGCAGCATCTTTTAACACAGTCATGCTTTCTATATCTTCTGGATTCAATGAACTAAGAATACTTGAAGATTTTCCGTAATAGCTCATATCGCCGTCACTCTTAACGGCAACTCCATCCACTACATACAATGGCGACTTTGATGCACTGATTGATCCGACACCACGGATATTAATTTCACCTGGAGATCCTGGGTCACCAGTACTTGAACTAACGCGTACACCCGATAATTTTCCAGCAAGAGCTTTATCTAAAGACTCTTTTGATCCACTTGTAATATCATCCGATGAAACAGCTTTTGCCGATCCTGTAAAGGATGATTTTTTAGCAGTACCATAAGCAACGACCATTACTTCATCTAACTGTTGAGAGGAGCTCTTTAGAGCAATTCTCATATTTGTAGAAATAGCAACATCCGCACTCTCCATTCCAATGTAAGATACAACTAACGATTTTGCATTAGTTGGTACATTCAGACTAAATTTACCGTCGTAATCTGTTACTGTTCCTGTTGTTGTTCCTTTAACAACGACAGATGCTCCGATGACTGGCTGTTCGTCTTCAGCAGAAATAACAGTACCTGTTATTTGCCGCGTCTGAGCGGTTGCCAATCCGATGCCTATTACCAGGCATAAAAATAGAAAAGTCAACTTTTTCATAGACATTCTTTTAATGTTAAACTTTTGAATTACTAATTTACACACACTTTAGCTTAATTTATGTTTTCACTTTTATGAAGCAAATATAATAAAAAAAACAATTTTGAACACAATTAATGATATTATTTACAAAAAAACAGTTTAAACAACATATAAATAACAAACATTCTGCTAGGCAAGGAGAACAAGCAGATTAAATATTTAACATTAAAACTACATTTTGACACTTCAAATGGGTATAAATAATATACTTACATATTTATAGTGGAGGTCGTTGTTACAAATCGTAAGCTGTAAAAGTTTTTTAATTCATAGTTTGCACTATTGAACAAGTGACATATTAATTTTAACACTACAAGGCGTATGAAATATACATTTATTATAGAAACAGCCGATTAACAATTGCAAAAAAAAGCGGCTACCCTTAAACAGGCAGCCGCTTCATTATAGATTATACTTAATTGTATTATTTGGGCAAATTGGCATCCCAAGCGGTAGTCTGAACCACTCCAAAGCCAGCATTCACCTCCTTGGCAGGTATTGGGTACACAAATTTGGATACATCAAAATTCTTATAAGTACCATTTCCTACGCTGATTTTCTCACCTAAGCGGCGTGCATCCAGAAAACGGTGTCCTTCTTGCGCTAATTCCAATTTACGCTCTTTGTTTATAAACGAAATAATTGTTGCATCTTCCGGAATGTTCGAGTCTTCCAATGCAGGATTACGCTTAGCCGCCACTTCCAGCAAACTTTGTTTCGCTTCTGCAAATTTGTTAGTCTTCGCATAGGCTTCTGCAAGCGTCAAATACATTTCGGGTAAACGGAAAACTGGTAAATTTGAAACCTGGTTGTTTGTAAAGATACCGGCCATCTTTCCGCCCTTCCATTCTCCGCCAAGCAACGCGAGGCGAATATCTGTAGAGGGGTATGCTGCGATTGTGGATTCATTTAAAGACATACCATAATTTCCATACAGTGTATTTAATGAATTAGCCGACAAGTAATCGGTGGCCGACTTAGCTATTACAAATATATCTTCGGATGAGATTACCAATGTACGATAAAGTTGTATGTAGTCTTCTTTACTTGACACAATAGCTCCATCTTTCAAGGCAATAGCTTCGTTTGCTGCAACGATTGCTCCGTTGTAGTCTTTCATATACAGTTTAACCCGAGCCTCCAATGCAGAAACGGCTGCTTTGTTCATAAAGATATAATCGACATCTTCCACTCCTTCCTTGGCAAAATATTCTTTTGCTTTGGCAATGTCTGAAAGAATCAGTTCGTAGTTTTCGCCTACAGTACTTCTCTTTATCTGTTCGAAAGCTGCAACCGGCTTTGTTACATTTACAATTCCTAATGTAGTTTTATTAGTATCCGAGTATGGTAAACCAAAATAATTTACCAAATAAAATGAACTTAATGCTCTTACTGCGTAAGCTTGGGCAACACAACGATTTACAACTACAGATTCCGATTCGGTGAAATGAGCCGAAGCTTCTGATGCAGCTATGATACGTGATGCACGGTCAATGGCATAATATCCAGTTCCCCATATATCCTCCAGATATGTATTGGTATCCAATATCTGGTATCTGAAGATATTATAGAAATGTGAGGTAGTGGCAGTATGTGCTGCCAAATCAGAAGAGGCATCTCCCATAGCAAGAATATTTCTTCCTAAGAAAGAATAACGGCCCAATGTTTGATACAGTCCATTCAATGCATTTGTATAATCTTGCGAAGTATTAAATGCTTGATTATCCGGAATAGATACCGACGGTGTTTCTGTAAGAAAATCATCGCAAGAAACAGAGCTTATCATCAGCATTCCTGATAGTGCGATCAAAAATATATTTTTCATACTCTACTTTCTTTATAAATTAAAAACCTAAATTGATACCAAACATAATATTGGTTGGTACAGGATAAGACCATGATTGGATTCCGGTTGGTCTTGTTTGTGGATCAAACCCGATATAATCACTTGAAGTGATAGTGAACAGGTTGTCTGCCGAAGCATATACTCTTAAGTTGGAGATTCCGGCTTGAGCAAGAAGTTTTGTTGGCAATGTATAACCAAACACGATTGACTTCATACGCAGGTAAGAACCGCTCATCAGGAATCGGGTAGAGTGAGCTTCTGCATTCGAGCTGCTACCTGCTTCAAATTTAGGAACATTGGTTATGTCTCCAGGTTTTTGCCAACGGTTTTCGTAAACATAGTTTGAAACCGGGCCCAGGAAGTAATGTCCTACCTGCATATCGTAAGAAAAACCGGAGTTATATACTTTATTACCCAAAGTATAGCTTGCATCTAGCGACAAATCAAAATTCTTATATTTGAAGTTCATGCCAACGCCACCATAAAACTTTGGATCGGCAGAACCAACAATACGCTGGCCGGCTTCATTAATATTGGAAGTCGTTTCTTTACCTTCTTTACCTTTATACCAAAGGGGAGAACCTGTTTCGGGATCTACTCCCGCATATTCTGCCATATAGAAAGTGTTGTATGCTTCGCCTACTTTACGGATAGTCGTAGTATTTTCGATAGGTTTGTCTGTAGCCAGTTTCACGATCTTATTACGATTTAGTGTTCCGGTTAGATTTACATCCCATCTGAAGTCGTTGGTCTTCATTACATTTGTATTTACAAGGAATTCAAATCCCTGATTCTCCATTTCACCAACATTCTTCATTACAGAAGAGAAACCTGTAGTAAAGGACAAGGGTACATCAAAAATCATGTCCTTGGTACGTTGATTGTAGTAGTCTAGCTCTACAGTGAAACGATTGAACAATACAGCATTTAATCCGATGTCTGCTTTTGCAACAGTCTCCCATTTCAAATCAGGATTTGCAATCTGTGAAGGAACAGCTCCTGGTTTTGAATTGTACGAATATCCATAGCTATAAAGACCCATAGCTGCATAATAACCAATATCCTGGTTACCCACAGTACCGTAGCTACCACGAATGGTTAAATCAGACAACCAGTCTTTGGTATTCTCCATAAAATCTTCTTCAGAAATACGGTACTTAGCGCCAAGCGACCAAAATGGAGCCCATTTATTATTCGCACCGAAACGAGATGAACCATCATATCTTAAAGAAGCAGATCCATAATACTTATTGTCATAGTTATACTCTGCATTCATAAAGAAAGAGGAAAGAGTACTTGCCTTTTTCATTGATCCGGCACTAACAGGAGTAGAAGCATTGTCCAACTCGAATACTGCATCGCTAGGATATCCGCTAGCTGAGGCATAAACCCGATTGAAAGCAACCTTCTGGGCTTCCTGCCCAAGCAATACATTTACATTATGTACTTCATTAAATGTATTTACGAAGTTCAATGTATTAGTAATTGAATAGGTTGTTGCCCGTTCCAGATTCTTCTCTCCCATCATACCACTATCTGAGTATTGAGGATTGTATTTTGAACTATAGAAAAACTCATTCAGATCGATAAGGCTTAAACCAGCATTGGTTTTCCATGTAAGATTATCAGTAAGCTTATAGGTTACATACGGATTTACAACCAAAGTTGTTTGCTTCTGATTACGCTTATCGCCATTTTCCTTATCATTAATTGCTACTGGGTTGTAGTAAGCATCCAAATTATACGATCCGTCGGTATTTCTAATTTGCTGGAAAGGACGAAGGTCATATACGGCCACAATCGGATTGATATACTGACTTTCGGTCATACTGTTGTCAATATCCGACAACGCACCGCTAACAGAAAGACCATAGCCTAAACGGCCCTGGTTGCCATCCAGACTTAAACGTCCAGAATAACGCTTCATTCCTGTTCCAATAAGTACACCTGTATTTTCAAAGTAACCACCGCTGATATAATAGCGCATTGATTCGTTACCACCTTGAACACTCAAATTGTAATCTTGTGTTGTCCCATTTTGCAAAACTGCATCCAACCAATCAACACTTTGAATGTTGTCAGCCAGATCTACTCCAAATCCATTTTTGACATATTTATTAAGAACACTGCCTGCTTCTTCCATATTATCTGCTATCCCCGCATTCAGTATACCTTCTTTCCATATTTCCTTGTAACGGTCCAGATCAACAGTTTTATAGTTATGATCAAGTGCATTTACAAAACTTGTTCCTGCCTTCGCGTTGAAATTAAAACGGGCTTTTCCCTGGGAACCCTTCTTTGTTGTAACAACAATTACACCATTGGCAGCCCTGGCTCCGTAGATAGCTGTTGCAGTGGCATCTTTCAGTACGGTAATGCTTTCAATATCATTAGGGTTGATATTAGCCATCGGACTCGCAGCCATATCACCACTTCCAGCCGCACTGTTTACCCCCATTTTGTCTGAATAGATCGCAATTCCGTCGATAACATACAAAGGCTCTGTACCTGAGTTTACCGAACCTTTACCACGAATGGTCGTTGCTGCAAATGCACCCGGCTGACCAGTAAAGCTGCTTATCTGTAAACCAGCTACGCTTCCTTCCAACGATTTCATAAAGTTAGCATCAGTTCTCTTTGTAAGGTTATCCCCACTTACAACCTGAGCTGCTCCGGTGAATGCCGCTTTCTTCATAACGCCATAACCGGTTACCACTACTTCTTCCAGATTCTGAGTATCTGATTTTAATGTAACTTTCATATTCGGCACAATAGCCACTTCCTGGCTCTCCATTCCGATATAAGAAATTACTAACGTTTTAGCTGATGTTGGAACATTCAGACTAAATTTTCCATCATAATCGGTTACAGTTCCTGTCGTTGTTCCTTTTACAACAACAGAAGCTCCGATTACCGGCATTGCATCTTCAGCCGAAACAACGGTACCTAATACCTCTTTCGTCTGGGCGGTTGCCAATCCGATGCCTAACACAAGGCATAAAAATAGAAAAGTCAACTTCTTCATAGATAATCTTTAAGAATTAAATATATAAACCACACGTTCATTTTAGCATTAGCTAATTAATGTGCAAAATTTAAGAAGCTACAAAAGTAACAATATTTTATACTCTATAGCATACTCATATGTATTTTTATGAACAAATTTGAGTTATGACTGCATAAATTGTATCTACACGTCTCATTTTTGCATATTTATGCACTTCATGTATTTAATAATGTTATAAATTGTAAGTAAAAAAGGCAATCATCAGACTACGAAATAGTACGCTTATATCAATTACAAACACCCATTTATGGCCATAAAAAAAAGGGACCTTCCTTACGGAAAGCCCCTTTATATTGATTATGATAGGCTATTATTTGTTAGCCGGATGTGGATTGGATGTAGTTCTTACATCCCAAAACATCTTTGAGTAATAGTTGTTGCTCCCATCCTGAAGTTTGGCAACAGCATCTACAAAACTCTGTGCATTCAATGTACTTTCGTTTGTCGGATATTTTACACGAGAAATAATATCCCCCTTGGTATCAGACAAGGTAGAGAATGGGATTTCTTCTCCTCCGTAAACAACAGATATTTCGCCTGGCTTAAGCAATTGAGTAGGATAACCCGTACGACGGTATTCTACCCATGCTTCTGTTCCATTCATATACAAGTCAATATATTTCTGCAAAGCAACCGTTTCAGCATTTACAGTTGTGCTTACCGCTTCAATATAGGCATTAGCTTGTGCTGTATTAATTGGCTCACTTTCTGAATTAATAGGAGTTCCGTTCAACTGACTCCAATATTCTAATGAAGCACGAATACCATTCTGATATTCTTCTTTTGCAAAGCCCTTATATTCACTAATTATAAATTGTAATTCTGAGTATGTCATCAAAGGAACAGTGAAGTCATTATGCAGAATCATCGGAACTTTAGTCTCATCATAAGTATAGTTGGTATTATTCCAGATAGGAGCCGCATTTCTCATAGCTGACGCAACCTTATTACTTGGGATACCATAAGGCATGCCAATATACTTGCCGTTACGTGCTGTCGTATAAAGAGGTAATCTGGGATCAGACACTCCCTCCCACGGATGAGATTTTACGTTTAACGTATCTTTCTGACCTTTCAAGATATCGACGAATGTACGTGTAATAGTAAAGTCATTTCGTCTATCAACGAAACATCCTATGTAAAATCCACATTGTTCCGGAGCTGTAGCCGAATAAGCGTAAACCGCGTTATCTTTATTGCTCTCAAATACACCACTAGCCAAAGCTTCAACTATATAAGTCTTCCAATTAGAATCAACCTTAGAAATATGGATAGCTAAGCGACATTTTAATGAATTACCAAACTTTTTCCATTTTGAAGCATCACCTTCGAATATACGGTCGCCACCAATAAACGCAGGTTCATCTTCATTAATTGAATTTACAGCACTTGTCAATTCTGCAATTAATGACTTGTAAATTTCTGTTTGATCGTCGTATTTTGGATAATATACACCTTCCTTCAACTTTGAGGCTTCTGTATATGGAATTGATCCCCAAGTGTCAGTCATAAGTTGATACAACCACACTTTCAAAATTTTCGCAGCAGCGATCTGATTTGCATTGTTTCCGTAAACAGACATCTTAATTGCTGATTCTGTTTCTGTATTAAGTTTAATAATTGTTTCCAAATTAGCTGCACCTTGATACAGATAATTAAAATAGTTATTATTTACACTTTCGCGAATCTGGTAGCGATCTTCTTCAGTATAGTTACGTTGAGCCCAATATTGAGTATAAACCATACATTGACGACCACTAAACCAGAAATCATATACATTGTCCATAATCTGTTTTTCAGCACCAGCCATGATCATGTTGGTGGGTACCACGTCCGGATTGTTTGGATCGGTATTTACCGTTTCAAAATCCTCACACGCAACAGCCCCAAACAAAGCTGACACGAACAAAAATTTATATAATAAACTTTTCATATCTCGAATTGATTAAAATTTAACACTAACATTTACACCAAAATTAGCAACAGATGGAAGTGCTCCACCTTCGATACCCTGCACATTACCTGAGCTGGTAATTGCCATTTCAGGATCAAAATGTTTTACATCTGGCCCCCATACGCCCAAGTTACGACCGTATGCAGCTAAGCGTAAAGATTTAACAAAATAATTGCTCTTCATTGGGAAGTTATAACCTACATTTATTTCGCGTAACTTAATATAATCCGATTTGAAAATATTCATTGCAGCTGGTCCATTGTAATGTTCTGAGCCAAAATCTTCTGCACCCACACGGGTAGTGTTAGGTGTACCATCAGCAAGAACGCCTTGGTGTAAAACACCGCCACCATCTTCTATCGCTTCACGGATATTCACACCATTTTCATTTATTGCAGCACTTTCTTCAAGCATACCGGAATACATACCCCACATATATGAAGTAGAGAAATAATGTCCACCTTTAGAAAAATCCAGTAACACACTTAGATCAAGATTCTTGAAACGGAATGTATTTGTCCATCCTCCAGTAAAATCTGGATAGATGCTTCCTATATTAACGTTTCCATCTGTTGCTGCATAAGTTCCATCTTCATTAATAACTTTATTTCCTTTATTATCATATACGAAATTCGTACCCATAATAACTCCATATTCTTCGCCTTCCATAGCCCCAATTTCTACTTTGAACGGTGCTGTTGAAATTTTGTAATAGCTAACATCTTCAAGCAATTTTTTTACTTGGTTTTTGTTTGAAGCAAGTACTAAACTAGTTTCCCAAGAGAAATCTCCAACTTGAACAGGAGTTCCATGGATGCTTAACTCAAGCCCTTTGTTTGTCATCAAACCAGTATTAACGACTTTATACAAGTAACCTGATGTTCCGGTAATTGACAAAGGAATAATCTGGTTCTTTGTTTCACTTGAATAGTATGTAGCTTCAAAACCTAAACGATTGTTGAAGAAAGACATTTCCAAACCAGCTTCATAAGAATTAGTTGACTCCGGTTTGAGATTAGAGTTTTTCAGCGTATTTGCTAAAACATAACCCGGAGTTGTTGTAATGTTTGTATACTGTGAATAAGTATCAAGAACCTGATATGGATCTGTATCATTACCTACCTGAGCAAAACCAACACGTACTTTACCAAAATTCATCCAAGGCATTTGGTCTTTAATAAGTTCTGAGAAGATAAAGCTTCCTGTAACTGAAGGATAAAGATATGAGTTATTTCCTTTAGGTAATGTTGAAGACCAGTCATTGCGTAATGACAAATCTAAATACAACATGCTCTTATAACCCACTGTTCCACTTGCAAAGATTGAGTTGATCGATTTCTTTCTCAAATAATTTTCTGATTTAGAAGGATTCACTGAATTTTTTAGATTGTAAAATTCAGGAATAGCTAAGCCTCCATCAGTTTCACCAAATACATATTCATATCTGCGGTTCATTAAGTTAGATCCCAGATTCGCATTGAACGAAAAATCTGTAATGTTCTTATTGAATGACAACAAGAATTCATGGTTTAACTCTGCCTGTTGACGAGACATTTCCTTATATCTTGATTGTTCCTGAGAATTTACTGCGTTACGCTCATACTGCTTATCTACAAAGAAATCTAAATTAGCTTTATATTGGAACTTTAAGAAATCAGTAATTTTATAGCTCATTCCTACGTTACCATATACACGGTTACGAGAGTCATTCTGGTAGTTCATATAGCGGCTCCAATAAGGGTTATTGCTATAGGCAGGCGTTGGATCATCCCATCCAGAACGGTTCCATGTTGCTTGTGTACCATCAGGCATAAGATATAAATCTTTTGAATCTTTCATGTCTAATTCACGATGCCCCCACTGAATGAATTTCTGCATTACGTTATTGTCGCCATAACCTGTTTCGGAACGGCCTTTTGCAGCAGAATTAAAATAAGTTACATTGGTAAAAACTTCTAAACGCTTATCAGCACTTGTTGTGGTGGCTGATGCATTGAAAATATTTTTCTTCAATGAGCTGTTTGGCATATAGCCTTTAAGATCTGAATTTGTATAAGAGATACGAGCTGAAGCTCTGTCGGTTGCCTGAGCTACCGATACGTTATTTGTATAAACAACTCCCGTTTCAAAGAACGAGTCTATATCATTTGCTGGTGTTTGCCATTTTGATGTAGTTGGATTTCCAACTTTTCCTCCGGCTTCCCATTTTGCAAGATCATGCCATGAAAGAATTTCCTGACCTTCGTATCGGGGACCCCAGCTTTCATCTGTTGCATAATCAGGATACAAATAATCTTTTCCATTAATATTGACTTCTTCAAAATCGTAACCACCACCATATAGCTTTTGCATCTTTGGCATTTTATTAACGACCTCAAAACCTAAAGAGCTATTAAATGTTACTCCATATCCTTCACCTTTTTTCCCTTTTTTAGTAGTAATCATAACAACCCCATTAGTTGCGCGTGATCCGTAAAGTGCAGAAGCATTCGGACCTTTCAGTACTGATATATTTTCAATATCATCCGGGTTAAGGTCTTGAATAAGGTTACCATAGTCGTAACCGCCAGCACCCCTGGCTGCATCAGTCGAGTTAAAATCGGTACCTTCAATTGGCACGCCATCAATAACAAATAATGGCTGGTTATTTCCGGATATTGATTTTACACCACGAATAATCACCTTTGAAGACCCCCCATAGAGCCTGCACCTCCCTGAATCTGAAGACCGGCCACTTTACCTTGCAAAGCATTAATTGGATTGCTTACACCACCACGTGCTTTTAGCATTTCATCTCCTTTTACTTCAGAAACTGCATAACCGAGAGCTTTCTTCTCACGAGAGATACCCAAAGCGGTTACAACAACTTCATCCAGATTTTGAGTATCTGCTTTCAATAGAACACGAACATTGGTGGCTATAGCCACCTCTTGTGCTGCCATACCAATGTAAGAAATCACCAGCGTTTTTGCTGCTGAAGGAACGGTTAAACTAAATTTACCATCATAGTCTGTTACAGTTCCAGTAGTTGTTCCTTTAACAATTACCGACGCTCCAATGACTGGCTGATCGTCTTCGGCTGAAATAACAGAGCCTGTTATCTCACGCGTCTGAGCGGTTGCCAATCCAATGCCTATCAAAAGGCATAAAAATAGAAAAGTCAACTTTTTCATAGACATACTTTTAACATTTAACTTATAAATACACACACTTTATCTTAATTTTAGTAAAATGCAAAAGTAATATAAAAAAACAGCAAACAACATTTTAAAGTCTTTTTTTCTATTTTTTTGTTATTATTTTATCACATATACAATCATTTTATCTACTAATAGAAGCTTTTTACTAATAATATGACTTTTGCCATGTTTCAATTCATAAGTAACATTATTACTTTATATTTTTCATTTCTCTAACATTTTGACATATTGATAGATTCACATTCTATTTTATTTGGTTAATAGGTCTAAACAATCGTTAACAAGCCTCTTGTTAAGCCAATTTGATTTCAAAAAGACAGGGGTTGCTACAAAATTAATTGTAACAACCCCTGAAAGGATTCATATTGAGATGTTTATCGTTCTTACTTCACACAGGTCCCTTGTCCTGGCGCAATTGCGTCTGCTTTAGTTATTATAACCTCTTTTACACCAGCCTCTATTGCCTGAAAAGAGTTTTCAAGTTTCGGAATCATTCCTCCCTGAATAACACCTTCGGTCACCAATTGCGCAAAGGTGTTTCGATTTATAAGAGGGATCAGCGTATTGTCATCGTTTTCATCCCTCAAGACCCCTTTCTTCTCAAAACAATAAACTAAGGTAACATTGAATGATGTAGCAAGAGCTTTGGCAGTTTCACCCGCAATGGTATCTGCATTCGTATTGAGCATATTTCCCTCTTTATCGTGGGTTAAAGGAGCCAATACAGGAACAATACCCTGTTTAATCAACGATACGAGCAAAGTTGCATTAACCTCTTTCACATCACCTACATATCCGTAATCGACCGTTGTTACAGGGCGCTTCTCTGAACGAATCAGATTCATATCTGCTCCGGTCAACCCTAATGCATTTACGTTTAATGATTGTAATCCGGCAACAATATTTTTATTTACAAGTCCGCCATAAACCATGGTAACAACTTTAAGTGTTTCGGCATCGGTAATTCGCCTTCCTTCTACCATTTGGCTTTCAATACCCAACTGAGAAGCAATTTTAGTTGCCGATCTACCGCCTCCGTGTACTAATATTTTGTAACCCTCCAAAGCGGAAAAATCTTGTAAAAGCTTACGCAGCGTAGCTTCTTCTTCAACGATTTTCCCTCCAACCTTTATTATTGTAAGCTTATCCATTAATGTGTGAATTGATATAATTTTGATGCAAAGTTAAGATATTTCGAAAGATTTACATACATTTGCAGCCATGAATGCGGTAGTAGCTCAGTTGGCAGAGCGTCGGCTTCCCAAGCCGAAGGTCACGGGTTCGACCCCCGCCTACCGCTCGAACATAAAAAAACCGTCCTATTCTCACGAACAAGACGGATAACCTAATCTAACTTAATTCTAATACCATGAAAAAACACTATATCCTTAAAACAGTATCGTAATAAAAAAGTTCAAACACTTATATATTTTATCTCTTATTTACTTTTTTTCCAAATAAAGAGATATATTTTTTTTCTTTCACCTATAGTATAACCGGAAAATATTACATAAATCGTATTGATGATGAAACTTATTACAGAGCATTTACTAGATGAGACAACAGCTAAGGCAAAAGCGAATCCTCGTTTGCGAATGAATTATAATTTCCACGAAGAGTTGGACGATCCCGTAAACAGATTACTAAATGCCATGGAACCAGGGACCTACTTGCGACCTCACAGGCATCTCAATCCGGATAAAGACGAAGTATTTATTCTCCTTAGAGGTAAGGCTGCGGTATTTATTTTTGATGAGGTTGGAAATGTAACCAAATCGATCATCCTTTCGCCTGCTGAAGGGATGTACGGCGCCGAGATAAAAGCAGGAGTATGGCATGGAATGGTGGTTCTTGAATCCGGTTCAGTAATTTATGAGGTGAAACAAGGACCATTCGCCCCGTTATCTGCAGACAATCTGGCTCCTTGGAGTCCTGCCGCGGAAGACAAAAATGCAGCCGATGCATATATAAAAAAACTGGAATCACTTCTTATTAAGTAATCCCAGTCTCCGTTTATCATTTGTTATCGTGAAAAACAAGCATCTGACAATGTTTGCAATCAAACTCAAGTTTCAGTCGTGTATCTTTATAGGCTAAATAAAAGGGCTCTTTCCAAGGGCTCTTTTGTTTTTGATGTACCGGGCACCACCCCATACTGTAACGGATGCAATGTTTTGTAAACATCAAGGGTACCTCTTTCAACGGTTTCGCCTCAAATGCCGGCGCAATTCTCTCTACTCCGTGAGTTTCATAGAATGTCTGCGCTTTACTGTTATACACATTCCCCAAATAAGAGAGTTCTTTGACCGGGTACGAAAAATTCATTTGATTGTTGGAATGCTTTACAAGCTCACGCTTATAAGAAATGATTCGAACCTGAAGAAGCTTTTCAATTACTTCCCTGCGCATTTCGGCAATTATGGAAGATGGAACAAACCAATTACCAGTGGTGTTCACCTTTATATCTGCTGCCTTGAAGATTGTTCCTCCCAGTTTTTGCAGTTGCGTACGGATATTATCCTCCTGGGGTTTACGGGCAAGCTCCTTATCAAATGCATTAGTAACCATAGCCCGACAACCGGTTTCGTCGGTAGCCGACAATGTAAAACCAAAAGCATTATCAGAAAATTCGATTGAGACGTTTATTTTTCTTTCTGCCGAAGGCTTTTCAAGAAGCTTTTCAAAAGCATGATCGTAATTACGGTATAAGATAGTTTTTGGAGATATCCGTGGCATCTCATGAGGGAATACCCGGTTCTCTTCTACCCTGTTTACACGAAATCCTTCCAGGTTGCCTTCAGAATTAAAAAATATAAGTCCGTCGCCATTGGATAATTGTTTTGTCCCGGCTATGGTAAAGGAATTCCCTTTTAACTCTTTTACAGTTCCGACCCTTTCTCCCACCGACTTGGGGGTATCAAATGAGGTAATATCATTTTGCCGCTGCTGAAGAAAAAAAGAGGTAAAACCTCTGTTAAAACTTTTTTCGGCTACCGGTTCAAAAGTATAAGTTTCGTGTCCTACCGATGCTCTTTTGTACTCTGGGCGCTTAGCAAACAGTGTATCCAATTTCTTTCGATAATAGGCTGTAATATTTTTTACATAGGAAACGTCCTTAAGCCGTCCTTCTATTTTCAAAGAGGTTACACCTGCATCCAACAAAGCTTCCAGATGTTGCGACTGATTCAGATCCTTCAGGGACAACAAGTGTTTATCCTTCAATATTTCGTTTCCTTCGGCATCCAACAGAGTATAGGGTAACCGACAGTATTGAGCACATTCACCTCTGTTGGCACTACGTCCGCTTAAAGCAGAACTGATATAACACTGCCCACTGTAACTTACACACAACGCCCCATGAATAAATACTTCAAGGGGAACTGTTGTTTCCGATGCGATGGTATGTATTTCATTTAATGATAATTCACGGGCAAGTACTACCTGTGTAAAACCTGCATCTTGCAGAAACTTCACTTTGGAAGGCGTACGGTTGTCGGTCTGCGTACTTGCATGTAATGGGATTGGAGGTAAATTAAGCGATAGTATCCCCATATCCTGAACAATTAGGGCATCTGCTCCTGCACGATATAGTTCCCATATAATTGTTTCGGCATCAGGCAGCTCTTCATCAGTCAGAATTGTATTAAAAGCAACATATATTCTGGCTCCATACTGATGCGCATACGAGCATAGTGTCCGGATATCTTCCAACGTGTTACCAGCCGCTGCACGGGCACTGAATTTTGGAGAACCTATATATACGGCATCGGCTCCATGATTAATGGCTTCAATACCACATTGTAAATCTTTGGCAGGAGCCAGTAGTTCAATTGAACGGACTTTAGGCATGTTATAAATTTCCCAGATTTTTGATATCTTCTATATTGTACGGTGTTTCCTGATAGACGAAATAATTGAGCCAGTTTGTAAATAACAAATTGGCATGACCACGCCAGCGTACTAAGGGCCCTTGAGCTGGATCGTCGTTTTTGAAATAATTGTGTGGAACTTCAATATCCATACCTTTAGCAACATCGCGAAGGTACTCTTCGTTCAACGTGTTGGGAGAATATTCAGAGTGTCCTGTGATAAAAAACTCGCGGCCACCTCGTGCCATTACCATGTAAACACCAGACTCATTACTCTCGGACAATAAAGTAAGCTCCGGAACATTCAAGATATCTTCTTTTCTGATTTCTGTATGTCTGCTATGCGGAACAAAAAATTCATCGTCGAAACCTCTGAAGATTGGATTTGATGCATCATTAAGTGTATGTTTAAATACACCGAACATCTTTGCAGGTAATTCGTATTTGGGAACGCCATGGAAATGATACAAACCAGCCTGAGCAGCCCAACAGATATAAAGTGTAGATGTTACATGTGAATGTGCCCAGTTAAAAATCTGGGTTACCTCATTCCAATAATTCACATCTTCATACTCCATCAATTCGACAGGGGCTCCGGTAATGATCATTCCATCGTAATAATCGTTTGCAATTGTTTCGAAATCTTTATAGAATTCTTCCATATGCTCGATTGGCGTATTCTTAGGCGTATGACACGATATTTTGAGAAAATCCAATTCTATCTGCAACGGACTGTTGGATAGTAAACGGATAAAGTCAGTCTCAGTCGTTATTTTTAGCGGCATTAAGTTAAGCACAACCATGCGAAGCGGACGAATATCTTGTTCGGATGCACGTAGCGAGTCCATTACAAATATATTTTCCTTCTTGAGCAACTCAATGGCCGGCAGATTCTTCTGTAAATTTAATGGCATAATTCTGTCAATATTTAGCTGGCAAAGTTACACAATAAAATTGAATATTATAATATGATACGCAATGGCCATCCGACAGGGTATATAAACAAAAAAAGGAGTCAGTTCAATCGAACTAACTCCTTCTCTAAAAACGGCGGCTACCTACTCTCCCACTGTTACGCAGTACCATCGGCGTGGGTGGGCTTAACTTCTCTGTTCGGAATGGGAAGAGGTGGAACCCCAAC
>Ga0209639_1001334_pt1 | contig 25277 bp, 14 predicted proteins | sample EPASupsiteHSE605_FD_187268 | JGI IMG/M metagenome (GOLD analysis project Ga0209639, IMG submission 187268) | Bioremediated contaminated groundwater from EPA Superfund site, New Mexico - Sample HSE6-05 (SPAdes) (version 2) | ecosystem: Environmental > Aquatic > Deep subsurface > Groundwater >...
AGACAATGTCCTTCTCCTGGAGATCCGTGGAGAATCCATTACGATAGAGTTCAGATCCTGAGGATCTACTTCCCCGAATATCCCAAGTGCAGGATGCACAACCCAGGGGACCGTGTACCAGGTGGATGGCATCGGTTATAGGCATTAGAACCACCCGGGCCCCACCATAGACACAGGATCGCTGAGTTACCATTCCCGGGACACTGGCCTGGTTACACGCAGGAGTAGATTCATTACCCTCTTTTTTGATGCACATGTGCTTCTTTCGAGATTTCAGGGTACTTATCACCTCTTTTGGTATTTCAGGAATCTTAATATCTGGCAAATCCAGGGAAGAAATCACATCTTCATCCCCTTTTTCAGGGTTATGGTGAGATTTATTATTCTTTTGCATTAGATAACCGTTAATTTATATTTATTTCATTTTTTAGCTACGTTCATATCTTTTTTTCACAAAAATTTAAAAAAATATTGACTTATTGGGGTCACTGCTGTAACTTCCAGTGTTCTTTGTCATAATATTTTTCAAACACGGTATTGGTTATTCTGTCTATTAGGTTAACAGAACCGTTATATCCAACAATAGGAACTCTATGGTATCCTGCTCGGTCGTAAACTGGATATCCAACTCTTACCAGTGGGATATTCAGGTGTTTGGCAAATAACCTACCATCAGAGTGACCGATCATCAGTTCCACCGGATCTTCTTCTAACCGAACCTCTAAAGCTCTTAGATCGCTTCCTATCATAACATCTACAGGTTCATCAGATTCTTTGGCTACTTTTTCCATTTCACTAACGAATTCAGGATTTTCAACACCAGTACAAACCACAGATGGAATCATTCCCAGTTCACATACAAAACGGGCTATCCCTGCGCTTATGGCGGGGTCTCCGAATATGGCTACTTTTCGTCCGAAAAGATACCTTGAGGCTAGATCAGCCATTGAATCGATTAATAACCCTCTTTCATCTAGTATGGAGTCTGGAATTTCCAGATCTGTGAATTTCTTCAAGTTCCTGAGGAACTGATCAGTATTTTGAACCCCTATGGGTATGGGACCCACTGCAGCTGGGACATCATATTTTTTCTCCAGTGAAAGGGCACCAGAACCAGCATATCCACATAAAGATATGGTTCCAAGGCTGTTTGAAGAATCAGCTATTTCTTCAACAGTTGTCCCTCCTTTAGGATAGAATGGTCTGGTTTCTGTTGCCGATGGTCGTAGTGGAGAGTCGAAAGGATCGGATATATCGGTAAGTACAATACCCTCAACTCCCATTAAACTCATAATATGCTTTATTTCTCTGACATCACCCGGATTAACCATTCCCGGAATTATGTTAATTTTTTCATTAGCATCTCCCGGATCCTGTGCCAGGTTGGTGACCAGGGCTTTAATGGCATTATCATAGCCTCGGAAATGGTTTTCCACAAAACTGGGAGTGCTTATTGGCACAATTTTTATTTTTCCCGCTTCTTTTTCTCCCATTTTTTTCTTCAGATCTTCCCGGGCTATTTTAATGAAACCTTCCATGTCATCTCCAATAATTTCACTGGAACAAGTGCTTATGGCACCGATCACACTTGGTTTAAACCGAACTGCTAGATTTCCAATACCGGATATCAGGTTTTTTCTCCCACCAAACACTGCAGCATCTTCGTGAAGTGATGTCACCGCAATTTCAGATGGTTCACGGAAGTGACGGGAGAAAGAGTACCTGACAAAGGTGGAACATCCTTGAGAACCGTGGACTAATGGGAGTCCTCTTCTTATCCCTGCAACTGCGTACATGGCACCCATGGGCTGGCAGGTAACCAGAGGATTAATCACCGCTGTTCGATCCCTTTTCATTACATTAGCACAGCTCATTATAGGACCTCCTCTTGTGGTTCTGTTTTGGGAGCATTTATCTCCGTTTCCTGCCTTATTTCTTCTATTTCTACCTTTAATTCTTCTTTATCCTCTATTGTTTCTTCAAATTCCAGCATATTCCACACTGGGCTGTAAATAGATGCATATATGTCTTGAGCCAGGTTCAAGAATCCTTCAAAGCCCATGTAAGGTCCATTTTCATAGGAATGGATTAAAACGCAGGGAACTCCCAATTTATGGGCTATGTACTTCTCTTTTATGCCTGAGAGGATTATGTCTGGTTTGTAGACTTCAATGATCTCCTCAAGTTCCAGTGAGTTAGGATCGTCTATTATTACGGTTCCTTCGCCTACACGTTCTTTGATCTTTTCATATCCATCTTCGTGTTCAAACATGGTTGAAACGGCAACAGTTTCCATTCCAAGGTGTTCTTTTAATGGTTCAGGAAGATGCCAGTTTTTAGGTCCTCCTGAAAATACCCACACAGTTTTACCTTGAAGTTTCTCTTTATAGAAATCTAATTTTGGCTGTATTTCTGCCATTTCACGTTTTATGAGTTTTTCAGCGTTTTCTTCAAGCCCAAAATGTTTGGCTACTGTCATCAAGTTTTCTGCACAGTATTTAGGTCCGAAAAAGTCCACTTTAATGTAGGGGATACCATATTTTTCTTCGATTAAGTCGGCAATGTAGGTGGCTGATCTCTGGCACCTCACCAGACTTAATTTAGCCCGATGCATCCAGCATATCTCGTCATGACTACAATCTCCAGTGAATTTGGAGAGTAAGTTAATTCCAATTTCGTCAAAGTACTTTTTTAAGACCCACAAGTCTCCATCTATGTTGTATTCCCCGATAAGGTTAATATCATAAGGTGTTGTCTCTGGAGGTTCTTTAGTGCCCACTAGTTTGTTGAAGAGGGTTAAATTACCCACATGGTGCCCTTTAGACTGGGTAGGGCCTGAAAACCCAGGAGCATTGAATGCTATCACGTCTTTTCCAATTTCTTCGGATAGTTCTTTGGCCACTGCATCCATATCATCCCCTATAAGTCCGGTGGTACAAGTGGCGTAGGTATAAATAGCGTTGACGAATGGGAATTCCTTAGCCGCTTCCAGGATGGATTGTCTGAGTTTCTTCATTCCTCCGAAAACCACATCGGATTCTTTAAGGTCGGTACCCATAATGTATTTCAGGTTGAACTGGTCTATGGGGACTTTATCTCCATTGGGAAGATCTGGTGAAGTGGGATATCTTTTACTTCCGCAACCGTATGTGGTACATCCTACTGGGGAATGCACTACGTGGATCACGTCTTTTACAGCTCCAGTTATAACACCTTTAACTCCTGCAAATGCACATCCTCTCTCGGTCATACATCCTGGAATGGTGGTTGTATTACATTTTGGGATTTCTTCGGTTGGATCAGCTAAATCTTTCACATAAGTATGTTTTTTTCTATTTGGAATGTCTTTATCCACTTCAAAAAGTTTATGGGGCATTTTTACTCTCCTAAAATGCTAAATTCTCCGTTATTTTTTTTATTGAATAATTTTATCTTATTATCTCCTGTTAAGCATTAATCTTAATATAAACCTAAATCAGGGCTTTTGTACCTCGTTCATTGGTTCTTACCCTCACTGCCTCATCCACAGGGCATACAAATAATTTACCATCACCATTTTGCCCGGTCTGGTTAACTCTCATTATGGCTTCAACAATTAAAGAAACGTCTTCATCAGGCACGATTAGTGATATGAGTCTTTTAGGTATGTATCTCATACTTCCTTCTTCTTTTAGAAGGGCTTCGTTTTGTATGTCGAAGGATACCTCTCCAATTATTGCTTTTTGTTTTCCTCGCCCCATTACTCTTTGTGCAGTCATTGCAGGAAATCCAAGGGCGTTTAGAACATCCTTAGTTTGGGTCATTTTGTTGGGGCGGATAATTGCGATTATTTCTTTCATTAAATGCACCGATTTTTACAACTGGTTATTTTAACATCTATTCTCAGATATTCAGAGCTATTCGATCAATTTATATAATTTACCAGTTTTAATCTCATATCTTCCTATAAATTAAGTTAAAGTTCACTACTGCGTGTTCTTACGGTGTATGCTTCATCTACTGGGCTTATGAATATTTTTCCGTCACCAAAACTCCCGGTGAATGCAGATTCATTAATTAAATCCACAATTTGTGGAGTAGCATCGTCTTCTGCAACCAGTAGAATCATTGTTTTGGGTAATTCATCGTAGTAGATCTTATCCACCTGAATACCTTTCTGTTTCCCACGTCCAATGACATCCATTTTGGTTAAAGCCACATAACCGGCTGATGCTAGTGAATCAACTACCTCTTCGGTTTTATCCGGGCGTACAATTGCTCTAATCATTTTCATTTTCTAAATCACCATTCCAAGTTAAATTTTAAAATCAATTGATGAAGTGAACTGAGACTGGTTTATTCATCTAATCGACTAAACCGTATTTTACAACAAGTTCTTCCAGTTCATCCATGGTCATTGGTGTTGGAATTACAAAATTCTCGTTGTTAATTATCTTAGTGGCCAGTTCATTGTATTCATTAGCCTGATTACATTCTTCATCAAACTCGATCACTGATTTTTTGTTGAACTCTGCTTTTTGCACAATGTTGTCTCGGGGGACAAAATGGATCATCTGAGTTCCTATCTTTTCACAAAACTCTTCCAGGAGTTCTTTTTCTCCGTCTACGTTTCGGCTGTTACAGATAATTCCTCCCAGCCGGACTCCACTTTGTTCTGCGTATTTTACCATACCTTTACACAGGTTGTTGGCGGCGTAAAGTGCCATCATTTCTCCTGAGGCTACCACATAGATTTCTTCTGCTTTACCATCCCTGATGGGCATTGCGAATCCTCCGCACACAACGTCACCGAGAACATCGAAGAATACGAAGTCATTGTCTTCATAGACTTTCAATTGTTCCATGATTGTTATGGCGGTTATAACCCCCCTACCTGCACATCCGACACCAGGTTCAGGTCCTCCGGATTCAACACACTTTATTCCTTTGTAACCAGTGGACATAATTTTGTCCAGGTCCATACAGGCTTCTTCTCCCTCTTCCCGGAGGGTGTCCATCATGGTTGTCTGCATTTTCCCCCCAAGGATCATTCTAGTACTGTCCGCTTTGGGGTCACAGCCGTGTATCATCACTTTCTTATCATGGAAGTGTGCCATGGCTGATGCTGTGTTTTGCTGAGTTGTAGACTTTCCAATTCCACCTTTACCATATATTGCTATTTTTCTTACCATTTTGACCTCTCTTGTTTGGTTTTCTAATAAATTTAACCGGAAGAAGGAAACATACTTCCGACAACTTACACTTGGAAACCATCTTATATAAATGTTCTGGTTCAGAACAAATTTTCTAAAAAAAATCTATTTATAATAACAAAAAATAGTTAAATATTTAAACAAACCATTACAATATCTGACAATAAATCTATAACCCTCATCTATATCTATTTTATCTCATGATTAATTATTTTAATGATATTAAAATGGTTTTTTGCAGAATTTTTAAGGAATACAGGCCTTTCTCCCCCCAATATCTAAAACTTTCACATTTATGCCGTAAATTTGTTTCATGTTTTCGGTGGTAATCACATCTTCTGGTTTTCCAATGGCAAAGAATCGTTTTCCATCCATAAGGGCCACTTGATTGGCGGAAATAAAGGCATGATCAGGAAAGTGAGAGGACATTATTACTGATAGGCCATCACTGGCCAGTTTTTTAATGATATTGAGAGTCCTAATTTGATTACCAAAATCCAAGTGGGAAGTAGGTTCATCTAGAATAAGAATACTGGGTTCCTGAGTCAAAACTCGGGCAATGAAAACCAGCTGCTGTTCACCACCACTTATCTCAGTATAAGGTTTATCCTTCATGTACTCAATGTTAAGAGATTCAAGGGACTCTAGGGCAATCTTATAGTCTTTATCCGAAGGAGATTCAAACATGTCCAGGTGGGGTGATCTGCCCATTAGCACTACGTCCAGAACGGTGAAGGGGAAGGTTGAATTATGAATCTGGGGAATATAACCGATCTTTTTGGAAAGATCTGCCCTGGAAAATAAATTCATATTCCTGCCATCAACCAATATCTCTCCAGAATGAGGATTCATAAGACCAGTTAAACATTTGATTAAGGTAGTTTTACCGGTACCGTTGGCACCTAAGATACAGAAAATGTCTCCACTGGAAACACTAAAATTTATATCCTCAAAAATATTGTCATTATCATCATAAGCAAATGAACAACCTTTTATCTCCATAAGATGGTTCATACCCACACCTCTTTACTTTTTCTAAGAAGATATAAGAAGAATGGAACTCCTATAAGTGCGGTAAGTATCCCTATTGGGATTTCAACTGTGGTAAGTGTTCTGGTAATATCATCGATCAGTAGAAGGAAGAAAGCACCAGTAACCACACTGGCTGGCAAGAGAATTTTATGATCGGGCCCCACAATCATCCTGGTAACATGGGGTATAACCAAACCTACCCAACCAATAATACCACAAATACTAACTGATGATGCGGTTACCACAGTACAGCACAAAATTATAATGGCCTGCAGTTTTTTAGTATCCACGCCCAGGGTCTGGGCTTCATCCTCACCCATTGAAATAACATTAATCCGCCAGCGGATAAGAAGAAGGATTACTATTCCTATTATAACAGGTATTCCCATCATAACCAGTTTTTCCATGGTCACCGCTGAAAAACTCCCCAAAAGCCAGAAAACTATGGTGGGGAGTTGTTGGTAAGGGTCAGCAACGTATTTGGAAAGGGCGATCAGGGCTCCGAAGAAGGATTCAATGGCAATACCACATAAAATAAGGGTGAGTATGGAAGTTCCCTTAAAAGTTCGGCTGATAAAGTAGGTAAGTCCCACAGCAATCAAACCACCGAAAAAAGCGGAAACCTGGATCAAAATAGTCCCTACTGATAATAATATGGCTAATGATGCAGCAAAACCGGCACCGGACGAAACCCCTAGTTTATCAGGTGAAACCAGTGGATTTCTAAATAATCCCTGGAAAGATGCCCCGGCAATGGATAAAGCAGCCCCCACTAACATGGCAGCCAGTATACGAGGTAACCTCACTTGGAAGATAACAGTCTCCATTGATGATGAAACTGTAGAGTTAATGGGCAGTATTTTGGAAACCATGGTAATCATAACCTCGTAGGGGGGGATAGGATACCTTCCAACTAAAAATGAAAGGAAAAAGAGGATGATAAGAGGGATACATAGCAATAATGTTATGGATATGTTATGGGTTGTGATTATATCCCTGATTTTTCTCTTGAGCATGTGGTATCACTCTTGCTAATTATGTATATTTGTATGGTTGTTGTTGGCTTTGGTATGGTATTTGTTGGCCCATATGGGTTGATGTATAGAAATGGATTCAATATTCGAAATTGGCACATAGTTTCATTGGACTATAATTTCAACCCAGATGATGTGATTATGGAGTTTAATTCATCATCAGTCAGGTTGTAATAATAGAAACTGGAGTAAAATTCTTGGGTTAGGTTTTTCAGGTCCATGTCACTAAATTTATCAGGGTAGAGTACTTTGGCTGTCCAGGGTATTCCCAGAATGGTGTTAGCTCCGGGAGGGTTTTCAAACCAGTTAAAAGGCGAATTTGGAACTAAATAAACCTGTTTATCCTGAACTGCCTTCACATTTTGCCATAGTGGATCAGAGTAGACATTCTGGTAGAAAGTCAGGTCACTGACTATCATAATATCTGGATTCCATTTAAGAACCTGTTCAATGGATACCCCTACCGTTCCCTTGGTTACAGGAACATCAGCCACGTTTATGCCGCCACATATATCTATAAGCTGGGTATGAGCAGATCCAGATGGGTTGGTCATTAAACCAGTACTATCCCGGGCGTAGTAAACCCGTTTTTTCTCACTTTCAGGTATGGAAGCGGTTTTACTGGTGACTTCACTGAGCATTTTCTGATGGAAGGACACCAAATTACTGGCTTTTTTCTCCTCCCCCACTATTTTGCCAATGAAAGTTATGGAATCATCAATGTTGGTGAGATTGTTATCTCCTTCTACATCCAGAAGAGGAATCACTCCCAATTTTTCTTGCATGTCATTTACATCATTAACTGTTGTTCCGTGGCCCACAAAAACCACATCAGGGTTCATAGATATAAATGTTTCATAGTTAGCGTCTTTCTTACCCCCTCCAAGCACGGGAAGGGTCTGATATTGGGTGTCCATGTACTTGTTTTGCGTTGCACTTCGATTGGAATCCCACCCAATTAACTTGTTTGGTGCCACCATATACAACATCACCGTAACTGAATTAGAAAATGATGCCACTCGACTAACATTAATTGGAACTTGCACATCCCTGCCCAGCATATCGGTGATCTGGGTCTGGTTCCCTGAATTAGTCTTCAAAGTACTGGTATATAATGCCAAACTACTGATGATGATTAATAACATCACTACGATTATAATGATTTTTTTATTCATAAAAACCTCTCAATTGAGATATAAAAGGTCATATTTCCTTTTATGCTCTGAAATTATTAGATAAATACCTTTTTTTAGTTCCTGAAAATTATTGGCTTATGTTATGATTAAATTTAGGCTAATTGTTCATAATATCAGTGGATATGTATATATACACATATCATTATAGTAAATAAAAATTTTCCTAAAAAAATCTCTAATATGGGAGAAAATTAAAGGGGGTATTAAAAACGGATAAAATAAAAATAATTGTAGCTATGGCAACAACTTTTTTATTGGTTTTTGCAACGGCAGGTTCAGCCTTTGCCGGTGCAGATATAGCAGTTTCTTTTGATAAAAGTACCGCAAATGTGGGTGAACCGGTGGTGATGATAGTCACCATAACCAACACAGGTCCTGGTGATTTAAGTGATATAAAGGTTTTAGCACCGATACCTACCGGTTTGAAATACATGACCAGTACCACTGGAACCACTAAAAATCTTTACAACTCCAGTACTGGTATATGGCAAGTCGACAACCTGAAATTATCTTCCAAAGAAGGAGGGAAAAAAACCCTTAACATCACCATGGAAGTGCTGCCAGAACTAGCTGGGAAAACAATAACTGCGAATGCCAGTTATCAAAGTGTGACTGATAGTTCAGGATCAGTTCCATTAAAATCAGCCCAGAGTCAACCTCTAATAATTGGTAACAATGGAAATGCCAGTGCCAACACCACCTCTGCCGCTGCAACTGATACACCCTGGGGTATATATGCACTGGTGATAGTTGCCATTGTAATAATCCTTGGTGCGGGATGGTACATGATGAAAAGGAAATAGACATTCATATTTCCTTTTTTTAGGAATTAATTATGATATGATAAAACCTCCAATAAATCTAATAATGGATTAAAATAAACTCTGAAGTACTAAAATCCAATAATTTAGCATTTAAATCGTGAATATAAGATAATATCCTAAAATAACAGTAATAAACTTTATTAATATGTCAATTCTCTTTTGAAGTGATACTGATGAAGTATTATGTTGTTACAAATTAAAATAATGAGGGATGCCTATGAAAATCGTTAAATTAATGTTAACAGTCTTGATAAGTGTTTTTTTGGTATTTTCAACTGTAGGATCTGCATTTGCAGGTGCAAACATTGCTGTTTTATTCAACACCACCTCGGCAAAGGTTGGTGAAGAAGTTACTATGACCGTTGTCATTACCAATACTGGACCTGGTGATCTGACTGATGTAAATGTTTCAGCACCGCTACCTGTGGGGTTGGAATTTTTAACCAGTGGCACAGGAACCACCAAAAATCAATATACTAAGGATACGGGCCTTTGGCAAGTGGATAACTTGAAATTGACTTCCAAGGATAAAGGAAAGAAAACACTAACTCTAACTGCGGAGGTACTCCCAGAAGCTTCAGGAAAGACATTAACAGCCACCGCAGTATTTTTAAGTGTTCGAAACAGTTCCGGAGACTTACCTTTAAAATCTGCTCAAAGTCAACTAACCATTGAATCAAATAATACCAATAATGGCGATAATACGGAAAAAACTGGAAACACAGGGTCCACAGTGACTTCCAGCACTTCAAATCCAGTAACTGCAGTTTCAGTCTCAAAAACCAGTTTAGTTGCAGCTAAACTTAACGATAATAGCACCAATAATTCAAGTAATCCATTAAATTTGCCACAGGAAACCCCAGCCAAAGCTTATGATGTGTATAATTCTACCGAGGACAATACCCAAATCCCCATGAGCACCTATGCTATTGTGGCCCTGGTTGGAATTGGAATTCTGGTGGTTGTTGGATATCTACTGGGAATAAAGAAAAAAACATGATCTCAATTATTTCCATTTTCTTTTATTTTCACAACAAAAACGAATAACTATCACTAATAATTTACTATTTATTCTTTAAATACTATTTTTCTTCAATTATTCCCTTCAATTATCTTATTAAGTTATCATTTTCCTGATAAGCCTGATAAATACCAATAAAGTTCTATTTGAATATTATTTAATTAGAATTAATCTTTAATGTATTAAGGAACTAAAAAAAAAGAAAAGGGGGGGATGATTTATTTTTTCCTGTTCAGGGCTATGCCACTTCCAATACAGAGAATACCGAGAATTAATCCTGCGATTGGCATTCCGGTGGTTTGCATAGGTATGGTTCCTGCTTGGACGTTGGTGGTGGTTGCTGCGTTGACGGTGTTGGTGGTTGGTGTTATGGTGTTGGTGGTAGTTGCTGCATTTATTAGCAGGGATCCGATGTTGTTGATTAGTCCGGGGTTGTAACCATCTACAGTTACGGTTGGTAGTATGTTGTATGTTCCAGCGCTTTGTATGTTGAGGTTGAGCCATAGGTATGGGTCAACTCCGGCTGCTACGTCTCCTACTGTCCAGGTTAGTGTTCTTGTTGTTGGGTCGTAGTTTACTGTTCCCTGGTCTACGTTTGCGCCTGCGTATTCTACTCCTTCGGGTATTACGTAGGTGAATACTATGTTATGTGCGTCTCCGGGTCCGTTGTTTCCCAGTTTGAAGGTGTAGGTTACTTTGTCACCGACTGTGGGGTTGGTGATGGATGGAGTGATTTGTACGTAGACATCGGATTTGATGTTGTAGGTTTCGGTTTGCACGGTACCCTGGTTTCCGGCTGCATCTATGGCCATGAATTTTAGGGTGGTTGTGGTGTTGATGTTGATTGGTGTGGTGTATTGGTTGCTGGTGGTGGTTGGTGTTGTGCCGTCGGTTGTGTAGTAGATAGTGGCTGTTTCATTGGGTGTTAGGATAACGGTTTGTGCAGTGTTGTAGTTACCGCCGGTTGGGTTTGCTTGGACTGTGGGTGCTGTGGTGTCGATGGTGTAGGTTTCGGTTTGTACTGTTCCTTGGTTTCCGAATGAGTCGATTGCCATGAATTTTAGGGTGGTTGTGGTGTTGATGTTGATTGGTCCTGTATACTGAGTGCTATGGTTGGTTGGGGTTGAGCCGTCGGTAGTGTAGTAGATTGTTGTTGGACTTGCGTCTGTAGCGTTCAATGTTACAGTTTGAGCAGTACCATAATTTCCACCTGCAAGATTAGCTGCAACTGTTGGAGCAATAGTATCTAAAACAGTGATGTAACCTGTTTTTGTCATGGTATCACTGCCTGCAAGGTTGGTTGCTGTTAATATAACAGTGTAGGTTCCGGGAGCACTGTAGGTGTGTGTTGGGTTTTGTTCGGTTGATGTTGTTCCATCTCCAAAGTCCCATGTCCATGATGTTGGGTAATTTGCAGAAGTGTCTGTGAATTTAACAGTCAGTGAATCAGATCCTGATGTTTTATCAGCAGTAAAGTTTGCAACAGGAGTTTCTGGAGCATAATTAACTGTAACTACACAAGGATTTGCATTATTTATGATAGGACTACACCAGTTAATTCCTGTACCTTGGAATGATGCACCAGTCCATGCGTAAGCGTTGAATGAAGCTGTTGTGTACATGTTGTTGAGAGTGTATTCAACCTTGACAGCACCATTATCTATTGGTGCTTGCGCAAGACCTGACCTCAGATTTCCAACGTATAGGTCTATGAACATCAAGTATTCAGCGGTTGAAGGATCACTTGTATCCTGGCCACTGTAAAGTGGTTGCCATCCGCCAGGAGCAGGTCTTGTTGTTTGTGGACCATATTTGAAGTCATCTTTTGTGAAAGTTTCGTTCACAGCTCCTACAACGTACTGAGGGTTTGTTGGCATTGGTGGTTGAACTGCACCAAAAACCTCAATTGTCCAAGTGTACCCACTTGAAAATATAGTCAAATTAAAATTGTCCGATATAGGTCCCTTCACTGATAATAGAAGTATGATGTTATCGTTGAGCCCACGACCTCCAGTGGTAGTGATGTAGAACACACCAGATTGGGTACCACTAGTAGTGTTGGTTACGGTTATCTGACCATACATTGCGCTTGTACTGTTACTGTTGCAGATGTGAAGCTGGTTTAGTCCTCCACCTTCAGCTTTGATGTAGTAAGTACCATTGGTACCGTTTGGATTGTATCCTTGTTGTGTTGGGTCGTTTAAATAGTAATCATAGTCCACGTTGTATTTAACTCCATTATCATTGGATACATTGATATAGACATGGTTATTTTGTGTAATGTTGGTTGTGTTGTTCAGGTCTGTTGCTGATGCACTTCCACACAAAATTAAAACCATGAGACAGCTAAGTGTTATAAATATTATCTTTTTGTTCACTTTATCACCTCCATTTATTATTTTCAATATTTATAATCGACATGTAAGAATCTATAAATCAATTATATAAACCTTTACATAATTGTGTGATATTGAATGTAAAACAGATAATTTAGATCTTAGATATGAATTTAATCCAAATTTAATTATAATATAGCAAAATAAATCTTTAATTAATGTTTATTTTGGTTTTAAATGTATAAATTCCATATAATTCTGATAAATTTCACATTTTTTTAATATGTATTTTATTGCATATCCTGAATTCACACTTGATTTATTTAAAAAAAGGAAAAAAAGAAAAGGGGAATATATTAGTTATTTTTTTCTACTTAGGGTTATTCCGCTTCCTATGGATAGGATGGCTAGGATTAGTCCTGCTATTGGTGTTCCGGTGGTTTGCATGGGTATGGTTCCGGTTTGGATGTTGGTTGTGGTTGCTGCTTGTACGGTGTTGGTGGGTCCTGTTGGGGTGTTGGTAGTTACTGCGGCAGCGTTTATTAGTAGTGATGCGATGTTGTTGGTTAGTCCTGGGTTGTATCCGGCTATGGTTATGGTTGGCAGTATGTTGAATGTACCAGCGTTTAGTATGTTGAGGTTGAGCCATAGGTATGGATCTGTTCCTCCTGGTACAGTTTCTATGGTCCAGGTTAGTGTTCTTGTTGTTGGGTCGTAGTTTACTGTTCCTTGGTCTACGTTTGCACCTGTGTATTCTACTCCTTCGGGTATTACGTAGGTGAATACTATGTTATGCGCGTCTCCGGGTCCGTTGTTTCCAAGTTTGAAGGTGTAGGTTACTTTGTCACCGACTGTTGGGTTGGTGATGGATGGTGTTATTTGCACGTAGATGTCGGATTTGATGTTGTAGGTTTCGGTTTGTACTGTTCCTTGGTTTCCGGCTGTGTCGATTGCTATGAATTTTAGGGTGGTTGTGGTGTTGATGTTGATGGGTGCGGTGTATTGGTTGCTGGTGGTGGTTGGTGTTGTTCCGTCGGTGGTGTAGTAGATGGTAGCTGTTTCGTTGGGTGTTAGGGTAATTGTTTGTGAGGTGTTGTAGTTTCCGCCGGTTGGGTTTGTTTGGATTGTTGTTGGTGTTGTGTCGATGTTGTAGGTTTCGGTTTGCACGGGTCCCTGGTTTCCGAATGTGTCAATGGCCATGAATTTTAGGGTGGTTGTGGTGTTGATGTTGATGGGTGCGGTGTATTGGTTGCTGGTGGTGGTTGGTGTTGTTCCGTCGGTGGTGTAGTAGATGGTGGTTGCACTTTCATCATTAGCAGTTAAAACCACAGATTGCGCGGCGTTGTAGTTTCCTCCGACAGGGTTTGCTTGGACTGTTGGTGCTGTGGTGTCGATGTTGTAGGTTTCGGTTTGTGTTGTGCCTTGGTTTCCGGCTGTGTCGATTGCCATGAATTTTAGGGTGGTTGTGGTGTTGATGTTGATTGGTGTGGTGTATTGGTTGCTGGTGGTGGTTGGTGTTGTTCCGTCGGTGGTGTAGTAGATGGTGGTGGGTTCGTTGGTGGTTAGGGTAATAGTTTGTGTGGTGTTGAAAAGTCCTCCAACTGGATTTGCGGTTACTGTAGGTGTGGTGATGTCTATGGTATAGGTCTGGTTGTAGACTGGACTCCAGTTACCCGTAGCATCAACCGCAATAAACTTCAAAGTAGTAGTTCCTGCACTGTTAATGTTTATGGGTCCTGTGTAAAGTATACTGCTTGTTGTTGGATCTGATCCGTCTAGTGTGTAGTATATTTGGGGATTAGAATCCAAATCATCGACTGCAGTTAAGTTAACTGTTAAATCAGTGTTGTATGAACCACTTGGAAGATTTGCTGAAGGCACTGGGGCAATATTATCCACAGTAATATAGTCTGTTTTTATTTCACTTACACTGCCAGCTGCATTGGTCACTGTTAATTTAACAGCGTATCTGCCAGTGTTGCTGTAAGTGTGTGTTGGATTTTGCTCAGTGCTGTCCACAACACCATCATTATTGAAATCCCACGCCCATGAAGCAGCGTAAGAAGAGGTGTCATTGAACTGAACGGTTAATGGTGAATTACCATTTACAGGTGCAGTGAAGTTTGCAACAGGAACAGGATCCTTAATCGCATAGAGATTACCATCCTGACTTCCAAAGTAGAGTGCTCCATCAGATCCTATAGTGGATGCATATGTAGATCCGGTGCGGTTCCATTTTTGTGTTCCGTCTGGATTAAATGCGAAGATATTGCTTTCACATCCAAAGTAAATGGTTCCATCAGCACCAATTGCAGCTGAGGTATAATACATACAACGGTTTGTGTAATATGCCCATTTTAATGTTCCATCGGAGTTTAAAGCACCTACACTGTAACCTTGAGCGAAATAAATGGTTCCATCAGTTCCAATTGCAGGAGTACTCCATGACGTCGACGTTCTTGAATCCAAATGTTCGTCATAGATCCATTTTAATGTCCCGTCAGGATTCATTGCATATAATTTATCCGCTGTAAAGTAGATGGTTCCATCAGCTCCAATACTTGGAGAAGAACGTATATTACCACCTACTTTGTATTTCCATTTCAATGTTCCGTCAGGATTGATTGCATAGAATCTACCGTTTTCTGATCCGATGTATATAGTTCCATCAGCACCAATAGCTGGAGTGGAATAACTAAATCCGCTACTATATGTTCCTGGTTCAGTGAGGTATGTCCATTTCAGGGTCCCATCTGGATTTATAGAATATAAGTTTTTATCGCTGCTTCCGATGTATATGGTTCCATCAGCGCTAATAGCCGGAGAAGCATAAGTACTACTTCCCATGGTGTAATTCCATTTCTGTGTACCATTAGAGTATAATGCATAGATTATACTACCACTAACGAAGTAAATTGTTCCATCAGCACCAATAGTCGGAGAACTCCGTAATAAACCACCGGTGGTGTAATTCCATTTTAGGGTCCCGTCCGGATTTATTGCGAATAAAACACCAACATTATTTCCAATATAGATAGTTCCATCAACACCGATTGTTGGAGAGCCATAACCATACATTCCTGAGCCAGTATTATAGTTCCAGAATGTAGTGTTAGTCTGTGGTCCAGAATAGTCAGATTGACCGGTATGGTTATTATTATTCTGGAATTCTGGCTGCGGTGTATCTGCAAGTCCTCCAGGCCCAATAACATAGTTTATTAGATAGATTGGACTCCAATTTCCTGCATGATCAACTGCAGCGTATCTAAGTGTGGTTGTTGTGTTTATTACGATTGGATTCTGGAATACATTACTGCTGGTTGTTGGATTTGTTCCATTTGTGGTGTAATAAATGGTACCTGGCTCATCAACAGTTAAATTCACGTTTTGTGTGGAGTTATAGGTTCCTCCAGGCACATTATTAGTAACTGTTGGTGCTACGGTATCAACTGTGACAGGAACACTTACGGTGCAGGCATCTACTGTTACAGATGCATTTGTAGTGCCAGATACATTACCTGCAGTTAGTGTTGAGGTTGCTGAACCACCTGTTGTTTTGTTTTCTGGGTTAATTTTTCCTGAATCTGTGCTAAAGCTTACTGGAATACCGTCAGGTACCTGACCAGTAATTACATTCCCATTACTATCATGTGTTAAATATGCTGTAATGGTGGCGTTAGCACCTGTTTTGAGTAAATCTGGTATTGCATTTGCTGTAAGCACTATCCACGGGTTGTAAACTACATGTGCACTTGTATGTGCATCATATATGTCTGATTTTCCAGGCATACTTGTGCCCATCACATAAGTTGGGTTGTTAGTTCCCCACCAGTTGTATGTAGCATTTGTAACGTTTGGTGTAGTGGACACATCATGTAAACCGTATAATCCGTTGTTATATATTCTGTTGAAGTGGATAATCGGATTACCAGCTTGTACACGGATTCCATTTATTTCATTACTGTATATGTTGTTTGAGTTTATTGTTGGATTTCCTGATTGTATGCGGATTCCGTCTCTTTCGTTGCTGTATATGTTGTTTGAGTTTATTGTTGGACTTCCAGACAGTACACGGATTCCATCTCTTTCATTATTTCTGATTGTGTTCCCTGTAATTGTGTTTAAGTTCAAATTGGTTGTGTTACTGTTTCCATCTATGAAAATACCTTCAAGGCCATTTTCAATGATGGTATTATTAGCAATGGTTGAGTTAACAAGTGTTGCAATATATACGCCATATGAGTTAATTGCTCCAGTTATGGTAAAACCGCTGATAACTGAATTATTTCCAGCAATAGTGATGCTGAAAACAGGATTATTCACATTTAAAGCCATTACGGTTGCTGAGCCGAGAGCATTCAATATTAACTGTTTATTAACAATCACGTTTTCGGTATAATTTCCTATTCCTACATTAATTGTGTCGCCATCTAGAGTACTAACATCATCAATGGCTTCCTGAATAGTATTGTATGTTGTACCAGTACGGGTGTTAACCACGTTTCCGGAGACTGTGACATCTGCAGAACCGGTGTGTGCTGTTAGGTTAGGGTCGCTGGTTATTGTTGTTAAGCTAGGAATTATGGTGTATGTTCCGCTTGCTATTACTTTGGTTAAAATGGTCATTGTAGCAGAATCTGTTACTGCAAAATCGCCAATATTCCAAGTAATCATCCTGTTTGAAGCGTTGTAGGATACAATTCCCATATCTGCGCTTACATCTATATATTTAAGCCATGCGGGCAATGTGTAAGTTAGAATGGTTCTGAATGCTGTGCCGGATCCGTTGTTGGTCACATTGAAGTCGATATTCAGGTCGTCACCTATGTTGCGTGTTGGATTATTTACTGTAACACTGGTGTTAAGGTCAGCATTTGGGTCTTTGAAAGCGTACAATTTTTTATCATAACTTCCAATGTACAAGGTTCCATTAGCACCAATAGCAGGAGAACCCTGTATTCCATTTCCTGTTGTGTAATTCCATTTCAATGTTCCATCAGGATTTAAAGCATAAACGTTTTTATTGCTTCCGAAGTAGATGGTTCCGTCAGCGTCAATAACAGGAGAACCCTGTATTGAACCACCAGTGGCATATCTCCATTTCAATGTTCCATCAGGATTTAATGCAAATAGATTACCTCCACCATTTCCAATATAGATAGTTCTATCTGCTCCAATAGCAGCTGAACCATAGATAACATGGGCATTGAGGTTTTGATCACTAGTAAGGTAATCCCATTTTAGTGTTCCATCTGGATTAATTGCATAGAATGTTCTGTCATAGCTTCCGATATAGATGGTTCCATCAGATCCTATAACTGGTGAGCTATCTATCTCGCCTCCAGTTCTAAAGTTCCATTTTAATGTCCCATCAGGATTTATTGCATAGACATTCCGGTCACGACTTCCAATATATATGGTTCCATCTGTTCCAATAGCAGGAGAGCTGTAATATATTGAGCTTCCAGTTGTGTATGTCCATTTTAGTGTCCCATCCGGGTTTATTGCAATTAATTTACTGCCAGCGCATCCCAAGTATATAGTTCCATCTGATCCTATGGTAGGTGAACCATATAGGGACTGTCCTTGCCAATACTGCCATTTTCTTGTCCCGTTGGAGTATAATGCATTAACTGCATATTCTTCACAGAAGTAGATGGTTCCATCTCCTCCAATAATAGCGGAGCCATAGATTGCACCTCCTGAAGTGTAGCTCCATTTTAGGGTTCCATCTGGATTGATCGCATAGAAAATTCTTGCACTGTTTCCGATGTAGATAGTTCCATCAGTCCCTATAACCGGAGCAGCGTATCGTATGTTGCTACTAGTGGTGTATATCCATGCTGTATTGTTTGTCTGAGGACCAATATAGCCAGATAGACCTGTGTTGTTGATGTCATTCTGGAATTTAGGCCAGTCAGAATCAGCAATTGGAGTAGTTCCAATAAGATAGTTCTGTATATTTACAGGACTCCAGTTACTTGCAGGGTCAAGAGCAGCAAACTTAAGTGAAGCGGTGCTATTTATAGTAATTGGACCTGTATAAGGAGTACTGCTTGTTGTAGGCTTTGTTCCGTTAATTGTGTAATAGATTGTACTTGTAGGGTCATTGGTTGTCAGTGTTACTGTTTGTGTGTTGTTGTAAGTTCCTCCTAAAACATCAGCGCTTACGATTGGTGCTATTGTATCCATTGTGATTGGAATACCTGCAGTATATCCGTCTACAGTTGCAGTGATATTTGCAATTCCTGAGGTACTACCTCCGGTCACTGTAGCTTTTGCTGTATTGTTTAAAAGTGTGGTATTTACCGGAGTAACAGTTCCTAAAGCATATGCAAAGACTATTTGGCCACTATCTGGTATTTGACCACCAGCAACCACATTTCCATTATTATCGTGTGTTAAATCTGCTGTAATATTAGATTTTGCTCCTGTTTTAAGCAGATCAGATGTTGCATTTACTGTAAGCACTATCCACGGATCGTAAGTTACATGGGAACTTTCATGCGCATCATAGATGTCTGATTTTCCTGGTGCACTGGTACGGCCTACATACATTGGTGTATTGTTTCCCCACCAGTTGAATATCGCGTTTGATGTGTTTTCTCCTTTTGCAGTATCTTCCAGACCATATAACCCATTGTTACATATCCTGTTGTAATGTATATTTGGAGATCCACTTCCTACATAAATTCCAACATTGGAATTGTCTGTAATATTGTTTTCAGTGATGTTATTCCTTACAGAAACTGTAGTATCATCACTATCCTCAATATAAATTCCATTATGGTTACCTGTAATGTTATTTTCAGCGATAATTGCGTTACCATTTTTTATTAGAACACCATTGTTACTGTTACCAGTAATATTGTTTCCAATAATGGTTACATTACCGTCTCCTACATAAATCCCGTTTAAGTTGCCTGTAATGTAGTTTCCAATAATAGTAGCATTAACGAATGGATCTATATAGATACCGCTTGAGTTGGTGGCTCCGGTTATAGTAAAACCGTTGATTACAGAATTTGTTCCACCAATGCTTATTTTAAAGACAGGATTGTTAACATCTAAAGCTGTAACTGCCACCTTTCCTCTTGTAGCTATTGTTAATTGTTTAGTGACATTTACATTTTCAGAGTAGTTTTCTGCATAAGGTCCACTACCAACAAGGATTGTATCCCCATCTAAAGTTTCTGAATCATCTATTGCAGATTGAATGTTGACGTATGTTTTGTTGGTTCTGGTATTGGTCACCGGGGTAATGGTAATGAAATCAGTTTTAATTTCACTATCACTATCGTAAGGTCCAGATACAGTGAGTTTTACGGTGTATATACCAGGGTTGTTGTAAGTGTAGGTGGGGTTCTGTTGGGTACTATCTACTATGCTGTCGTTGTTGAAATCCCAAGCCCAACTATTTATATTTCCAGTGGATGCGTCAGTGAACTGTACAGTGAGGGGTGTTTTACCGTTTGTAGGAGTAGCTGTGAACTTTGCAATAGGTGGGATGTAATTAATATAATATCCACTTGAACTTGGATTATTTGTCCAGCTAATTCCTTGTGCTTGATTTGATCCAGCGCACCATGCATATGCGTTAAATGCTGTAATTACGCTCATACCTGTGATATTATATTCAATCTTTACATTGCCACTGTTTATTAAGTTAGAATTTGATACAGTTCCAACATAAAGATCAATAAACATCAAGTATTCAGCAGTAGATGGATCATTGATATTTTGGCCAGCATAAAGTGGCAGAGACCAAACACCAAGTGTTCCGGGACCCGGTTTTGCTGTTTGTGGTCCGTACTGGAAGTCAACTTTGGTAAAGGACTGATTCACTGCATTAGTTACATATTGATAACTAGTGGGTGAGGAACCTGTAGCTGTCCAATTGTAACCACTTGAAGTGATATGAATCGCAAAATTATCCGAAATTGGTCCTTTTACTGATATCAATAGAATAATATTGTCATTGTATCCTCGACCACCAGTGTCAGTGATGTAAAATACTCCCGAATAGTTAGTATTTGTGGTGTCGATTGCAGTTAACTGTCCATTAAGATTACTTATATCATTAGTGATATGGAGTGCATTCATTCCACCTCCATCACACTTAATGTAATACGTGCCATTTGGACCCCCATATAATGTAGTATCTGTATTATATTTGACACCTTCATCATTTGAAACGTTGATAAATATGTGACGATTGCTTGGAAGCGTGTTAGCAACATTGACATAGTTTAATTTAGTCAAAGTGTTATTGCCTGCTTCATTGCCTGCAGTTAGTTTAACACTGAAGTTTCCGGGTGTTGTGTATGTATGGACTGGGTTCTGCTGGTTGCTGTCTATAATACCGTCATTTTCGAAGTCCCAAGCCCAAGAAGTGGCGTCGTTGGTGGATGTATCAGTGAACTGTGCGCTCAATGGTGCATTGCCATCGGTCACATTGCTTGTGAAATTGGCAGATGGTGGGTCTGCTGCGCTCACGGATCCTGTAGCTAAAAAGCAAAAAAGTAAAGCAGAAACCACAAGCAAAATAGATGTTTTCTTACTCTTTATCATTTGTTCCTCCTATTTTTTTTAATTAGAGTTACATGGGTCTTAATTGTTCCATTTAGCTCTATTGCTGCGGAAATAATAAAAAATGGAAATTTCATTCGTCTTATAGTTGCCCCCTTAAAAAATTAAGAAAAATATTGAACAACACAATTCATTGTTATTACTTTCCACTAACTAACTTTCATATCGAAGTGTATATATAAACGTATCGAATAATCGTGTGATGTTGAATGTAAAACAGATAATTTCATCTTAAATATGAATTTAATCCAAATTTAATTAGAATATGGCAAAATAAATCTTTAATTAATTTTTATTTTAGTTTTAAATGTATAATTTCCATATAATTCGATAAATTCCTATTTAACATGTATTTTATCGCATATCCTTAATTCATTGATTATTCTAAAAAAGAAAAAAAAGAAAGGGGGGATGAGGTTTTATTTTTTCCGGCTTAGGGTTATTCCGCTTCCAATACATAGGATACCGAGGATTAGTCCGGCTAATGGTGCTCCGGTTGTTTGCATGGGTACTGTTCCTGTTTGGATGCTGGTTGTGGTTGCTGCGTTGACAGTGTTTGTATTCTCTGTGTTTGTTGGTGTTATTGTTGCGTTTATTAGTAGTGATCCGATGTTGTTGATGAGTCCGGGGTTGTATCCGGCTACGGTGACCGTTGGTTGTATGTTGAATGTGCCTGCGCTTTGTATGTTGAGGTTGAGCCATAGGTATGGGTCAACTCCGGCTGCTACGTTTCCTACTGTCCAGGTTAGTGTTCTTGTTGTTGGGTCGTAGTTTACTGTTCCTTGGTCTACGTTTGCGCCTGCGTATTCTACTCCTTCGGGTATTACGTAGGTGAATACTATGTTATGTGCGTCTCCGGGTCCGTTGTTTCCTAGTTTGAAGGTGTAGGTTACTTTGTCACCGACTGTGGGGTTGGTGATGGATGGAGTGATTTGTACGTAGACATCGGATTTGATGTTGTAGGTTTCGGTTTGCACGGGTCCCTGGTTTCCGGCTGCATCGATTGCCATGAATTTTAGGGTGGTTGTGGTGTTGATGTTGATTGGTGTGGTGTATTGGTTGCTGGTGGTGGTTGGTGTTGTTCCGTCGGTGGTGTAGTAAATAGTGGCTGTTTCATTGGGTGTTAGGGTTATAGTTTGTGTGTTGTTGTAGTTTCCTCCGACAGGGTTTGCTTGGACTGTTGGTGCTGTGGTGTCGATGGTGTAGGTTTCGGTTTGCACGGGTCCCTGGTTTCCGGCTGCATCGATTGCCATGAATTTTAGGATGGTTGTGGTTTCGATGTTTATGGGTGCGGTGTATTGGGTGCTGGTGGTGGTTGGTGTTGTTCCGTCGGTGGTGTAGTAGATGGTGGCGGGTTCGTTGGTGGTTAGGGTAATAGTTTGTGTGGTGTTGAACAATCCTCCAACTGGATTTGCGGTTACTGTAGGTGGTATGACGTCTATCGCTGTGATGTTCAGTGTTTGTGTGCTGTTTCCTGCTGCGTTGATTGCTGTGAGAGTTACTGTGTAGTTTCCTGGTTTGGTGTAGGTGTGTGTGGGGTTTTGTTCTGTGCTTGTGCTGCTGCCGTCTCCGAAGTCCCATATCCATGAGGTTGGGTAGTTGCTACTGGTGTCTGTGAACTGCACGTTTAAAGGTGCGTTACCAGATGTGGTGTTGGCTGAGAAATCTGCAACAGGAGTCACAGGGGAGTAGTTAACTGTGTAACCGCTAGATTGTGCGTCTCCCAATATAACTTTGTTTGTCCAGCTGATTCCCTCACCATCTTTTCCACCTACTGTCCATGCGTATGAGTTGAATGAAGCTTTTGTGTTCAGATTGTTGAAAGTGTATTCAACTTTCACAGCACCGTTATCTATGGCTGCCGTTCTTATGTTTCCAACGTACAGATCGATGAACATAAGATATTCTGCTGTTGAGGGATCGCTGGTGTTCTGGCCATAGTAAAGTGGCAGAGACCATACTCCTAATGTTCCAGGACCGGGTTTGTAGACATGTGGCCCGTACTGGAAGTCAGACTTTGTGAAAGTCTCATTCACCGCACCATTTACGTAATTAATAGCGTCAGTTGTGGGCGCGGCACCTGTAAGTGTCCAGTTGTAACCACTTGAAATGATGGTTACGGAAAAATCATCCGATATAGGTCCCTTCACTGATAAGAGAAGAATTATATCATCGTTGTATCCTCTACCTCCTGTGGTGGTTATGTAAAACACACCTGATGAAGATGTGCTTGTGGCGTTGATAACGTTCACCTGTCCGTAAGCATTAGCTGTACTGTTAGTGATGTGGAGCTGGTTCAGTCCCCCTCCCTCTGCTAAAATGTAGTAGGTACCGTTGGGACCTGCATAATAGACACTGTCATTGTTGTACTTCGCTCCTTCATAGTTGGACACGTTGATGAATATGTGCCTGTTGGACGGAAGATCCGTTGTGTTCATGTCTGACTGGCTGGAAATTGTAGTTTCACTTACACTATCTGCTGATGCGCTTCCACAAAGGGTTAATGCTACAAAAAATAGGATTACTAATGGTATTGCGTGTTTTTTCAATTTTTCACCTCCCATTATTTTTATTGATATGTTGAGATTTGCATATCAAGGTTCAAATTTGTTGAACCTTCATATAAACATTAGTATTCTAACTATTTTCATAATAATAGAAAAATATCTCATTTTTTGGTAGAATATATAGATGATCATAGAGTCTAAAAGCATTCAAGAGGGTTTAGAAGATAAAAACTCATATAGAATTAAATGATCAACTTACATGATGCAATGCTTTCAAAACGATATAAACAATGAAAAAAAAACATTAAATAACAAGTAACCTTTGATTGATATCAAATGACCTACATTAAGTTTTCTATAGAATCTGCAGTGACTGGTTTAATAATAAGTAAATCAAAAAAATTGGCATTCAAAAGAAATAAAAAAAGAAAAAATGGGTTTAATTTTTCCTGCTTAAGGCTAATCCGCTTCCTATCATGAATAGTGCTGATATTAGGGCTGTTATTGGCATTCCGGTGGTTTTCATTGGTATTGTTTGCGTGGTTGTTGCTGCATTTACTGTTTCTGTGTTTGTTGGTGAGCTTGTGTTTTCTGTACTTGTTTTTGGTGCTGCGGTTACTTGTAGGGTTCCGATGTTGTTGGTTAGTCCTGGGTTGTATCCGGCTATGGTTACGGTTGGCAGTATGTTGAATGTACCAGCGCTCAGTATGTTTAGGTTGAGCCATAGGTATGGGTCAACTCCGGCTGCTACGTCTCCTACTGTCCAGGTTAGTGTTCTTGTTGTTTCGTCGTAGTTTACTGTTCCCTGGTCTACGTTTGCGCCTGCGTATTCTACTCCTTCAGGTATTACGTAGGTGAATACTATGTTATGTGCGTCTCCGGGTCCGTTGTTTCCTAGTTTGAAGGTGTAGGTTACTTGGTCACCAACTGTGGGGTTGGTGATGGATGGTGTTATCTGCACGTAGACGTCGGATTTGATGTTGTAGGTTTCGGTTTGCACGGTTCCCTGGTTTCCGAATGCGTCAATGGCCATGAATTTTAGGGTGGTTGTGGTGTTGATGTTGATGGGTGCGGTGTATTGGGTGCTGGTGGTGGTTGGTGTTGTGCCGTCGGTGGTGTAGTAGATAGTGGCTGTTTCATTGGGTGTTAAGATAACGGTTTGTGCAGTGTTGTAGTTCCCGCCAGTTGGGTTTGCTTGGACTGTTGGGGCTGTGGTGTCGATGGTGTAGGTTTCGGTTTGCACGGTACCCTGGTTTCCGACTGCATCGATTGCCATGAATTTTAGGGTGGTTGTGGTGTTGATGTTGATTGGTCCGGTGTACTGGTTGCTGCTGGTTGTAGGATCTGAACCATCAGTGGTGTAGTGGATTGTGGTTGCACTTTCATCGTCAGCTGTTAAAACAACGGATTGTGCGGTGTTGTAATTTCCTCCACTGGGGTTTGCTTGGATTGTTGGTGCTGTGGTGTCGATGGTGTAGGTTTCGGTTTGTGTTGTGCCTTGGTTTCCGGCTGTGTCGATTGCCATGAATTTTAGGGTGGTTGTGGT
>Ga0209639_1001337_pt1 | contig 25219 bp, 12 predicted proteins | sample EPASupsiteHSE605_FD_187268 | JGI IMG/M metagenome (GOLD analysis project Ga0209639, IMG submission 187268) | Bioremediated contaminated groundwater from EPA Superfund site, New Mexico - Sample HSE6-05 (SPAdes) (version 2) | ecosystem: Environmental > Aquatic > Deep subsurface > Groundwater >...
AACCTATCAGTTTGAAATAGAACATGCAATGCGTTATATGATGCTGACCAATATCCGTGATTTCGGTCAGCATCATATAACGCATTGCATGTTCTATTTCAAACTGATAGGTTCCGGTCATTGGAAATCGGATTCTGTTTTTGAACAAAATCCGGTTGCTTTTAATCTTTCCCCAGCCTTCGCCAAGCCATTTCCCTTCCAGATCGGCAAGCATACATTCCAGTGTATCTTTTGCCTTTTGTCCGTTCGGAAAGGTTGTGGTAATAAAGAAAAAGACATTCATATTGGGATAATCCACTGTGTTTCTCACATCAAAATAGAAATCGTATAATTTGTTGGTATCAGTAACGACCACTTCCAGCTTGATTTTATCACCCGCTTTCCATCCTTTTTTATTTACTTCACGATGTTCATCCAGCAATGCAGGACGACCACACGAAAAGAAAAATATTGAAAAGGTAAACAACAACGGAATTACATATTTAAAAAGCTTCATATCAACTTATTTTATACCAACGTGAATTTTAAATTTATCTAATGGCATCCTGATATAATGCCGATGCTTTCAGTATTAGTCATTCAGTTTCGACATATCGGCAGGACCTGAAGTCATATCGTATTCATTCTTTTTCTCTTTCTTCACGGCAAAATCATCCAGTTTGGGGATTTTGGTTCCTTTTTTATTAAGAGTAAGAATTTCGCGAACCTTATCTACATCCAGTTCAAAAAAGTGATTTTGATCATCTTCATACGAGAACCACATCACTTGTTTAAAAACATCTATTTTCTGGCAAACGGCATCCCCTTTATGAGTTCTGAGAACTGTACTTTCGGACGGAAAATCTTTCAGAGCGTCCACATATACATCGTATTCATAGCTTAAACAGCATTTTAGCTTACCACATTGTCCGGCAAGTTTTTGCGGATTGAGTGATAATTGTTGCGTACGAGCCATTTGTGTTCCAACAGATTTAAAACTGGTTAACCAAGTTCCGCAACACAACTCACGTCCACAACTTCCGATACCACCCAGACGGCTGGCTTCCTGACGTGCCCCGATCTGACGCATTTCAATACGTACTCTGAATTCTTCGGCATAAGCTTTTATCAGCAAGCGGAAATCCACGCGATCATCAGCAGTGTAATAAAATGTAGCTTTTGTGCCATCCCCCTGATACTCAACATCATTAATTTTCATTTCCAGTCCAAACTTCATTGCCAGCTCCCGGGCACGGTATTTTGTTTTTTCTTCGAGCTGGATTACCTGTATCCACTTTTCCACATCAGTCTGTTTCGCCTTACGGAAAACTTTTTTCAGGCTTTCATCCCATGGGTTGATTCCCTTTTTACGCATCTGGATAAAAACAGAATCACCTTTCAATGAAACTACCCCGATATCATGCCCCGGAAGTCCTTCAATGGCTACAATTTCACCAATTTCAAATTCAGAATCATCCGCAATCCGGCAATATTCCTTATGGCTGTTTTTTAAACGGACTTCGAGACAATTAAACGGTTTTTCTCCATTTGGCATTACGATATCAGCAAGCCAATCGTACGTATTGAGTTTTGCGCAACTATGCTGTTGCTGTTCGCGACTTGTATCGTCAAGAGAGGGAGCACAACTGCAACCTCTTGATATATATTTACTAACGGGATTGATATATCTTTCTTCGTATTCCTCTTCCATATTGTATTTCTCAATGATAATTCATGCAAAAGTAACGATAATTAAAGAATCTTCTTTTGCTCAGTGTAGGAAAAGGGGCTGCGAATTGAAATATTTTTTTAGAACAAGGAAAAAGTATTATTTTTGCAGCCTTAACGGTTCGGGAAGTGGCGCAGTTGGCTAGCGTACTTGTATGGGGTGCAAGTGGTCGTGAGTTCGAGTCTCACCTTTCCGACAAACAAAAAACCGCTCAAAATATTGGGCGGTTTCTTTATTTACCGAAATTTCTCATCAAGGCTTTATTACCTCTCCCGTTATATTAAGCGTAATTGACTCGTGTTCAGGATCATTGGTAACAATCGTAACTGTTTTATGCTGACTTCCTGTTTTTCCTGAGGAGTTAAATGAAATATCGATCAGACTTTTTTCACCTTTTTTCAATACTGTTTTTTGAGGTTGAGTAGCGGTACATCCACAACTCGACTTAACTTTATGGATAACAAGGTCGTTGGCTCCTTCATTCGAAAATTCAAATTGAAATGAACGGGTTTCACCTTCGTTCATTTTTCCAAAATCAAAGTCAACCGTGTTATAAGTCATCTTTGGAGCATTTGCCCGTTCAGTTGCACTCATTTTCCCAAAATTCTGGCTTATATTGGCAGAAATATTCACCAGTTTTTCCGGCATGACGGTATCATTGCTATACACTACTAATCTATCGAAACTATAGCCCCAGTCTTCTTTTTTAGAGGCATCGTAAACAATTGTCAATATAGCTGTTTTACCGGGTTTTACCCGCTTCGAATTCAGCTTTGCCCGAATATTTGCCGGGATATCTTTCAATGAAAGTTCTATCGGTTTAATTCCGGAATTGTAAAAAACGAGTTCCCCTTTTTTGGGCATATCTTTATATACTTTATCGAGAGCTATATGATTGATTTTCACACGGAGGCTTCCCATCTGAAGTGGATATTTTTCTTCCGGAGTCGGATCTCGGGCAATCACAAAGCCTTTAATTTTCAAATCTATCCTTGAATTAACCGGATCATTGGAATAAATAGACACAACTTTTTCAAAGTCGCCGGGGCGTTTTTTAGGGTTAAACACAGCTTCCACATATCCTTTTTTCCCGGGAAGGATCGGATTTTTAGTCCACTCGGTGGTAGTACAACCGCAACTTGCATACACATAACTAAGTTTCAATGTATCAGTTCCCTGATTCGTGAAGTAAAAACGCGTCTTCACTTCTCCTTTAACTTCTTTGATTTTTCCAAAATCGTGAATTTGTTTTTCAACCACAATTTTGGCTGCTTTTTGAGCTACTACAGGCAGCGAAAATATTGCTGCAACCATCAGGAACAAGATTGATTTATTCATTCTTCAAAAGTTTTTAATGAGACAATGAATGTTTTATTTTGGTTGGATAGAGATTTTTTTATTTCTGACGGAAGACCTCCACTCCGTCCCAATCAGGCGGGCATCCCTCCTGAAGTATTGTTTTACAACGTAACTGATAGATTTGCAACAATCTGTCTTCCGGGTTTGATTCCAGAAGCTTTTCGATAATTGACAGTGATTGCGCAAATTGTTTTGCCTTGTAAAGGATGTTTCCCTGTTCGAATTCATCCTTCTGTGATTTTTTTAATTCGAGGAGAGAATCAGGAACGCCCTCAAGAATTTCAAAGAGTGTTACAAGTTCGCACTTACCCACAACCTTCACAACGTCAACACTTCTCATTGCAAACAATTCCGGATGAAGCATTTTACTTTGAGTGTCACCTGTTATGATAATTGAAGCATTGTAATTTTTGGTAAGGCCTTCAATACGAGAAGCAAGGTTCACAGCATCCGAAATTACGGTTCCCTGCAAACGATTACTCCCTCCAACAATTCCAACCATCAGCATTCCGGTATGGATCCCAATCCCGATTTCAACTTTACCGGTTTTTTCCTGCTTATTATGACGATTGAAAAAAACCATCTGTTTTTGCATTCCAATTGCAGCCTGAACTGCATCATCCGGTGAATGAGGAAATAATGCCATAATCGCATCTCCGATATACTTGTCGATAAATCCATTATTACGGGATATTATCGGTTCCATATGTCCCAGATAATCATTGATAAAATCAAAATTTTCCTTGGGGGTCATACGTTCCGACATTACCGTAAATGCCCGGATATCCGCAAATAAAACAGTCATTTCACGCTGAACCTGATCGCCAAGATTTACATCCACAATACTTTCCTTTTCGAGAAACTCCAGAAACTGCCGTGGCACAAATCGCTCATTTGCAACATTCAACGTAGTAATATTCGAGATATAATTATTAAGTTTAATGGTCATATCATTATAACCTTCGGTAAGCTCACCAATCTCATCGTTTGTACGAACAATCGCGAACTGATTTAAATCACCTTCTCCTGTCCGTTTCATTTTTGCAAGTAGTTCACTTAAAGGCTGAACCAGATCGAGAGTTGTCCATTTTACAAACAAAACTATATAGATAAATGAAACAATAATTCCGGAAATGATGCCAACCAACATCATGGTTGTATTCATCGCATTTACATAGTGCATCCATTTGAGAGAATTAAAACTCTCCATCTTGTAAAAATCGAGGGAATGATAATAATCACCAAGCAGAATCTTTGCCTGTTCATGGGATATGGCTGAAAAAGATGATAAAGAAGTTAAAGAATAAAACAGATACGAAAGCACAATGATCAAAGGAAGAAAAGTGGTCATAATGCTCGAAACACGTAATCTCTCTTTAATTGTACTTCTCTTTTTCCCAAATATCCTCGCCTTTAGTTCCTCCTCTGAATAAATATGCTCAATATACAAAAGATGGACCCTGTGTTTAAACCAATAATACACAAACATGATAAGCAGTACAGAGGCAACAATCGATACAAAAAACAACTGAATATAGAATGAACGTTCGAATTCCGAATTGAAATTATTGATAATCAATATCCTTAAAGCAGAGTAAACATTAGATGTTCCAAAAAGAGTTAACAGGATATATGAATTGTACAACGGAACTTTCAGTAAATATTTTTTACAAAAAGCATGTAGCCTGGGAGATATTACCTTCCCTTTACGTTTACGGCGAAAATAGCGCTTAAACGGATAGTTAAAAGCAAAACCCAACACTAATATCAGAATCGTAGCAACTAGAGACATCACGTTCTCGAACTTATCCGAAAAGTTCATATCGTTATTTTTTTCATTCCCAATAGAGAATGTAACCCCTGCATGAGCCGTGGTATCCTTTTTAGGGACTCCATTTCCGGCTTGTCTGGCAATAATTCTCCCAAGCGTGTCTTTTGCAAGCTTCAATGTATCATCAGGAAAGCTTTCCGGCTTAACTTTTAAAGCTCCCGCCTGCAACGACCTGTTATTTTTCAGCATCTTATCCCAATCATTCAAATTTCGCATCATGATCACCCCTGTAATCGGAATAATCAGAAGATAGTAAATCGCGAAGGCTGCCAGATATATTCGTAAACCGATGTATTGAGGAACTACGTTGTCTACTTTTTTCATTAGAAGTGAGAAAGTTTATGCAAACTTACAATCTTTTTAGGGTATTTCAGCTTTCCTTTATCTATTTCATTCATTGATTAAGCATTGGGATGCCTGAATTTTTTACTTTTGCAAAGTTATGGCAAACACAATTAGCATTAAAAATAAAAAGGCTTCGTTTGAGTACTTTCTGGTTGAAATTATCACAGCCGGAATACAACTAACAGGTACCGAGATAAAATCTATCCGCGACGGCAAAGCAAATCTTACCGATGCATACTGTGATTTCAAAGGGAATGAGCTCTTTGTAAAAAATATGCATATCGCCGAGTATCGTTATGGCACTCATTATAATCATGAACCGAAACGAGAACGTAAACTTTTGCTCAATAAACGAGAATTAAAAAAACTCTTCACCAAAGTTCAGGAAAAAGGGTTCACGATAATCCCTGTCGAATTGTTTATCAATGAAACCGGCCTGGCAAAACTCAAAATTTCACTGGCAAAAGGGAAGAAACTTTACGACAAACGTGAAACGCTGAAAACCAAAGATACTAAACGCGAAATGGAACGTGGAGAGCACGATTAGTCTGAAAATAAGAGAAATATACATTCGAATATATCCAAATTAGAAATTTATCCACAACGATTTTACGGATCAAATTCCCAGTTTTCCCTTAAGTTTATCGATCAGGCTTTCTTTATTCTCACTGGCATTTATCAATACCCGGTAATATTTATCGGTTTTTAGTTCATCCGGGATAAATACTGGTTTATGTTCATTTTTCAATCCATACATTAATGCACCCGTTTGTTTCTGTAAGCCAGATGTTTTACGGGCATCCTGTCCTAACTCACGTAAAGCTTTGATGCATGAAATTGCCTTATCGTATCTTTTTTCCGAAATCCACTCTGCACAAAGCAATCTCAAACCAACTGTATCTTTCTGAAATAAAAGCGATTGTTCCGAAGGAATTGCGTTAATCCGGAATAAAGAACCAGATATTTTTTCAACGTACAGATCTTTTTCAACCATCCCTTTTATACAGGCAGAAGTGTCGTGGTTTGCACAAGCAGTGGCCGTTCTTTGATTTAAAATCTGGAAATCAGTGGCAGGAGTTATATCTCGTTTCAGCTTTTTAATTTCAGATAAAGAAATTGAACACTCCGCAGCATAGGATGTATCCTGCAAAAATGAGTCAATCACCTGCATTGCATCACTATAGCCGGAAGAATACGACAGATTACGGGCTTTGTACAATGTATAATCGAGCGAATCCTGATACAACTGACACTGTTGACGTAAACGCTTTTGACGATAGCTCTCAAACAGCATATTTACGCCATTCAGGCGAAGAAGATTTCCTTCATCTGCAATTTTGTAATAAACATTGCAGATGCTATCGGCCTCCCTGATATTTTTATTCCACAGGTAGAAAGATGCTTTGCTGATCGGTTCTGAAAAGCACGCAATTGCCGATGACTCAAGCAAAGGATCTAACTCAGCAGGAAACTTTTGGCCTTTCTGACGATAGGATTCATGAGCCAAAAGGAACATTTGCAGAGCTTCCGGATAACGATCATCACGTACCATCTGCTTTCCTTCCAAAATCATAAAATCAACAGATGAATCCGATTTTTGGGGACGGTTTAATTTTCGGGAAGAGTGTCTTCTGGATTTCTTTTTCGACTTTTTAAATCGTTCTACCCTCTTCGCAATAGGTCTTGAAGATGAGTTTTGATCTAAATGAACCCCAATAAACTCTGTATCAGTCTTAAGATCCTGAATATCTTTTTGACTCCATTTCTGGCGGAAATCATCATCAGCATATGCTAGCAAAGTATCGGCAAGTGAATGATAAAACTGAGCTTCTCCATCGCGTTTTCGCAATCTCAAATTAGATGCCTGACGATACAGTGAACTTACAATCTGATTAGAATAATTTTTCTCTGCCGGATTCAGTACAATTTGTGAATTATATTTCTTTCTGATTTCCAATGCATTTAGCAAATATGATTGTGCAAGCAATGTTTTATTTGCTTCGAGCGATTGTTTACATACCAGAATAAAAGCCTGGTATAAACCTTGCCTGGCCAGTGAGAAATATGCATCCAACTGTTTCTGATTGCAATGTTTAAAGTGTTCTTCCTGACAATATTTTTCAGCAACTTCAAGCAATTCATGTGCTTCTTTATATAAACCTTCGTCAATACGGGTTTTAGCATTATTTATCAAAACTTCATACTGTTGTTTTTGGAGCAAATCCAATAAATAGGACTGTTGTTCATCATAGTATAATACCCCGGCAACATTCCGGATAAGACTGAGCGAAAGTGCATAATCCCGTTTTATAAAGGCAATTTTCGATAATTGATAGACCGATGGAACAAAAAAAGAATTATAGCGCAACGAAAGCTCAAAACCTGACTTTGCATTGAGGGTATCCCCTGCATTGAGTCGTTCCATTGCACGTTTATAGAGCCAGAAATCAATTGACTGCAAATAAGAATTTAACACGATGCGCTGATTCGCCGTTTCCAGTTTAAGTTTCTCAAATATTTCGGGATTATATACAAAGTCTGATTTCTTAGCAGATAATTGCGCGTAGTTCAGAAATTGTTCCGCTTCATCCAACGTACAATCATAAACCGGAATAAGTTCGATCTTTGAGAAATCAAACGTTTCTAACAGCGTAAGATAGTGTATCGTAGTTGAATCGGGATTCTGAGAAATATTTTGAGCTGATACCAGCAAAGTGTTCCCCAAAAAAAGAGATGCCAGAGCAGAGAGAATAAATGTGAAGCGCATAGTATATTTAAAATCGCTTTGTTTTGGGCAAAGGTATCAAATAGGAACGAAAATATTAAAAATAATCGATTGAGTACCTTGAAAATTAACGGAAATATTTGTTTTTACATGCATTTTACATTTATAAGATGATTACTTTTGCAGCAATTCAACCAGACCTTTGAAAACACATCAACACCTTCACAAGCGACTATTTATCAAGGCGTTTATATTTCTGTATCCCGGAATATGTATGCTTTTTATTTGTTTTTTAATTCAGCAAAATAAAGTTTGCTCAGAGGTTGATTTTCTTAAAGAAAATCTGATATCCATTTCGCAATGCGATATATCTCAGGCAACTGAATTCTCGAATTTTATTGACTTTCGTAATAACGATAATTTACTTCCCCCAAATGCTGACCAGGTTGAACTATTTAACCTGTTTCATCCTGTTAAAGAAAAACAAGATCAATTTTCGTATGCTCATCAAAATCTCTTAGCACTCCAATTACAAATCTGTGCCAGCAAAAACGCTTATCATTTATTTGAAAAAGGGAAAATAACCGGAATACAGGATATTTCAATTTTCACACATCGATTGCGATTATAAAACAGTATAATCGTCTGAATTTGATTCAAATAAAAGAAAAGCAACCAATTAACCTAATTTAATATTATTATGTATCACGCCTGGATAAATACAGCCATTTTAATTTTGGCAACCATAATTATAGGGATGTTTGTCTCCCTGTTGATCCACCTAACTGTAGTAATTATTCGCAGTTCCGACAACTGGAGTTTTGCAAATCTGAAAAACTATTTCAAACACCTTTAACAGACGAAAAATCACAATGGAAATCAGCAAAATACTTGATCTGTTTCAGGGTATATCTACCCTTATGGCATCTGAAACAAATATTTTTATAGCTCGTATCTGCCTTATTCTTCTGGGGTTATTATTAGTCTATCTTGGAAAAAAAGGAATATTAGAGCCTTTATTAATGATTCCTATGGGTTTGGGAATGGCAACAATCAATGCAGGTATCTTATTTATGCCTGATGGAAGCCAGGGAAATTTATTTGTAGATCCGTTAGTTACAAATCCAACACAGTTATTAGATATTTTACAAATTGACTTTCTTCAGCCAATTTACACCTTTACGTTCAGTAACGGTTTGATTGCCTGTTTTGTATTTATGGGAATCGGAGTATTATTGGATGTAGGTTTTTTACTGCAACGTCCTTTCAGTAGTATGGTATTGGCTTTATTTGGTGAACTTGGCACATTTTTAACCTTACCCATTGCGATGTGGCTTGGGCTCAGTGCAAACGATGCTGCCTCTATTGCGATGGTCGGAGGTGCTGATGGCCCTATGGTTCTCTTTACATCATTGAGCCTGTCGAAAAACCTTTTTGTACCGATTACAGTTGTAGCTTATCTATACCTTGGGCTAACCTATGGCGGATACCCATATCTTATCAAACTTATGGTTCCGAAACGTTTACGTGCAATAAAAATGCCTGTACAGAAAAACGTTAAACCGATAACATCTAATCAAAAACTGGCCTTTGCCGTAATTATATGTGTGATTCTCTGCCTGTTGTTTCCGGTTGCAGCCCCCCTATTCTTTTCGTTATTTATTGGTGTAGCTATTCGTGAATCAGGCTTAACACATTTGATTGACTTCATCAGCGGCCCTCTGCTCTACGGCTCTACATTCTTCCTTGGGTTACTATTAGGTATTTTATGCGAAGCGCATTTATTGTTAAATCCTGAAATCCTGGTTCTGTTATTATTAGGCATCCTGGCCCTGTTAATATCGGGTATCGGAGGCATCTTAGGAGGATATTTTATGTATTTTATTACCGGAAAAAAATTCAACCCGGTAATTGGTATTGCAGCGGTAAGTTGTATTCCCACTACTGCAAAAGTTGCACAAAAATCAGTTAAAGAAGTAAATCCTGATTCTATTATATTGCCTCAGGCTCTGGGTGCAAATATCTGTGGCGTTATCACTACGGCAATCATTACAGGATTATATATAACTCTGGTCCCTCTTCTTTTCAAATAACAGATTATTAACTAAACAATTAAATTTATGAAGAATGCAATTTTATCAACTTTTGTCGCGGCCTTTAAAGGAAGCCGCAAAACATGGCTTGCTGTACTGATAATGATACTTGCACCTATTTTCACTTTTGCACAGGAAGCCGTAACTACTACTGCTCATGCAATGCCTGAAATATTTGGCATCCGTGTTGAATTTATCCTGTTCGCGTTGGTACTACTCGGAGTCGCATTGTTTCACGACCATACGTTCTGGGTCGCAATTATCGGGGTAACCGTTATTTTAATTTTCAAGCTTATTTTTGATTCAAATTTCAATTTGCTTGAACACATTACAGGGCATAATTCTTTTATCGACCAGCTTAAAGATAAAGATCTCCGTCAGGGAGAATGGTCAACTATTATAAACCTGTTGGGATTACTTCTGGGTTTTGCCGTGCTGGCAAAGGTTTTCGAAGAATCGGGGGTCCCCGATATTCTTCCTAAATTTTTACCAGACGACTGGAAAGGTCCTTTCATGCTTTTAATTTTCGTTTGTGTTATTTCATCTTTCCTTGATAATATTGCCGCTGCTTTAATTGGTGGAACCATTGCCATTGTGGTATTTAAAGGCAAAGTTCATATCGGATATATTGCAGGGATTGTGGCAGCAAGTAATGCAGGAGGTTCGGGTTCTGTTGTGGGCGATACAACCACTACCATGATGTGGATTGACGGGGTTAGTCCTTTTAATGTATTACACGCATTTATTGCAGCAATTGTTGCAACTCTCTTTATCGCTTATTTTGCAGCCCGTCAGCAACATAAACTCCAACCAATTGAAAAAGACCCTCCTGTTGGTGCAAAAGTAAACTGGAAATATCTGTTTGTTGTGGTTTTAATTTTGATTGGGGCTATTATCTCTAACTTTATGTATGATATGCCTGCATTGGGCGTGTGGATTGCATTAATTATAGGTTCTTTATTTACAAAGCTTCCCTGGAAAGAAGTTCCGGGTGCTATCATGGGAACTATTTTCCTGTTATGCCTGGTAACCTGCGCTTCGCTGATGCCGGTAGAAACCTTACCAGACGCACATTGGGCAACCGCATTTGTACTCGGCTTTGTATCAGCCGTATTCGACAATATTCCGTTGACAAAACTTTGTCTGGAACAAGGTCACTACGATTGGGGAATGCTTGCTTATGCAGTAGGATTTGGCGGATCAATGATCTGGTTTGGATCTTCAGCAGGGGTTGCTATTACCAATAAATTCCCTGAAGCTCGTAATGTAATGCTTTGGATTCGAAAAGGGTGGCATGTAACAATTGCTTATATTCTTGGATTCGTAGTACTTTATTTTGTTATGGGTTGGGAACCTGCAAATAATAAAAAGCACACAGAACCAGCAATAAACTGCAAAGCAATAAACTGTAAAGCTGCTCACGATGCTAAAGTCCAACAGCTTGGAGAAGAACAGTTAAAAAAACAAAAAGAATAAATTTAAAAATATACCTAGGAGAGTCTGTATAGACTCTCCTTTTTTTCGGGTTGTTTGCGTCTCAGGTAAACACCCGTTTTTTTTCTTAGAGATTATCTTAATGTGAATTATAAAAATCTGAAACTGTCATCACAAAACACGCATCATTAAATATGATTTAATTCAGAATTATCACTATGTAATACCTATATAAGAAATATTAAGGTTAATTGAATTTGCGAAGATTGAACTGTTACATTTTTCCAGTCAATAATAAATGTCTATTTTTGGTAATTATTAACCAACATCAAAAATAATGAGAAATGCACAGACCCTCTTGAGCACCTTTAATTCACTGAGTAAAAATCTGAAGGCAATAATATTTATAATCATTGCCTTATTTATTCCAGCTATCGCCTTTGCCTCACATGACATTGCCGGCACTGTTACAATGCCCGAATTATTCGGAATCAGAGTTGAATTTATCATGTTTGCCATTGTTTTACTTGGCGTTGCCCTATTTCACGACCATACGTTCTGGGTGGCAATCATCGGACTTACTTCTATTTTGATTTTTAAACTGATTTTTGATAAAGGTTTTAATTTTGGCGAGCACATGTTTGGTGAAACGCCAATCGTAAAACAATTTCTCGACAAAGAGATTCGTCAGGGCGAATGGGGAATTCTGCTCAATCTGCTTGGTTTATTGCTTGGATTTGCTGTTCTTGCAAAAGTTTTTGAAGAGTCGGGTGTACCGGAAGTATTACCTAAATTCCTGCCAGACGACTGGAAGGGTCCATTTGTGCTGTTGATATTTATATTTATCATGTCTTCTTTTCTTGACAATATTGCCGCTGCTTTAATTGGAGGGACCATTGCACTTGTGGTTTTTAAAGGAAAAGTGCATATCGGGTATATTGCAGCCATTGTTGCGGCAAGTAATGCAGGAGGAGCAGGTTCTGTTGTAGGCGACACGACTACCACCATGATGTGGATTGATGGAGTTAGTCCTTTTAATGTATTACATGCATTTATTGCTTCTGCTGTCGCATTTATTTTCTTTGCATGGTTTGGCGCACATCAACAGGACAAATTCCAACGTATTGTAAAAGATGCAAATCCGGATATCAAAATCGACTGGGGTAAAATTGCCATTGTAATCTTAATTCTGACAGGTGCAATTGTATCAAATGTAGTGTATGATATGCCCGCTTTAGGGGTTTGGGTTGCAATTATCATTGGTTCATTTTTCCGCAAGATGCCATGGCATGAAATCCCTGCATCAATAATGGGCACTGTGTTTCTGCTATGTTTGGTAATGTGTGCTTCTATGATGCCTGTTGAAACCTTGCCTGACGCACACTGGACAACAGCCTTTGTACTTGGCTTTGTTTCAGCCGTCTTCGACAATATTCCATTAACAAAACTCTGTCTGGAACAAGGACATTATGATTGGGGTATGCTCGCTTATGCCGTAGGTTTTGGAGGCTCAATGGTATGGTTTGGCTCCTCTGCAGGTGTTGCTATTACAAACAAATTCCCTGAAGGCCGCAATGTGATGCTTTGGGTTCGAAAAGGATGGCACGTAATGCTTGCCTATATAATCGGGTTCTTTGCTCTCTGGATAATTTGGAACTGGGAACCGGCAAATAACAAAAAGCATACAGAGCCTGTAATTGATTGTAAAGCGAAAGATTGTAAAGCTGCTAAAGAAGCTAAAATCATAAAACTTGGCGAAGAACAATTGAAAGAGCAAGGCGAATAAGCATCATAACTAAACTAATTTTAATTTATATAATCAGTTATGGTCTATAACTGAAACCACAAAAGGCTGTTTTAACGAACTGCCTTTTGTGGTTTCTATAATGCAGGAAAAACGTCATAAGTACCGGGAATACTAAAAATATCAACAGCAAAACAGAACGACGGCCTTCCTGTTATCTGTAAAATATTAATTCTGTTCATACATCTTTTCTATGTTATCTTTGTTTATCCGGTAAATGACACTTGTATCCTCTATGAAATTTAAATTTTCCCAGAAAATACACTCATGGTTTAAGCCTGAAACTGAGAAGCCCCGGCACACTGCTCTCGAAATTCTGAAATACATCGGTCCGGGTTTAATTGTAACCGTAGGCTTTATCGATCCTGGGAACTGGGCTTCGAATGTGGCCGCGGGTTCACAATATGGCTATCAGCTATTGTGGATGGTCACCCTCTCAACGCTTATGCTTATTGTTTTACAGCACAATGCGGCACATTTAGGCATTGCCAGCGGGCTATGCCTTTCGGAAGCCGCCACTCAGTATTTGCCAAAATACGTTTCGCGAACGGTACTGGGGAGTGCCGTACTGGCAGCCATTTCTACTGCTCTTGCCGAAATATTGGGCGGCGCAATTGCCCTCAACATGCTATTTTCCATCCCTGTTCAGATAGGAGCTGTTCTTGTGTTAGGTTTTGTAAGCTGGATGGTTTTCAGTAATTCATACCGCAAACTGGAACGCTATATCATTGGATTTGTATCGCTCATAGGCATATGCTTTATCTTTGAACTTACACTTGTTGATGTTGAATGGAAACGAGCACTCACACATTGGGTAAGCTTCAAAGTACCCGATGGATCTATCCTCATCATTATGAGCGTACTGGGTGCTGTGGTAATGCCCCATAATATGTTTTTACATTCCGAAATCATTCAAAGCAGGCAATGGAATCTCGAAGACGAAAAAATCATCAAACACCAGTTAAAGTATGAGTTTTACGATACGCTCTTCTCGATGATCGTAGGATGGGCTATCAATAGTGCTATGATTTTAATTGCTGCAGCCGTTTTTTTCAAGAAAGGGATTATCGTAGATGAACTCGGGCAGGCACAACGACTCCTGGAACCCCTTTTGGGAAGCAGTGCAGCCATTGTTTTCGCAGTAGCGTTATTGCTCGCGGGAATCTCATCATCCGTTACGGCAGCTATGGCCGGAGGATCTATATTTGCCGGAATATTCAACGAGCCTTATAATATTAAAGATAAGCACAGTAAAATGGGAGTCGGAATTACGCTTATCGGGGCAGCTTTCGTCATCTTTTTTATCGGGAATCCTTTTCAGGGACTAATTATTTCGCAGGTTATCCTCAGTATTCAGTTGCCTTTTACAATCTTCTTGCAAATCTACCTTACCTCTTCCACTAAAGTAATGGGCAAACATGTAAACAAAAAAACAGATTCTGTTCTCCTCTGGATTATTGGATTTATCGTAAGCGGACTGAATATTACACTGCTCTGGAGCGTATTGTTTTAGATGAGTGAAAAGACTGAGGAGATTGATAAGTACCTTTCAATCTTTCTCAATCTTTCTCAATCTTTTTCGATCTTTTTCAATCAAGACTGAGGAGACTGATGTGATTGATAAGTACCCTTCAATCTTACCAGATGTAATATCTTTGTTAAATTTAAGCAACACACTTGTTAATTAAATTCATTTTATACCTTTGCAGTGCTCCTTTTATTAAAAGACTAACGACTACTTAAACCATATATAAAATGAAAATAATTCCATTAATTATCCTCGGGTTATTATGCTCGCTCACTATCCATGCCCAATTCTATTCTCAAAGCATTAAGCCAAAAATCTGGCTAAAAGCTGATAAACAATGCGATAGTATTGGCAAATGGAATAACAGTATTTCAAATACGCTTCATGCGAAAACGATAAATAATGTTTCTTTACCCGACACAACATTATTTAATTTCCACAGATCTTTCTTATTTAAGCCTAACAACACTAAATTATATGTTAATTATAAACCTAAATCATCCGACAGGTTAACGGTGATCACGGTTTATAAAGCAAACGATAAAACAAAAGAATTCGGTTTATGGCATCTCCGGTTAGATTCTGCAAAATCGGTAAGTCTGTCCACTCGCCGGATTAAAGGAACATCCTCCGTCATCAAATATGAGGATACTACAAATACATTTCCGATTATCAACACCCTGAACCAGTCGTGGAAAAATAAAAAAATTGATACTGCCTACTGTAAGCTATACATTGCGGGAACCGACTCCTTAAATTATGAAGGCAAATTTGCCGAGTTTTTGTTGTTCGATACAACTGTTTCCAAACCCGAGTTAGCAAAAATACATACCTATCTTGCCGTAAAATATGGCATTACCCTTGTTGAATCAAATTATATCAATTCCGGTGATTCTATAATCTGGAACACGGTTTCGGACAGTTTATTCTCAAATGATGTTGCCGCCATCGGAAAAGACACCTTACTCGGGATCAACCAGAAACAATCAGCAGCCTGTGGTGGAGACGATATTCTTACAATAAGTGCAGGCGCTTTCGCAAATACAAATAACACCAATACATCCAATATCCACAATCTGGATTTTCTGAGCTGGGGCAGCAATGCACTGGGATTTCAGAGTAAAATAACAGAAGCCGATACACTTCATTATATCAACAATCTGCCTTCTCAAAAATGGCTTATGGTAAGAAGCGGAAGTACCGCGAATGCTATTTCTACCTCTTTACGATTCGATTGCTCCGGAATTGATACATTAAGCAACTGCTATCTGGTTATAAACAGGGATGCAAACGAGCGCTTTGCAAATACCACAACCGAAATTTTTGTTGCCGACAGCGTAGATACGAATCACCGGTTTTATTTCTCAAACATCAAATGGGATACCGATGGTTCCGGAAGAGATTTGTTTACATTTATGATGGAAAGTAGCATCACTTTACTCGCGCAAACAGTTCAGCCCATGCTCGATACTACCGGAACGCTGGGAGCTGCCCGGTTTAGTGTTTTTAACGGGGTATCACCTTTCAGCTACGCGTTAACCTCAACAAACAACTATTCGAAATATTGGAATTCAAATGATTCGGTTCAGTTTACAGATAACCTGGCTCCGGGAATTTATACAATACAGGTAATCGATATCAGAGGAAAGGCTGATAAAAAAGAATTTGAAGTATTGGCCGGAAATGCGCTGCCTGCACAACTATTCGAGGCAAATACATTCCATCCGAATCCGGTAAATAAGAACGTTGTTGCATTAATATACCCTAATCCTACAAAAGGAGAATATACCCTCGAAATTTCATTTGATGCGAAAACCGAATTTGTATACCGGCTTAGAGATATGAAAGGGACAACACTCCGGGAACGAAAATATTCCGGATCCGATTCTTACAAAATATTCGACTCCTTACTTGTAAAGGGGAATTATATGATAGAAATAGAATCATTAACCGAAAAAAAATCATTCAAACTGGTTGTAAATTAAACAATGTGAAAGGTGAAGCGTGAAAAGTAAAAAGAAGGACGATGCAGTCGAAGATCCTTTGGTGCACAAAAAATAAATAATTGTAAGTTATTCATTAACAAAAAACTCTGCGCACTTCGCGTATAACTCTGCGTCCTTTGCGTGAAAACAAAATAGTTCTCGCAAAGAGCGCCAAGAAGAAACGCAAAGATCGCTAAAAACAAAAACAAAAAAAACTCTGCGCACTTTGCGTGAAACCTTGCGTCCTTTGCGTGAAAACAAAATAGTTCTCGCTAAGAGCGCCAAGAAAAAACGCCAAGATCGCAAAAAAACAAAAAAACAAAAAAACTCTGCGCACTTTGCGTGAAACCTTGCGTCCTTTGCGTGAAAAAATAAAGCAATGACAGAAAATGAGATTTCATATAAGATTATTGGAGCTGCTTTAGAACTTCATAAGAACATAGGTCCCGGTCTATTGGAGTCAGCCTATGAATATGCTTTAGCTCATGACCTGAAAGAAATGGGACTGGATGTAAAACAACAACAACCCATGCCCTTTATCTATAAAAACATACAGCTTGATACCGGATACAGACTCGATTTAATCGTGAACGACAAAGTAATTATAGAATTAAAATCCGTTGAAACACTCGCACCCGTGCATTATGCACAAACCCTCACCTACCTTAAACTCTCCGGCTTAAAACTAGCACTCCTGATTAACTTCAATTCTAAATCATTAAAAGACAACATTCATCGTATCGTAAACAACCTCTGAACACAATATAAACATCAAAACTTATGAAAAAACGCGCACCGCTATATTTGGCTTTTGCAATTGCAATCTTTGCGGGTATTGCAATGATTATTCCGGGCAATAATCTTCCTCTTACAAAAGCGAAACACGCAAACACGCTTATTTCTGGAAATCAACTGGTAACAACCCAGGTTTCTAAACATGTTGCTACAGAAACAGCAAAGCCCAAATCTGCTCCAAAGAGTACCGACATACTTTACTATGCCGTGAATTTAAAAGAAGGAGCCATCGGAACCCTTAAACCTAAAAGCGGGGAAGCCACCGACAATCCTGCCGATAACGCGTTCTTTATCAATACCGACAAAACCTTTACCCTGAACGACAAAGTCTGGCTCGAGTATGAATTGTATGGCCTGGCCGATTACAATTCCGTAAGTCGTTCCATAAACGACGAGCGTACATTGGGAGGCTGGTACATAAAGAAAACCGAAGGCTGGAACACCCAGAGCGAGCAGGTAAACCCTTTGCATATTAAACAGGGAAAGAATTGTGTGCGTTTTTCGATCCCCGACCATGCAAAGTATGCGTACAAAGTGCGGAATATAAGGCTCAGAGTAGAACCGGCCAAAGCGGGTAACGACCGCCGTTTGGTGGTAAATCAGCCTACCGATCAATATTATTATCAAAAATATGGCTATCTCAGAGGTTTCGTGTGCGGCAAGGGAGCCGAAAAGGCAAAACTAACGGTAAACGAAAAAGCCGTGCAAACAAATCTTGGAGTATTTGAATGTCTCACGGCCAAGCCGGCCGGCAGCTCCGGGAAGTTTACGGCAACCGTAACCGCGACCTTCGACGACGGGATGAAACTTACCACCAACATCACCTTTAACAAAGCCTGCGAGCCTGATTTTTTCTACGCCTACGACACCACTATCCGTCATCAGGAATTCATGGCACAGGCCGGCCAGCCGGTCCATCTGAAGCTCGGCGGAGCCGAACTAAGCGGCGACAGTGGAAGCGTAAAAGAGAACACCAACCTCACCCTTACCGCTTTGCGTTCTGTTGATATGCCCGTGATGGGATCCGGAATGGTGAATGTTACCGCCGGAGCCAAAGGCTATCGTTTTCTGCCTCACGGATCACTCTTTGCAAAAGACCTGACTTTAAAGATAAGCTACGACACTACCCTGCTGCCTGCCGGATATCGTACAAGCGATATACGGACGTACTATTTTGACGACAACCGGCAAAGCTGGGTTATGCTTCCGCCGGATACAATCCATGCCGAAAAAGGCCTGATTGCCTCGTTAACCAATCACTTTACCGATTTTGTAAACGCGATTCTGAAAACACCCGAATCGCCCCAAACACAAGCCTATACTCCCACTTCCATCAAAGACATCAAAGCTGCCAACCCTTTCGAAGGGTTAAACCTTATACAGGCACCCAAGGCAAACAATATGGGAACTGCGAACCTGAGTTTCCCGATTGAAGTTCCGGCAGGTCGCCAGGGCTTACAGCCTAATCTGGCCATACAGTACAACAGTGGCGGTGGCAATGGCTGGCTGGGCGTGGGCTGGGATTTATCCATTCCCGCCTTTACCGTTGAAACCCGCTGGGGTGTTCCACGTTACAACACGGTGAAAGAAACGGAATCCTACCTGATGGCCGGAGAACAACTCTCCCCTACATCCTACCGTGATGACATTGTAAACCGGAATACAACCGGCACCAAACAGTTTTATCCTAGGGTGGAAGGAGCCTTTAACCGTATAATCCGTCACGGAACTACCCCTCAAACATACTGGTGGGAAGTTACCGACCGCAACGGAACCACTTATTATTACGGAAAATACAGCAGTGATGCCGCCGTTAACCAGGCATTGGTACTTACCGATGATGCCGGAAATATTGCCCATTGGGCACTGGCCGAAACCCGCGACCCGGACGGCAACTATGTAAAATACATCTATGACATTGTTCACAATGTAGGAATACAGGGTGGAATCGTGGATGGTAAGCAGATTTACATTAAACAGATTGTTTATACCGGGCACGGAACAACCGACGGAAAATACAAGGTTGACTTTGTCCGCAAACTGAATGATAATACCGAAATCCGGAATGATGCCATTATCTCGGGACGGTATGGCTTTAAAGAAGTAACCGCCAACCTGTTGAAAGAGGTTAAAGTCAGCTATGACAACACCAATATCCGGTCGTATTTAATCATTTATAAATCTGGGGCTTACAATAAAAATTTAATTTGCAATATCATTGAGGGAGCCGATGCAAACACCGCTTACCAGGAAGCAGTATTACACGGGTCTTCAACATGGTGTGAGCAAAGCAACCAGGTCAAAATGCTGGGTAATGGTATTCAGATACATCGTTTTAATTACTTTAAGGAAGATGAAGGCGGTTTTACCGACGAAGTATCCGTTACTGCCATTGACGATGGAGTAACGACTCCCAACATTACCGGGATCGGGAACGATGCAACGGCGCTGAGTCTTTCGGGAGGGACAACCTATTCCGGCGGCGGTGGAATAAGCATTGGTCTGGGTACCGACTGCACCAAAAAAACAAATTCTGTCGGAGGTTCGCTCGATGGTTCATATTCAACCGGAGAAACCTATCTTACGTTAATGGATTTAAACGGTGACGGTTACCCCGATAAAGTGTTCAGAGATAGTGATATTCTCAACGGCGATAATGTTTATTACCGTAAACTGATAAACGACAACGGTACGTTTCATTTTGGCGACAAAGTGCTTATTCACGGGTTATCAGAATTCGTTAAGAGCATCGGTTCCGAAACCTCAAAGTCATTCGGATGGGGACTCGAAGGGCACCTCGGCTCCGAAACTGTTTCGTTAAACGGAGGCTATAGCAGCCCTAAAACCAATACCTATATTCCCAAATATTTTGTGGACATCAATGGCGACGGGCTTCCCGATTTTGTCAACGATTCATATTTTCTTATCAACAGGCTGGATGCAAACGGCAATCCCTATTTTGAAATACCTTCTTCCACAAAAATTATGATCGGCGACGATACGTGCAGTTTTACCATACATACAACCGAGGTAAACGACAGCGTTTTCCTGCTGCCGGAAGGTGACGACGGAGTTCCTCCGTACTTTAAAAGCACCACTGTCGATCATGAATCTGTTCGTTTATGGGTTGCACCTTATACCGGAACGGTTCAGGTAAATGCACCCATCCAGTTAATTGAAGATAATTCATACAGCCGCCAGCAATCTACGCAGGTGGATGGCGTTCGTTATACCGTTCAGCATAACGGCAGTGAACTATTAAGAGAAAGCATAGATGCTGACGACTACAGCGTAAAAAGCATACAACAAACAATCAGTGTAACCAAGGGCGACCGGATTTACTTCCGCCTGTTATCAAAACTAAACAGGTTGTGGGACGATGTTAACTGGAACCCCGAAATTTATTACACCAATACCAGTACCACCCTGGCCGATGCCGATGGTAAAAAAATCAATAAGTTTAAAGCTTCGGACGACTTCCTGCTGAATGCCAAACAGCGCCTTCAGTCACCGTTTACCGGGGAATTACATGTTGAAGGCGCTCTGAGCGCTCCCGCTTTAAGTGATATCCTTAAATTTAAGATTTTAAAAAATGGCAACGTAGTTTATCAGGTCGATTTTCCGGATAATAATGCGATTAGCCATACCGTGAATACGCTAATACAGGTTTCCGAAAACGATGAACTTGATTTTGTTGCCTCAACATCTACAAATGTCAATTTCAGCGCCATCAGTTCTACCCTTACAGCTCATTATAACAGCACAAACCCGGCTCTTAGCAATCCTGCTTTACTCAGCAATATTATTTTAAAACCCATCCTGAAATTTAACCTCTTCCAGGATCACCGGATAAAAACCGCACCTTATACCCTTAGCCAGACCGGCACAATCGACATCACCCCGACAATTACCTGGCAAACAGGCTCTACCGTAAACGGGAATGTTACGCTGGCTGTAAAAAAAGACCATCAACTGGTGGCCCTGCAAAACCTTACCGTGGTAAACAATGCCTTTAGCGGCACAACAACCTTCCAGATAACCAACAGCAGTTCGGCCACCTATTATTTCGAATACTACACCGAAAACACTTCTATAGCCGAAAATGCAACTGCTGCCGGCGTTATTATCGGTTCAAACACCATCGATGCAGGCCTGCACAGCACAATCCCCGACTCACTCTGGAAATTCGGAAATCTTTATTGGGGATGGGGACAATTTTTATACAATTATCTGCCTGCTGATCCTCTTCACGAGGAGCTTCTGCACTTAAAACCCAATGCTACAAACATTAACGACATCAACAATTTCAACCTGTCGAGCTTCACCAGTGCAAGTGCAGCCCAAAGTTATCTGAACAACTTTAATTCAAACCTGATTAACCCTGAAAACGATCCTTTCGGGATGATGTTCCCCGACTATGAAGCTTCGGTATGGAGAGATGCCACCCACATCACGATGGTTGGAGCCGGTACAATGAGTAACTCCCTGCAACGTTACATCTCGTCGCAAATAGATTACGACTCACCGGTTCCGGTAGCTCAACCGGGGCAAACAATAACCACTATCCGTAAGCAAATCACCCAGCAAAACCATTGCTGGAGCGGAGCCATGGGACCTACAAATGTCTCTTTGAGCGGAAGCCATACCGATGGCGATTCCGAAACCTTTGCCGATTTTATGGATGTGAACGGAGACCGTTTCCCCGATGTTATTGGCCCTTATAATATTCAGTTTACCACCCCCAACGGAAGCCTCGAAGCTACTAAAACATCTGTAAATGTGCCGCTTATCAATAAAAGCGTATTTACCTCCGTGGGGCAAAGCGTGGGCGGAAAGTTTCCCACCGTGAAACCCAAAACGGGCAACTCGGCTCAAAAACGCTCTATGATTGTATGTACCGATGCCAACTTATCAGCCAGCCATTCCAGCAGCGATGATAATCTCGACTTTACCTACCTAGATGTAAATGGCGACGGACTGCCCGACAAAGTGTTTAACAACAACGGTACGTACGAGGTTGCCCTCAATCTGGGCTATAAATATACAAGCCGTGAAGCATGGAGCGTACTAACCCTGAAAGGTGGAAACGGCGAATGTACCGGAGGCAGCGTGGGTGCCGTGAACATCTTTGAATCGAGTTTTTCCCTGGGTGTAAACCAAAGCCTTTCGGGTAACCAGTCGGGCCGGTATAACCAGGATGTGAACGGCGACGGCCTGATTGACATCGTGCTTACCGGAAGCACCAGTACCCAGGTTGCATTTAATACCGGAAACGGGTTTATTCCATTCCAGACATGGGGTACAACCGGCGCCCTCAACAAAAGTGTCACCTACAATGAGTCAGGGAACGGATCGGCTACTATCGGCTTCGCATTACCAATATTGCCTTTATTATCTTTAAAATTTGAAATCACCCCTTCGGCTTCCGTTTCAGGAAGTGCTTCCAAAGATAACGGGACAATGACGGATATTAATGCCGACGGATACCCCGACTATGTTACTTCCGGTCAGGAAAATGAATTTAAAGTCCGTTTTAATAAGCTGGGCAAAATAAACCTGCTGAAAATGGTCGAAAACGTTACCGGAAGCCGCATTGAACTCGACTATACCCTTACCGAAAATACTCAGAAAATGCCTCAGCGCAACTGGGTACTCTCTTCCGTTTTAACCTACGACGGTCACCCGGGCGATGGTGCCGACTATACATACGTCACTTTCGGGTATCAGAACGGGGTTTACAGCCGCAGCGAACGTCAGTCGTTCGGCTTCGAAACCGTCATTACCAAACAATACGATACCCAAACCGATCCCGATCCCACCAAAGGTACCTGCTACCGTATGATTACCGAAAAGTATCACAACAACAGCTTCCTGTTTAAAGGCATTAAACGTTACGAACTCCTGACCGATTGCAGCAATACCAAATACGTTGAAACCGTTTACACCTACAAAGCAAAACGCATCAGCACCGGCGAAGAAGTACCCGAGAATATGATGAACTGCTACATCGATTACTACCCGGCTATCTCAATTGAAGATAAATACTTTTACGAAGGACAGGCTAATTACGAAATTCATACCCGCAAACAATACAAACACGGGCCTTATGGCAATGTAACCGAATACACCAACTTTGGCGATTTAAACGACCCTGACGACGATTTAACCGGGTATATTGATTACTCTCCCATCATAGCCAACAACCAGTTAGGCTTAGTTTATGACATTGATGTAAAACACAATACCACCCTTTTGCGTTCGCGCAAAGCCTACTATAACCAGAATAACGGCCGAATGTACAACCTGGTACTCCAGAATACCAGCTTTTACGCTTCCACGTTTTTCTATTACGACTCCTACGGAAATATCCAAACCGTGTATGGCCCCCGGAATGCAAGCGACCAACATAATATACTCACCTACGAGTATGACCCCGTGGTACACACTTATCCTGTGAAAGTAAGAGACACCCTGGGCTACGAATCAACTTCAGAAATTGATTACCGCTTTGGAAAGCCTGTTAAAACCATCGATGTTTCGGGCAACGAAATGCGTTATGAGTACGATGCCGACGGCAAAATCCGGAACATCATTGCACCTTACGAAATTGAAAATAACATCCCCTATACCCTCCATTTCGATTATTGGAACGACAATATCCGGAATGCCACCGACCCCGACTCCACTCTTTGGGCCCGTACCCGCCATTACGATCCGCTGAACCCCGGCAACGAAATCACCACCGTGCTCTTTGCCGATGGACTGGGGCGCGTATTGCAAACCAAGAAAAAAACCACGATTTACGACCCCAAGAACGACATCAGTACCGATATGCTTACCGTTTCGGGGGCCGTGGTGCTCGATGCCTTTGGCCGGGCCGTTACAGCTTATTACCCCGTTACCGAAGATTTAACGGCCGATTCCATCTTCAACATCACTGTGGATGATGTAAACCCGACCACTACCACCTACGATTTGCTCGACCGTAAGCTTTTGCTTACCATGCCCGACCAAACCACCACTACCTTTGGTTACGATTTTGGCAACGACCGCGACAACGTGCTGCGTTTCAAAACCACGCAAACTGATGCAAACAACAATGCGGTGAGCACTTTTACCGATTTCCGCGGTTTGCAAATCACCGTATCGGCATCTTTGGGAGCCATCACAAGCTTTACATACAATGCCCTGGGTGAGCTCATAAAAAGCACCGATCCCGAAGGGCACGAAACGACCTATACTTACGACCTGCTGGGTCAGCGTATAAGCAGGGTTCACCCCGATGCCGGAACCACGCTCTACGATTACGACAATGCCGGGAACCTTGTACAAATGCAAACCCAAAACCTATCGGGCAACAACGAGTTTATACAGTACCGCTATTATTACAACAGGATTGATAAAATCCTCTACCCCGATAATCCCGAAAACAATGTATTTTACGAATATTATCCTGCCGGCAGCGGCAATGGCTCCGGACAGGTTTACAAGCAGCAGGATGCCTCCGGCGTGCAGTTGTTCCAGTATGGCAGGCTGGGCGAAGTAACTAAAAACACCCGTACCTTTGTAATGCCCGGCGGCGATCCGTACACCTTTGCCACCGAGTGGAAAT
>Ga0209639_1001339_pt1 | contig 25185 bp, 23 predicted proteins | sample EPASupsiteHSE605_FD_187268 | JGI IMG/M metagenome (GOLD analysis project Ga0209639, IMG submission 187268) | Bioremediated contaminated groundwater from EPA Superfund site, New Mexico - Sample HSE6-05 (SPAdes) (version 2) | ecosystem: Environmental > Aquatic > Deep subsurface > Groundwater >...
ATGAGAGATGAAATCAAGAGATTATCAGAGAGTAATCAACAAATTGTATTAGAGATGAATACTAGGTTAAAAGAACAGGAAAAAATCAATAGAGAGTTGTTATTAGAGATTAATTCTGCAAAAGCAATAATTGGAGAACAGACTAATAAAATTATTGAAAAAGATTCGAAATTAGAGGAGAATGCAAGGTTAATACAAGCTAACGAAGCAGCTATTAACGAGAAAAATAAGCAAATTCAAGCCAAAGATGATCAATTAGCCCAAATTAGGAAAAGATCTGAGTTTTCATTTAAGTCAGATCTGTTTTCAGGTATCTTTGATGGATTATCTAAGAAACTTGGTAGGAATTTGGCTGATTCTAGTGATGTTGATGTAACAGCATCTAGTGATCAAGGTAGTTCACATGGTCCTAAAAATGTTTTGAGGAATGATGGTAGTTGCTGGTACAGCCAAAATCTCCCCAATTCATGGATTCAGTTTGATTTCAAAGAAAGAAAGGTGTCTATTACATCCTACACTATGAATGATTATCATAGAGTCAAGTCATGGAAAGTTGAGGGATCAACAGATGGATCAACATTCGAAATCATTGATAACAAAGTAGATACTACTGATTTCCAGAACAGTAATCAACATTTTAATGATCCTATTTCTCAAAAGAACTTTCCAGTTCAACCTAATAACAAGTATTATAGGTACATAAGAATCACATCTACTAGTAAGAGTTGGTACAAACTTGATTATTTCATTTTATACCGTGTTGAATTCTTTGGATTTGTTCAATCTGATTAGCTGGATAATTTAATCCTAATTGATAAGAACAGAAATGGAATCTTATTTGGGATTTTATTCTTAATAGAAAAGCTTGCGAAAACGCACATTAAAAATACCAATATTGATTAGCCTTCATTATAAAATTGGAGCAGAAATAATGTAATATATTAAATGCCCATAATTATTGGTTGTTTTAAATAGTAAGCATGGAAATAAATGCTCGAGCACCAAGCCTAATGTAGAGAAACATTGAATCTTCTTTAAATATATTTCTAGTATTTTAAAGAATGATGGATGATAATGGTGTTATTTGGGATGTGAAAATATTAATTATGGAAGGGGATTTATTGAAAAAATATTCTCCCTGTTTCGATTCTTTTGTGCCTATCCCTATGAAACATTCAAAGATGTAAAATTATTAGGTTTTATGCCAGATTGATGTTCCGAATTTTACAAAAAGCCTTGATTTCTTGTCTATCACCATACATTTTTAGGCCATCAATTACCCAGAATGGGAGTATCTTCCAGATTGGATTATGATCAATTGCCAAATCTACAGCACACAAAAAATAGTACATTCCTTCTGTTTCACCAAACTTCCCAAATAACTGAGATTTTGTAAGTCTTAACAATATTAGAGTATTGTGTATTTTGACTTCTTCGTCTTTAAAATAGCTTATCATGTTTTCAACAAAAGCCTTGGCATATTCCCATGGAGTAAAAATTTCATCATATCCAAATTCTTCCCAAAACAGTTCGTATTCACTCCAAAACTTTTTGTGCTTTGGCCACCTCTCATAATTCATAGAGTAATCAACTTCTCCAGAAAGCTGAATTAAATTACTGAGTTCAAATCTGGGTAAAAGGCGAGCAATATTAGGTCTGCAATTCAGTCTGAAAATCATAGACGACAACAAATAAGTGTAAGAAAGTTTTCCACATTTGCTGTTTTTAAATCTTCCAAACCTAAACTTGGTCATTAAATAATTAATATTTGTTGCTTTTTTCATAAATGGTTGTTTAAGAGATTGACTAAAAGAATATTTTTCTAAGAAATCATCAAAGTCTGGTCTCCCTTTCATATACTTAACTGAACGTTCAATTTTCCCAATATCGCTTGAAAAGATGTTAACAAAATGATTTGGGGTGTAATACACGTCAAACACATCTTTTTGATAATTATTCACAAAATCATCTCGATATATGTTTTCAAGCCTGTGTATTATAAACTCAAACTCATCTCTTCGAATTCCTTCAGGGACTGGGAAATAATTCAAAATAACCCTCGGAATTACCTCGTATTTTAATGAATCATCACTTAGAATTGAGTTATCCTCGTTGTTTGTATTAATATTCTGGTAGAATGTCCGACTTCTCATTTATTAAATGTCAACCTAGATTTCTATCGTTTTTTGGCAATTTAGACATTCTAAGTAAAATATCTATTCGGGAAGTTGAAAAGGAAGGATCATTGAATATGTAATATTCCAGATCCCACTGAAGTGAAACCCGAACTTTGAATCCAAATTAATTTTTTGTTCAAAAATGATAACAGCACACAAGAATCACAATCTTTTCTCTTACCAAAATATTCAAGATATATTAAATCTTTTTGTGTTCTTGAATGAAAGCATTTTTCGAGCTGGCCCTATGGACCAGAAATAGGTGTTTGAATTTAGTTGTTAATTTGATTATTTTTCACTTTTTGAAATTACACAAATTTTGTTAAAATTATCTTAAATTATTTCAAAATTGAGATGCATCAAATTAATTGTAAAATTCATTTTTTAAATGCAGATTAATCAAACTGCTGACAATAACAATGTTGCTGTTCTTTTTTAGTGTTTATAATAACTCCTCTAAACTTTCAATCTGAAGATAATCAATTTAGTCTGTTTATAAGCCTCGAAAACAATGGAGAAGATTCAATACCTGATAGAAATATCGGAGAAATCTCTTTGGAAATAGTGAAAGACGATAATAATTCTAATGGAGCTAAATTACTTACATTATCAGGATCGATGCCTCAAAATGAAATAAAATATGACCTAAATTTAATGCACCATGGCTTTGATGTGAAAGATATTGAATTAGTGATGGAACAAGCTAATGTTTCTCAAGCAATGGCAATACAGGCTCTCGGTGATGCTAAAGGAGATTTGGTGAATGCCATTATGTACTTAACTAAGTAAACCACAAGTTCTTTTGGGGTATTTAGCAATGCTTTTTCAATAAATTTTAATGTATTATAAGCAATACCAAAAGAAAGCCATAATTCCCTTTAAATTTGTTATCATAGGTAATTTGTTGGTATTCCTGTTGTTTATTGCAAGCAATGAGAGGCAAATGAGTGAACAAAACAGGAGAAAATGAACTATAGCCGAATGTATTACCCAGTCCATTATTCATGTGATTGAAACCTGTTGCCAAATTTGTGGTACAATACTCAAGATTAAGTTTAGCGCCAGATTGAAGGAATGTATCCTGCGTGTTGCCAAAAAAACAAAAATATGATATTGTTACTGCAGCATTAGTACTATACAAGGCACCATTTGTCACAGAATTATTAAGTAAGTTGCAGTAATTGAAAGTACCAATATTAGTTGAGTATATCATGAAAGAATTATAACAATTATTAAATAAATTAAAGGTATTGAACCGTACAAAATTGTTGATTCCTCGATAATGAAAGTAGCCAGCATGAGTATATCCATAGCATTTTGATGCATTCGAATATAAAGTGGATTGCGATCCATCAAAATGAGCAAAGCAGCAGTGGCCCGAATTTATTGTTTTTGGTGAACACTCATACACAGTAACCATATTGCAAACTGATTGATATGAGGACTGCATGAACCCTCCCCCTCCATTAATATAACTAGCAATTGTTGTATGATAGCATCGGTTTGAACATGTTCTAATTGATTCCAATGAGTACCCTTTCAAATAGTAGCTTCCACCAGAGTTAACACAATGACAATCAACGAATAGACTAGATAAAATAGAACAATTGCTACTTTCCGATAAAAAGTAAACCCCTCCGCCATTGTTGGTGCTAACACAAGAAGAAAAAACGCAATAAGAAATCGAACAGGTTCCCAGTGAGGAAATATCTTGTCTTATTGTATAAACCTGGTTTATAAAATGATTATTATCATGGATATGAATTGGGCTTGATAAAAAATTGGAAAACAATGTACCTTGAGTGTGAAATAATCTAATTCTATTAGAGAAGAAGCAATTATCGAAAAAATTGTAGAATTTGCAATTGAATATTGAGAGTTTATTAGTACCTAATATGATGGGAGAATGAAAAACCCGGTTTTGGACTATTGAAGAAATACTAGTATTGAACATAGTAAAGGGTTCGATCCAGGGGCTCAGTTTTTTGATTTTTTTTAAAAATCCTTCATGACACTATCTCCAGATCCTTCTCCTATTAAGGGGTTTTCATTGAGTTTAGATATGAAACCTTTAGCTTTAGAATTAGCGAAAGATTCGCCAGATTCTGACGATATTCAAGAAAAGGATGCTAAAGAGTCACTTCCAAAAAGACTTAGAGCTATGATTACTGAGAATTCTGATTCACCAGTGATACAAGCACTAAATGGAATAGATATTTCTGGTATTAATCCAAAAAGAATCGAAGATACACTTATTAGGCTCAAAGTTTACCTCAATAAGTGTATAGATGAGGGTCTAATTCTGGAATCAGCTCTTGTTGATACAACAATTAAGACTGTAAAGGAGAACTTTAGACAGGTTAAACAAATGTTGGGTCCAGAGATAATTGATAAGCTTGAAGATCAACTCGATGGTGTCATTGCTGAAATTGAGCAACAACAGATTCTATTTTCCAATTCAAAATCTATATTAGAAATTAAAATGGATATTTCGATGAAGTCTCTGGATATCAAACTTAATGAAGATATTGAAGCAATTGGAGCAGAATGGAACTCGCCGAAGCGAATTCAACAATTCAGCAAACCGCCTCCAAAGATTCATGAATTGCGAAGGGAAGCACAGAGGTTACTTAGTGCAAAACGCTTCCAAGAAGCAGCAGATTTGAGTTCTGATATTAGCAGAATGGAACAATTAGAATCAAAAGCATCAAGTGAACGACTTAAAGAATCGTATGAGCACGCGATATCAAAGAGAAAACAAAAATATGTGTCTGATGTTACATCTGTGAGGGCTACATATGAAACCAAATTGAACTCTCTCATAGCAGAAAATGAAAAAAAGCTATTACCATTATATAGGAGAAAGAGCAAAATTGAATCCCAGTTAAAAAATGCTCTTGAGACTGATAAAAGAATTAAAACCACAATTGAAAGATCCCAAAGGTCTTCTGTTACTCCAGATTTCAAGTTTAAACATAGCACAATAAGGAAAACAAACCAATTACAGGTGTCTTTCACTCCAAAAACAAAAACACCTTTAATAAGGAAAAAAAATAATGATTTATAACAGATATGTATTTGACTCTAGCGAAACTGACTGCCTACCATGGGTTGCTGATTCGCGGTAATCACCAATAACTTGAAAAGTAGCAATCTGTTTTTGGGGAGGTTGGGAATTCAAGAAACTAAGGAAAGTCTTTGTCATACCATCAAATTGAAGCGATAAAAGCCTACCTCTATATCGAGCAAATGAAATTATTTGTTCTCCCGGCCCATATTCGCAAAGATTTATAATTATATTTGAATTGGTAATATCTTGGTTAGGTATTGGGATTGTTACTGAAACAGGTAAATCGATGCCCGACATATTGAATAAACAACTAGAAACAGGAGAAGTATTGCCTTCTATCATAACAACAAACCATCCTTCATTGTTTTGATGCTTTGAAAAATCTAATGAACCCGATTTCAGTTCCAAAAACTCAAGCTTTAAGCTTCTTGAAGACATGAAAAATATTATAATTTAAAGCTGGAAATCTAGGTTTTTATTATTAAAACAGGTTTATTGCTTTGATTCATCAGTTTCGACAATGTCTAGTTATATTCAACAGGCTATAAATGCTATTATTCGTCCTCCAAGAACCAGTTATGACGTAAGCGAGTTACCTCTTGTGCTAAATACATCAGAAGAAGAAGATTTCGGAGTTTTTTTGAGGCATCCGTTTAAAGTTCAAAATAATCGAGGCCAGAATATTGTTGGATCCCTATATCATTTATCTACGGATGATCCTACTGGTGGTGGGCCTTGTGTAATCTATTTGCACGGAAATGCCAGTTCTCAGCTTGAAGGACAGTTTTTGGTACCTAATCTTTGTCCTCATCATATCAAAGTGTTTTGTTTTGATTTTATTGGGTGTGGATGCAGCGATGGTGATTATGTATCTTTGGGATACTATGAGAAATTTGATACTGAATTCATAATTGGTCTTCTTGTTGATTATTTCGGTCTCGGGCCGTTTATATTATGGGGGAGATCAATGGGAGCAGCTACATGTCTTTTGGTTAATGATCCGCGAGTGGTAGGGAAAGTTAGTGATTCTGCTTTTACATCTGTTGAAGATATGTGCTCAGCAATAGCAAAATCAATGTCTTTACCTTCATTGTTTGTTCCAACAGTTGTTAAATTTCTCAATGGACGGGTAAATAGTGCCGCAAAGTTTGATTTTTCTGATGTATCGCCATTAAAGAATGTGACCCAAAATGCTACACCCGTGGTGTATGGGCATGCTGAAGATGATCAGTTTATTCCATTTGAGCAGTGTAGAACTCTTTATGATGCACATGGAAACGATATGCGATTTTTAATGGTGCTTCCCGGTGGGCATAATTCTAGAAGAGATATTAATTGGATAACACTAGGTGTGTCATTTATTCTTAATATGTTTAAAATTAATGTAACTTCTCCTAGAATATCTGAATGCAGAAAACTTCAGTCCTCTGATTTTCATTTTCACTCTTTTTCTGAACTTGTTAAAAATGCACCTAAAAATGATATGGAGAGTGTCCAGAATATATGTATTGAAGAACCAATAAAAACGGAAAATGTTGAGGTTCCTGTTGTTGAAACAAAAACTAAAAAGCACAAACATTCTAAAGATAAAACAGATGAAAAATCTGAGAGAAAACATCGGAAAAAACATGATGATAAAGATCATAAAAAGAGCCGAAAAGATACCTCTTGCTTAACTGACAACGAAACTCAAACAGATTATTTGCAATTTGTTGTATCTCCTTCTGGTCTAGTTTTAGATATACCACATGTACAAACAGAATAAAAACTGTTTGGTTCAATGATTTTGGATTTGAAAATCGACAAAGTTTATTAAAAAATATGCGCACAATAACATCTATTTTGCTTTATCTACAGTAAGAACAGAAATTGTTGGAGAAGAAATGCAGACAAAAACACTTTCAAAGAACTCTTGAAAAAGAGTTAATAACTCAACATAGTCTTCCTCTTTCTTCTCTGGTGATCCTTGAGATTTTTCAAATTTGATCCATGATTTAATCATTGAATCCCACATCAATAAATACTTAGGATTTCCACAACATACAGATGAATCAATTATTATTGGGTTGGGTTCTTCTTTTGTTGTTACAATAAACCTAAAACCCTTTAAAAACTCGGGAATCTCAAGAGTATAACAGTAAGTTGTGAGTATACTGATTCCATGAGAAATATCAATTCCATAATAATCTGTGGGTTGGAGAAGATTAAAAAGAGTGTCGCAATTTTTTGCACTTATTACGAAATTTGTTTGAATAAGTGAGGCTTTTAAATGCTCTATTGTATTCACAATGGCATTATTTGAGAATCTTGGATTGTTTGATTCTAAATTAAACCCAAAAGAATCAAAATTATCAATAAAAAAAGTCATGTTCTTGAATCCCACTGCTCTTGCAATGAGTGAAGGTATCATAAACATTGATGAAATCCAATTCTCAAAAGCATCCTTATTCCTCCATATACCTGATAATAGTCTAGCGATTTCTTCAATTTGACCATATGGATGTTTTGCTTTTGATGGTGCTTCAAAATCAAGAATTGAGAGTAATTGTTTCTTAATTGTCGTAGCATATGGTTTAACTTGTGGCCTTTGCTCTATAATAGAGTCAAGTGTACTCGAAATTACAAAACTCAAGAAATCTTTTGTATCAACAATGTGCTTAATCCAATCATTAACATCATAAGCAAATATCCAATGAGATTTCCACTCCCCAGAAGCCCCGAGTTCTAATGCTAGAGTTCTTGCAAGTGAGCATAAAAAATAACTCTTGCCTGATTGTTTGGGTCCCACAATTGCCATCTTAATTCTGTGAATAACACTCCCATTAATGACGAATCTATGGTCCTTTAACACTTCTTTCACTCTTTGATTCGTGATTTCATCTTGTTTTGAGTAGGGATGTGTCACTATAAACTTTTGCATTATTGATCCATTAACCCATTTTTTGAGTTGTTGGAGCTCAAAGTTTGGGAAATCTCCATCAACTTGTTTAAATGGATTTGAAACGCATTCCATTGCCATATATAATGGATTCTCGTCATCATTTGTAATAATTTCCTGGCCAACACTAGCTTCTTCATTACTGATCTCTTCTTCTGAAGAATGTTGAGAATCATTAAATTTTTCTGGATCTGGGGCTGTAGATAAACAACTAATCAGCCTCTTTCCTTTCACAGTTGACACAGAAAGCCAGTCAGGCTCATCATCTACAACTTTCTCAACTCTGCTTGATGATTTGGAGAATAATTGTTTGCTCTTAGATGAAGAAGTATGTTTTGTTGCTACTGATTGCTTGTCAGAGATGATTCTTTTGGGCATATCATTATTTTTCTTAAAGAGATTCACCAAAGGTTTCTCTGATTTAAGCTTTTCTTTCCTTTTTGTAGTTACTTTGGCATCTTGATATTCGATAGGGGCGTTTATTTCTTCGAAAGGATCAAAGGACACCCTATTGCTTGGATCAAAGAGTTTTTTCCCTGGAGGGGATATAAACTTCTTCTTTCCTACTGATACAATATATGTTGCATCATTACAAAAATCATCAACAAATTTCATTTTCTCGTCGCTTTGGTTTAGAATTTCGAATTCAGAAGCTTTGATTTTGAACAATTCAGAAATAACATCTATTAATTCTTCATAATTGTCAGGTATATTAATTATTTGCTTCTCACGTGTCACAATATGTATAAAAGTCGCTTTAATCTGGCTACTAACAGAAAGAAAGCCCCTTTTTCTCATCACTGTGTACGTTTAAAATAAATCCACTAATAATCGTTGCCATTTACCCCCTTGTAAATGGGTTTCACAAGAATATTTTCCTTTTTATGACATTCAAATTTGATAGAAAGGTTTGTGTTCGCATAATTGAAAAAAACATTTCCTTTGAATTTTTGGGAAATTGAAAACACTTTATTCCATTGAAAATTTAGTCCGAAAAGTTCATTTGATGGGAGATGATCACTTTAGTGATCCTCGATTTAAGATAATGGAAACCATTTCGGTTGCAAAGCAATCCAATGTTTTTAAAGCATTGTTGGTAGATAGCCAAATGTGTGTAGCTGTTAAACAAGTCATCAATGATCAGATTGATTCGAATGATGTCCAAATGCGTTTTAATATGGAGACAGATATACAAAATCAGTTTGACAATCCTTTTATTGTCCCGATTTATGAGAAAAAAACTGTTGGAAATTCAACGGTGTTTATAATGGAGTATTTACCTGCAAAGTCTTTAGCAGATTACATTCTTGCCTACAAAATTGATGAAAATGAGGTAAAGATCAAATTTTTGGAGATTCTTGCGGCTTTGGAGTATATTCATAAGGAACATAAAATAGTCCATCGTGATATAAAGCTAGATAACATTCTTTTAGACAAAAATCATCACATAAGGCTTGGTGATTTTGGATTTTCTAAGCTAGTTGAATCAGAACACCATAATTCCACATTGTGTGGTACAGTGTACTATCTACCTCCAGAGTTGATTGCAAAAGAAGATTACTCTTTTTATTCAGATATTTGGTCACTTGGTGTTACACTATATGCCATGGTGACTCAGGAATTACCATTTCATAATTTGAATATGCCCGCCCTTTTTAAGCAGATTCAATTTTCTGATTTCAATGACCCACCACAAGCTAGTCCTGAGCTGAAAGATTTAATTAGAAAAATGCTTGCTAAAGATCCTCAAAAACGGATTACAATTGACCAAATACGTAGCCATTCATGGATACAGCAAAACCCTCTTAACACATTTCTTTGGGATGACTACAAACTGAGACTGCATCAATGCGATGGACTTGAAGATAAAATTAGAAAGAGAAATGAGTTAACTGAAATTATTAACGAAAAAATTAACAAAATATTAGAACCCTCTGTCCCGAGCAAGAATATTAAAGCTCAACAAAGAAAATCCGAACCAATATCCAACCTTCAAAATCGTTCACCAATCACTAAATTCCCTCCAGGTCAGCGCGTCAACAAGCAGAGTTCAATTAACAAGAACTTTCCACAAATTCAAATCAACAAAAATCATCATTAGATCATTTAATAAAGACTGTCATTCATCAAATGAACCTTTCCGTTTAAAAATTCAGTTGTTGTTGATGAATTATGAGGAAAAAGAGATCATTTTACTTGAGCTTCAAAGGTTCAGTGCTCATAGATCCTTGGAAATAGCCAAAAGCAATGTTGATCACATCAATCTCTTGTTAGATTGTTCATTGAAAGAGACAACAATTCGTCGTTTATCGGCTCAAAATTTGCTCATTGGATGTGAGCTACCTAATAAGTATAATGAGTAGCTTCCATAAATTAAATAAAGTGTTAATCAGTTTAGTCATTTGATTTTTCTTCATCATTAGCAACTTCATAGAACTGCATGACACTAATCGACAAAGGATCATTTTTTATCCAGCATTGAATATGATATATATGGTTTTTTGCTTGGTCATTAAGCAAAACTGTCCCTTCATATATAACACCATTTACTATCTGTTTTGTTGCAGAAACAATCTTTTCGAGAACAAATGAACTTGAGTACTGGCTGTTGTGTTGATTTACAGCTGATCCAAATGCTGATAATGCATCTTCATCATTTTCGTTGACTCTACGACGGGTCAATTTGCAACTACAAGACATAATGAATGTTTTACTCAAAAAGAAGATGACGAATTCGTAAGAATTCTTCGGTTCCATTCACAGTATCCGATGAAAGTACTTGTGTGCATAATGGAACGAATCTATCATCTGTTGCACACTGAGCAGCAATTAGGCAAAAAGACTCATATATTGAAGTTGGTTTCCATGAAGGATTCGGATTGGGAAATTGAAAATTATTCATAAATAATTGTTCTGCTGCACCAAATAGACTACCTGCAGAGAATATATTTGTCATTTTATCAGTGAATAGGGTTCTTCCTGATGTTAAGCTCGAATCTCCAAGTGACATGCCCTCTGTTTGGATTCCCTCTATTGCCAATCCTCCATATCCACCAAGTTTCATTAGTTCTTTAACGAAAAAACCACCAGTACTATGTCCTATTAGGGTTGGGGTTATCCCATAATCTTTAAGACTTACAAGAATATTATATATTGATGCGATAATGTTTTGATGAAGTGGTAATAAAAAGAGAGCGATACTAGCTGAAGAAGCAAGTGTTATGGGACCAGGTGAAATACCCATTAAAATCGAGAAGAATGGAATGACAGCTGATAATATCATTGGTGTATAGAGTGATACTAATGTTTCTAAATATAAACACCAACTAAGTTGATTCTCAATCCCACCAAAAACAATGTAGGCATACTCTGGAGAATTTTCATGGTAAGCATACAATATATCTTGATACTTATTCAAAGTACTAATTGAAAGCGGATTCAGTTCATAATCAATTCCGAACAAATATTTCATTGTAGAATTAAATATACCCTCCTTGCCAGACCTAAGTTTAGTATGTTCCGAAGTTGTTTCAAATAATCTTGGCAGCATTGTTAATCCAACAGATTGTATCATATTAAGTCCTCCTGGGAAAGATGTAGAACATAGAGCGGGTCTATAATTTAGTACATATTGAGATGTATTCGACGCGTCAACAAAACTCAATGCAGTAACTTGGTGAGGCTTCCATATCATTTGGAAGACTGAAAAAATGATCACCACAAGTAGAATCATAGAATAAAACACAAAAGTTATGATCATTGAGAGCCATGCGTTTCCTTTGCCTTCGAATCTATCTTTTGATCCTAAAACTGTAGAAAAATTGCATACAACAATAAATGGAAGGGCAAACAACACTAATATTGGATAGGCAATCATTATGTAGTCCTTCTTTTTAAAGACAACAATCAAACTGTATGTAATAGTGTAGAGTGACAATAATAACACAAGGACTCCAATCAGTCTCCTCCATTTAAGGTTACACCCTATTTTGAAATCATTTGTGGTTGGATCTTCCAATACACTGATCCAGTCTTTCTGGTTTCGGAGAGATGCTGGATCAATAAGCTCGATTGGAATAACAGCATCAAAACATTTACCATCTTCTGCAGATGAATCCTTGTCTTCCTCCGAAAAAATGGAGAGTTCCAGAGATTTCGCATCTTTTTCATTAGTCTCTTGGGTATTTCCACTTCTGAACATGCAGAACCAGGCTTTAAAGAAAACAGAACCAATCCCATATAAAGCTGGCGATATTCCGAAAAGAATCAACACAAAACCTGACCATTGAACCGTAGACATCATGAATTCAAACATAAGGAATCCAAACAAGAACACAATAACGAAAAGAAACATTAAAAGTTGAAACAGGAGCCAGCATGAATTGCTGTTCTTCGATCGCATATTGGTTTGAATTGATGTAATAATGAAAGTAAAGTTCAAATTCTTCCATAGATCAGAAAAAAATGATGTGACAAGCTGAATAATAATCGAAATCAGAAGTGATAGGATAGGGAAAAAGGAAATAGCCATTGATACGGTCATTAAAAATGTTCTGATATCTCCTGTTTTGCTATCTGTGATGGTTTTAACAAACATGTTCAGAATAAATGGTAAAATCAATGAAACAAGAGAAGACATGGATAAATATACAATAAATAGCATGGTAACAAGAACAATCCCATATAGCGGGATAAATATGATTTTCTCAGTAAGAGAAAGCTCTTTTTCAACCTGTTCGCTCATGTTTGATTGGTATTTATATTTTTTTAACAATAATTCAATGAAAAATGGAAGATTTTTTATTCCTTGATATCGTCCTTTACAGTGTCTGGGTTCTCCTGAATAGTCTCTTTATCTGATTCGGATTCTTCGTTTGTGGATTCTTCTGCGCTTCCGGAGGACTCATCATAGATTTCTATGTTGGTAACAGCCTGACTTATTTCTGGGGGTGGTTTGAGCATCATATGTTCGTTCAGCTGCTCAATGGACTTCTTTAGATCTCTCTCCCATTCTTCTTCTTGGGAAGATGCTTTGTTCTTAAATTTTTCATGAATCCAATTAGAAATATCTTTAGCAATATAGGTAATAATGGAATTTTCTCCGTTGTAGAGAAATGAATTTTCATAAATCAAATTCACATCATCCACAAACTCTTGTGGCGATTTATATTCGTCTGAAACCAGTTTTTTTTTGATTGTACTGAGATCAATTGGCTTTTTAACTTTTTCAAAGTAATTTGGAGCCCCATCACGAACAGGATCAACAGGATTCCGAAATATGGAAGTAAGGTGCCATTTATACATCTCGTTTAAAGTCCTTTGGCACCAGTTCTTATCATATGACCCCATTATCATTTGGTGTATATGATAAATCCCATGGGATATTTAATGAAGAATATTTTGGTTGAAAAACATTATCCAATAGATATAGCGAGAGATCAATTTGATTCTGATAAATACTCCACTTGATTCACTTCCAATATTGTATGATATCATCGCTATAATGATCATAAACATGCCATCAGTTGAATGCATTTTTACTGAATTTGATTTGATTTCATCAAGATTATTGTTCGAATGTTTAACTGAATTTTATGTTCTTACAATAAAATATGTTGGTTAGATATTCAACAACACTAAGATGACCTCTTTGAGCAGCTAAATGAAGAGGAGTCCAACCAAATATAAAAACTCAACATTATTGTTTTTTGCATTTATATCAGCTTTTTGATTAACTAGATATTCAACAACACTAAGATGACCATTTTGAGCAGCATAATGAAGAGGAGTCATTTTCTCTTTCCCATTTGCATTTATATCAGCTTTTTGATTAACTAGATATTCAACAACACTAAGATGACCATTATAAGCAGCATTATGAAGAGGAGTCCAATTAAATATAAAAACTCAACACCATTATTTTTTGCATTTATATCAGCTTTTTGATTAACTAGATATTCAACAACACTAAGATGACCATTTTGAGCAGCATAATGAAGAGGAGTCCAATTAAATATAAAAACTCAACACTATAATTTTTTGCATTTATATCAGCTTTTTGATTAACTAGATATTCAACAACACTAAGATAACCTTGAATAGCAGCTAAATGAAGAGGAGTCATGCCTTCATTATCTTTTGTATTTATATAAGCTTTTTTGTTAACTAAACATTCAACAACACCAAGATAACCATATTGAGCAGCCCAATGAAGATAACTTTCGTGATTAATTCCATCTTGAAAATAAGCTCCTTGATTAACTAGAAATTCAAAAATTCTAATATGACGATTTTGAGCAGCATAATGAAGAGCAGTCCATCCAAGTTTGTCTTTGGCATTTATATCAGCATTTTGATTAACCAGATATTCAACAATACTAAGATGACCATTTTGAGCAGCGAAATGAAGAGGAGTTATATTTTTTTCTCCTTTTGAATTTACATCAGCTTTTTGATTAACTAGATATTCAACAACACTTAGATGGCCATTTTTAGCTGCAATGTGTAACAAGAAATAACCGTCATATTTTGTATTAAAGAAAAAGTTTGTTTGGATAATTTCACAGATTGTTTGAAGATCTCCACCTTCGCAAACTTTGAAAATTCGATCATTTCGAACCTGAATGGTTTTTATAAACTCAAAGATACTTGTATTAGCTATTAGAAACTGAGAAATTCTATTTAAGCTTTTTGCACTTATATCTACACCATGGCTAACTAGATATTCAACAACATTAAGATGACCATTTTGAACAGCATAATGAAGAGCAGTCCTTCCAATTGTGTCTTTGGCATTTATATCAGCTTTTTTGTTAACTAAACATTCAACAGCACTAAGATAGCCATATTGAGCAGCCCAATGAAGATAACTTTCATGATCAATTCCATCTTGAAAATCAGCTCCTTGATTAACTAGATATTCAACAATACTAAGATGACCATTAACAGCAGCATAATAAAGAGGAGTTCTAGATGAATATACACTCGATTGAGCATTTATATCAGCTTTTTGATTAACTAAATATTCAACAATACTAAGATGACCTTTACCAGCAGCAAAATGAAGAGGAGTCCCAGATGGATATCCTTTTGATTGAGCATCTATATCAACTTTTTGATTAACTAGATATTCAACAACACTAAGATGGCCATTTTGAGCAGCAAAATGAAGAGGAGTCCCACCATAATCTTTTCCTAATTTTATAACAGCTTTTTGATTAACTAGATATTCAACAATACTAAGATGGCCATAAATAGAATCATAATAAAGAGGAGTTCTAGATGGATATCCACTCGATTGAGCATTTATATCAGCATTTTGATTAACCAGATATTCAACAATACTAAGATGACCATTACCAGCAGCATAATGAAGAGGAGTTCTAGATTGATATCCACTCGATTGAGCATTTATATCTGCTTTTTGATTAACTAGATATTCAACAACACTAAAATGACCATTTTGAGCAGCGAAATGAAGAGGAGTCCCAGATGGATATCCTTTTGATTGAGCATCTATATCAACTTTTTGATTAACTAGATATTCAACAACACTAAGATGGCCATTTTGAGCAGCAAAATGAAGAGGAGTCCCACCATAATCTTTTCCTAATTTTATAACAGCTTTTTGATTAACTAGATATTCAACAATACTAAGATGGCCATAAATAGAATCATAATAAAGAGGAGTTCTAGATGGATATCCACTCGATTGAGCATTTATATCAGCATTTTGATTAACCAGATATTCAACAATACTAAGATGACCATTACCAGCAGCATAATGAAGAGGAGTTCTAGATTGATATCCACTCGATTGAGCATTTATATCTGCTTTTTGATTAACTAGATATTCAACAACACTAAAATGACCATTTTGAGCAGCGAAATGAAGAGGAGTCCCAGATGGATATCCTTTTGATTGAGCATCTATATCAACTTTTTGATTAACTAGATATTCAACAACACTAAGATGGCCATTTTGAGCAGCAAAATGAAGAGGAGTCCAATCAAATATAAAAACTCAACACCATTATTTTTTGCATTTATATCAGCTTTTTGATTAACTAGATATTCAACAACACTAAGATGGCCATTTTGAGCAGCATAATGAAGAGGAGTCCAATTAAATATAAAAACTCAACACTATAATTTTTTGCATTTATATCAGCTTTTTGATTAACTAGATATTCAACAACACTAAGATGGCCATTTTGAGCAGCAAAATGAAGAGGAGTTATATTATTTTTTCCTTTTGAATTTATATCAGCTTTTTGATTAACTAGATATTCAACAACACAAAGTTTAAAAAACCTAGAAGCTTAATGGAGAAGAGAAATTCTTGTTTGATAATGATCAGAAACTAAGTTGAAAAGTTCTATTGAACCACTGGATACAATACTACAAACAACAATATCATTTATGACGAAGCCTGACAATAATAGTATTCTGAAACACTTAAGAGAGCCAAAGAAACCAAAAAAAGACAAGAAATCAAGCGATTTTGGCTTTTCCGACCATTCAAATGCACTCCATTCACATTCTCTCTTTTTAGGATTATTAATCATTCTTCTGTCTATTTCTTCATATATATCATACTTCAAACAAAACTCAATAGAAGATTTATGAAATCCATACTGTATTAAAGAATCTAATTTTGTATCATCACAATACAGAGCATCACTTACTCTAAAACCAGTATCATCAATTTCAATATCATTTTTGAAAAATAAACAGAGGAATTTTCTCCTATGATATTCAAGTGATATTTTGATTTCCTCCTTAGAGATACTTTTTGATCGATAAAGCCTCTGAATTAGAGTCGGACAGACAGTAAATACATTTTCTAATACAATTTTTCTAAAAGATGAATCCTGAAGATAGTGAGAACAAAACAAAACAAAATTATCTAAAAGGAGGGGTCTCAACTTAGGATATAATCCAAAAATATTGACTAAAAAATCCTTCCTCTGGATTTCTATATATTCAAAAACCGGAGATTCGCCATAAAGCATCTTTTCAACAACTAATTGCTCTTTAAATAGATGCAAATCCATTTAATGCAAAAAAACGATAGGTAGTTTTCCACGTTTGTATCCCGAGTTATTCAGTGATCAGGAAATATATTCTCAGTTAAAGAATCTTAAATAGATTATAAGAGATAATAAAGTGCCAAAATAACTCAGGGATGAGTGTATTGATCCCACAAATGTATAAATTTTGATGAAAGATGGCAATTGCTTTTGAATTATGGATTTTTTGCAAATGATATCAGGATAATGTTTGATTTTTAATAATTTCACATAATAAATCGAAATATTTGATCATATAATCAATTTCATATTAAATATAAAAATTAAAAACATAGTGTATATCATTGTTCTGATCAATATCCAATAATAAAGTGTCTGCTATTGTTCTTAATTGAATGTATTTGCCTTCAATATTAGTATTTAAAACATGGGATTAATAGACTTTTTAAGTGTAATAAGGAGAATTGGAGCTGAGAGAGCACAAGAATATATTTCTTCTTTGAGTTGAACTTAAACATATTGAGATTATTCTTGACATGGAATATGGTACATCAACAAAATCAAATATCCCTTTCATATTCAGAATATTCTCATTTTTCAATTCCAATAAAAAAAACTTCAAATATTAATGAGACAAAAAATTAACTCAATTATTTTTAATTAAGATGCCTCTTTTCTTATTAAAGAATCGTTCGACCAACCAAAGGGTTATCAAGATCCTTTTTTAATGAGCATTTGAATATAAAGAAAGATACCACCAGAACAACAGATATGATTGAAACGCCAATAATAATAGTTTTCAATAGTGAATTTGATTTTTGTGGAATATCAGTATTACAATAATGGGAATTGAAGAATGTCAATTGATATGTCACTGTTTTGGTTACAGAATTATTGATTCCAGTTGATACTGGAGTTGAGGTTGAGAATGTTCCCGAATGATGAATGAAGGAGTTCTGTATTTCAAGAGAACCATAATTTACATAGAATAGAACTTCTTGATTTTCCCGAAATATGCAAAATAGCATTTTATGTGATCCATCTTCAACACGTATAACGCCTTTGTCAGGTGGGCAAGAATTCTGAACTATATTAGCAGATGAAATAATCCCTGAAAGAGATGATAAGCAAAGTGTGAAACCATATGATGCTTTGTTGTTCGAGAAAGTACAATAGGAGCTCGAGAAAGTAGATGGAGGAAAGATGCCAATTCCTGAGCCCTCTTCTGCATTATTCATTGAACTATTTGTGTTGTCAACTCTCTGATTACCTGAGCGTAATTTTAGGGAATACCTTCCATTTGTGGTATGAGAGCAAAAAGAAAAAGAGAGGTATTCCACTTGATTCACCTGAGAAGCTTCTAGAAATGCAAAATGATTACCAGAAGCAGAGCATTTATTAGCGCATATCATTCTGATGGTGGAGTTTGAAGAATCGAAATATATTGCCCCACCCTCATAATCCGACAAACAACAATAAAACATGGAGTTAGTAACACTCATAGAGAGAAAACCACCTGAAACATAAATGACACCACCACTCCCAGATAATTTAGTAGTCCTGGAAAAAAAACAGTCCGAAACATTGATGTTGTCATTTAAATACGACCTTCCTTGAGCAACACTTGCGTTTATACACCCATAACCAACACCACTTACCATACTCAATGAGAATGGGAATGCCACCAACATTGTAAATAATGAAAAATGACTTTATCACAATAATATTATTATCGAAATGGGTTTCAATATGGACAAACACGACTGTAACTGTGATTGGGAAATGATCCAACCAGCAAAAAACAGGGATACTTTACGAATTAATGAATAAAGAGATTTGCGACTCTTTAGAGCGAATGAAATATAATAATGTTCTGGCAGAATATAAGAAGCTTCTTTCTGTGGATGTAAATGATGAAATCAAGCTTTTTAGGGGTGATAACAATTATTCCAAAAATGCATCCTTCATTCGATTAGATGATTATAAAAAGAGCTGTATTCCTGATAATATATTAAATATGATTGAACTTCAACAAGATTGGAGGGATATTAGCCAAATTGTTGGAAAAAAGCATATTAAACTTTTTTCAGAGTTACAGCCATGCTTTAATGATGAATTTGGGACTTTTAGAACGAATGATTTCCAACTTTTTGTAAAAAGACTGAAAAATCACCAGTCTTTTGTGAAAGAATTTTTATCAATGGCTGGATTATTTGATGATACCATTTCTCAAGATATTCTCAACTCTTTTCTTGATAGAATTGTTAAAAAACACAAATTAGCATTTAAATTTGAGCAATATGAGGAGATATATATAGAGTACCTAACATGCTATTATTCATTTCATCATTCTTCGTTTCCATCTCAACAAGTATCTTTTAAGTCATTAATATGTTCTGAAGAGTTTATTGACCTTTTAGATGGCTATAAATCGGATAATTTGTCTATTAAAAAGGCAATAAAAATATACAATGAATTCATCTCTCATGACAATGATAAGAAAGGGTATTTATCAATCGATGACATATCTGATGTTTTTGATTATGAATTTTCTGAAGCATTTTTAGAAAGATTGGCATTGTTTTTACCAATGAGCGATAATCAAATTGATTTTACTCTATTTCTTTATCTTTATCTAAACCTAGAGAATATGGATGTTTTCCATTCATCTTCATTTTTCTTTCATTTACTAGATATTGATGGTGATGGATATATTAGTGACAGAGATATTCACTTCTTTTATAAGTCAATTGATACAGATTATTGCTTTGATGGATATTCCAATTTTTTGTCACAATTGTTTGATATGATGGCAGCCAAATTGCCTCAGGTATCATATACGCAATTTATCCAGAGCGGTATTCATGGTACAATTATTAAGAGGCTAATTGACAAAAAAACAGCTAATGAATGGAAAGAAAATGAATAACTTTCTATTTACTCTATAGCTCCTGTATTGGATCAGAATCCTCACTGGAGCCTCTTTGTAAACTAGGTTTTGAATCTTTCCACATTTTTATCATCTTTGGGGTAACAATCAGGCAGCCAACAATGAAAGAAAACACATCATTAAAAATGTATGCAATGAATATTCTTACAGGACTCTGTTTGTTACCTGTATAATGCATAATCGAAGCAAATATGGGAAGGGGTAATAACTCTGTAGTAAGACTTAAAACCATTGCAAAAAATGGGTACCCACAAGCTTGTAAGTATGATACAAACACAAACTTAAGCGAACATAAAATTATAGTGTAAAAACATATTGGCAAAATCTCTCCGGCCCAATACAAAAATGTTGAGTCGGTTGACCACATTCTTGCAATCAGTTTTGGGAAAAAGCATATTAAAATCCCAACAAATGTACTCCATGCTGTTGAAATCCATGAAACGTGTAATGTTAAATCTAACACTCTCTGATTGTTGTGTTTTCCAAAAGCAAATGATGCAGAAGGAAGGTAAGCTGTATTTAATGCAACAACAATGCATAACGATAACTGATATAAGCGAACAGTAGTATTCCAGATAGCCATTACCATATCATACTGGTTAATATTATTCGCAGCTATTGCAATGAATTTCTGTAAAAAAATGTTTGGAATAGTGGTTGAAACATGCATGACTAGTGATGCAAGCCCTGTTTTAAGAGCAGCGTATGTTTCCTGTGAAAAAGGATTGAAAAACATCGAAAAATCGGGCTGACAGGTAAGCCTCTTAGTAAACAAGTAGTACAAAATTATTGAGCAAGGTATGAGTTCGGAAACAATAGTTGCTAATGAGGCACCAATAACGGATTTAAAGAGATAGAGAAACAAGGGATCAAAAACAAGCATATTCAACAACAAAGAACATATTTGAGCAGCTCCATACCACCATGATCTACCTTCAGCTTGAAGAACTCCACAGCATGTTAAATAAATGCAGGTAGTACATGTAAATGCTAACCTTGGTATTAAATACTTAAACCCCATATTAGTTACCTCTTCAGATGCTTTAAGCCACCTAATGATGGGCTTCGATAAAGGAAATAGAATGAGTGGCACTAAAACCCCAATTATAAAACAAGTTCTAATAAGATCGATTACAACCTGATTAGCTTCTTTATGCTTCTTCTGACTAAATAAATAAGCAAGTCTTGTTGAGGCTGCAGTATTAATGAAATGTCCAAAAGCGATCGCACAATAGTCAATAACAAAAACAGTTGCAACAGCAGTCAAGCCGATTTCTCCAATAAACTTGGAAATCCATATGGAATCAACCATCCCATACATACCAGAAGTGATTTGGGATAACATTGGTCCATAAGACTGATGTGTAATGGTTTTCAACGGTGTGGGCTTATATAACCTAATATATTCCTCCGAGCAATCATCATTTATAATATCATCGGCTCCGATTTCTTTTTCTGCAGTGTCTGGATTCATATTTAATAATAGTGGCTCTAAGAATTTGAGATGATACGATTATTTCACATTCAATTGGGAACTAGAGAAAGCGATAAACCCTCTATCATGATGATATCAGCTATATATGTGCAAATGATAAGGTTTGAAAAGGAAAATATGATTTTCATTCTATTATCCATGAAAAAGAAGAGCGATTTGGTGTTAGGGGGATTGTAAACTATTGAAAATAATATTGTAGAAATACCTCCAATGAACCAGGAATGGTTATTCCAGCCACTATTTTTTTCTTGCTTCTTCTGTGCTGGATCAAAAAGACACAAAAATGGGAGGAGAAAATTGATGATCCATGCCAGAGGAATGCATATTTCTGGATAATAATCACACAAAAATGAGTATCCCAATCCAAATAGGGATCCAATAATGGTTTGCAATATGCTGTGCACTCCATGACATATTCTGGATAGAGGCACTGAGATTAGAAATACAAAACCGAGGACTATTGATTTTTTGAATGCAAAATATGATACAATTGATGAAAACATTGAATGTCCTGATGGCATTCCGTACACACTTCCAATTATTTTTCCTGTGCGACATGATTTGCATGGTCTTGGTTGTTTGAAAATTACATATAACCCAATAACAACAGACATCGGAATCGAGAAAAAGAAATTCATTTTAGAACAGAAATCATATATTTCTTCATTGTGTTCAAACTTTTTAACAAAGAGAACCAAGAAAACAATTTGTGATAAAAACCTAAGCATCAAAACATTGAAAAAGAAATCCACAGTCTTACCAATATCAATAATGAAGCTCGGGAAGCATCCTAAGTAGCATCTATTTAGCCACCCATTTCCAAGAGTGTTACAATACTGCTCGCCCATTCTCAGAAAAGTGACAAAAATTGAAAATCGTTAAAAGCCTGTTTTTTTAACCTGATTCTGAATAAGTGATTTAAGCTCTGGGGACATTTGTGATAATGAAAAAGGCGTTTCATTCTCCTTGTTTTTCATGTGAGGATCTGCTCCATGTTTTAGAAGGGTCTCTACGACAGAAATCCTGTTGTTTTGTACAGCAAAGTGAAGAGGACTATTATCAAACAAGTCTTTTGAGTTAACATTAACTCCCTTTGCAATCAGATACTCAACAACGCCAAGCAAGCCAACTGTTGAAGCAATATGAAGGGGAGTGTTTTCAGGAAAACAAATTGTTCATGACAATCTAGGATATCAGGTTTAGCGCCATTTTGAAGAAGATATAAGGCGATATCTATGAAACCCCCATATATTGATATGGAGAGAGGGCTATTCTTGCTTTGGTCAAAATCATTAATATTGGCTCCTCCTTCAACTAAGAATTTTACAATCTTAGAAATCCCTGTTCCTGCTGCGAGAAGGAGGAGAGATTTAGAAAAAACATCTTTTTCGTTGATATCAGTTCCAGTTTCAATGAAAAACTTAATAATATCGAGATGACCATTATTCAAAGCAAAAGTTATTGGTTTTTCATCAAAACAAAATTATCAAAATAAATATTCTTCACATTTTTATCAGCTCCGCTTTTAATTAATAACTTAACGATTTCAAGGTGTCCATTTTCTGATGCAAAATGAAGAGCAGTGTGGCCTTCGCGGGATTGAATATTTATATCATATCGCTTTGATATTAAAAACTCAACAATCTTGAGGTGTCCATTCTTTGAAGCCATATGTATGGGTGGGTCTGGATACATGGTTGTTTCAATCAATTTAATACCATTGTCAATTAAATATTTAATGATATTGAGATGACCATATTCTGATGCTATTTGAATTGGTGTTTTTATTCGCCCAAATTTTGATGCTTTTTTAAGATCAGCTCCGTTCGCCACAAGATACTCAATGATTCTCAAATTACCTGATTTTGCCGCCGAATGAATAGGTGTAATATGAAAAATTTAAGAATGAAATTGTTGTCTAGAATATTCGGATTTGCTCCATTCTTAACGAGATACTCAACAATTGAATGATGTCCATATTCCGCAGCTAAATGTAATGCACTACCTCCCATTAATCCTTCATTAACATAATTGATATCACCACCTTTTTCAATTAGAAAACGAAGAATTTTCATGTGATAAAACTCGGATGCACTAGCAATAATTACTGAAGGGTTATTGGATGATTCAAGACAAAGATGTATCAGATCAAAGTTCCCACTACATGCAGAACATCGTAAAACATCATCATTGATAATAAACCCATTTAACAAAAGCATCTTAAAACACTTGATCGAACCAAACAGAGAAGAAAATTGCAAAAGGTTATTGGATGGTGGCATTCTAGACCATTCAAATGGACTCCATTTGGTTTCTTGTAATTTATAGCTCTTAAGATCTGTAAAAAGATTCTGAAAAGTACCAATATCATCATACTTTAAACAATACTCAATTGTTGATGGGGCGAAACCATATTCAATCATTAAATCAATGGGATCATTTGTGCTAATTAACGATGCAATATACTGGTTCTTTTTGCTTTTAAGACGAATAATGCTGTCAAATTCTTCAATATGCTTTTGGAAATAAAAGCAAGCAATAAAAGCTTTCTCCTGATTCAAATGTGGTTCAATCTCATGGAATTTGATAACATTTAATTTATAAAGTCGGTAAATAACCACAGGACACTCGATAATTGATTTCAAAATGAGTTTTTCTTTGAATTCAAAATTGTTACAATATGATTTAATCAAATTCACAATTTGATAAAGCTTAAACGGCCTAAAAGAAGGAAGTTTAATTAATTGTTCAACCCAAAAATCGACATCAACGACATCAACCTTTTTTAAAACGGAATGATCACCATAAATCACCTCTTCAAATCAATAAAATTGTTCCATTCAAAGCTTTGTTGTGTAAATTAGTCAAACAATTGAAAACTTTATAGCTTGTTTTTTATATTTTTAGTTTTTCTTTTATTCACAATGTTTCGTTGTTATTGATTTTCTCAGAGCAATAATTTCGACTCGAAATTTTCGAGTACAACATAATTATTGTAAATGATGGAATTAATTATTCAATTGAAGCTTAAAGAATCAGAAGACTAAAAGAGAATGATTGAATTTGAACACAATCCCAAAGAAATGAATAGGAGAAGGAATGGGGAGGCAGAATAAAAAACTCCTCAAAGAGAAGAACAAGAAAGATAGAAGAGGAAACTAAAAGAAGGTAATGAAAGAATTGGAAAATGGTGAACTAATGTGAATAAAATGGATCAATCTTATATATAACAGTATTGTTGAATTCCTTTAGAGCTCAGGAGGACATTGAATCGAAAGGGGGAAAACATCATTCATTAGATTGTTTTTTCGGGAATATTAGAGGAATTCGGGAATAATTAGTTATTTCCGAATAACTGACATATTCCCGAATAAGTAATGAATTTCCGGATAACTCGAATTTCCGGACGGTTTGTATTCGGAATAAAATGAATTTCCGGATGATCCTGATTTTCGGAATAAAATTCTAATGTTTACAAGTACCCTTGAACCTTACATGATTTTTTCTGAAGGGTTATCAAAAA